>ORMF010273786.1_pt1 | contig 38006 bp, 28 predicted proteins | sample 1779871 | NCBI WGS metagenome assembly ORMF01 (sample SAMEA104232316, study PRJEB22302) | groundwater metagenome | biome: forest; feature: aquifer; material: groundwater | place: USA | collected 2011-08-07 | depth 5.4 m
AGTTCGGCGCCTTTGACGTTGAGGCGCTTTAAGCGGTTGACGGTGTTGTTGCCGCCGCCGCCGACTCCGACGACGCAAATCTTGATTTGTTCCGATTCGTTGTCGTTCTGCGGTGCTCGGGTTTGGCCCGAAATGGCATTTTTGACTAAGTCTTCCATGGTCTTGATCGCCCCTGTCTTTTAAAAAGAAACGCAATGACGATTCGGAGGGTATTTAAATACCTTTGCCACGACGGTGAAACGAGGCTTTCTTGGCTTTAAAAATATAAAACGAAGGTTTATTGGCGCTTTATTTGGTTATTCGTACGGATTATTGCTATTTTTAGTTAATTTCAAGCTCTGAGGATGCTTTTTATGCATTTTTTTCAATTTCAATTTTTTAATTACGAAGGGCCCATGTACCTTATTTTTTATAAAAAATGGCTTATTAATCGTTTTTTTTAATTTTAAAGGTGTATTAATGGTTTAAAATGGTTTTTTGGGGTTTAATGGGGCTAATTTTGCATTCCCTATTTGTGCGATAAAACTGGCTTATGGTGCCTTTTTATTCTATTTAGAGGCTTTATATTCCTTTTTATTGAATTTGTACCTTTTTTTGATTCTATTTTCCTATTTTAAGTCATTTTGGCCTATTACTTCCTCTGTTTTTAAAGGTCGTTTTAGAGGTGTTTTTTTTGATTTTCGCCAAGTTTTGGTCTTTTTTGTAAATCATCGTTGCCGTTGCATCTCAAATAATTCCAAGACTTCCGATTCGGTGGTAGCGTCCGTGGGCTTCTTGTCTTCCCGGACGAAGCCTTTGAGGCGGGGGAAGCGTAGGGCCAGGCCTTCTTGGTCCGACCATGCGCAGGAATGGACTGGCGAGCGGGTGATCTCGTCCGCGATGACGGTGACGACGTGCTTGGGTTGGACCCAGACGTCGGGTGTAATCAGTGAGTCCACGTTCTTGGGTTTTTCCTTTACCGCGTCTTTTTGGAGCAATTGGCGGAAATCGGCCAATTGTTGTTCGGAAAAGCCGGTGCCAATCTTGGCAATGGAGCGGAAGCGGTTGTTGTCGGCGTCATAGACCGCCGTAAGGAGGCCGCCGAAGCCGAATTCCGTGCGTTTTCCTTTGCCGTAATAGAAGCCGATGATGACGACGTCTAACGAATCAGCCAATTTGGATGAATACGAGCGTTTGAGCTTGATCCAGGCGAATTTGCGGGCGCCGGCGTTGTAAGGCGCGTTGAGGTCTTTCGCCATGATGCCTTCCAAGCCTTCGGATACCAGTTCGTCAAAGATTTTTTCCAAATCCTCCGCCTTTTCGACGATGCGGGTGTCAGCCAATTGAAGTACTGGGCCTTTTTGGATGCGTTTTTTCAACTCGGCCTGGCGGCGGAAGTACGGTTCGGTCGTCCAATCCTTGCCGTCGGCGTACAGCAATTCGAAGGCGAATAGTTTGAGCGGGATTTTTTTGGCGTAGGCGTCCACGCCGTGCTTGCGCTTGCGTTGGATGGTTTCCTGGAATGGGATAAAGTCGCCCGTTTCGCTGTAACCGATGGCTTCGCCTTCGAAAATGGCATCTTTTGCTTTGAATTGCTCAATCGTTGCCTGGGCTATGTCGGGGAACATGGCGGTGACGTCTTCCTGCCGGCGGGAATAGATGCGCACTTGGCCGTCTTTGAGGTGTACTTGCAGCCGGAAACCGTCGTATTTGGCTTCCACGCTGCACTTTCCGAGTCGTTCGATGATGTCTTTGGCTGTCGGCAGCCGTTCGGCCAACGCCGGCCGGATGGGCGAAAAGGCGGTGGGGCCGATTTTCGTCACGGCTTCCAGGCCTTGTTGGAACAGGATTTCAGCCAAACTCCCCAAGTCGGACGTGAGGTTGAACGCCCGCTCCAGCGGCTCCTTGAGGCTTTTGTCGCCGGCGTGCGTCACGGAAAGCGCGTCGATAAGGGTGGGTTCGGCCACGCCGAGGCGGAGGCGGCCCGTAACAAATCGGGCGATGGCTTTTGCTTCAATGGGACTTGAGTTGGAAAACAATTCGGCTAAAAGGCTGACTTTGTGGTCTTGGCTTCCAATCCCGGCTGTGGTGGCCAGCTTGTATAAGTTGGAATAGACTTTTTCAACGGTGAGCACGTCGCCGCCGAGGCTTTTTTGCGACTTTTGGGCCAAGGACTGTTCAGCCACGGTGCCTAAGTCGCCCGTCTTGCGGTAAGCCGCTTGGATTTGCTTGAGCGTCTTTCCGGAGACTTTGGCCAACGCTTGCTCGCAGAGCCGCTCGCCGATGCCCAGTTGGATGCCTTCGTGTTCCGGCACCAGGATGCCTTGCAGCAAGTAAACGACTTTCCGGATGTGCTCTTGAGGGACGGTTTTAAAAAAAGCGGCCAAGTCGTCCGTCATCTGCAGGCGTTTTGTGGTGGACTCGAGTTTTTCGTACAAGTCGGCCATTTCCGAAAAATGCATACCAAGACGAAGCATTTGCGTCAATTAAATGGTGGCAGTTTTTGTCGGCTATGTTGAAAATCGGACGGAAAAGGAAAAAAAGGCATTTGGCTGGTAGCAATATATGAGGCAGTCAATGGGCGGATGGCGTTTTGCCTGAAACAAATGACGCCGAGCAAAAAACGATAGGCAAACGCAAAAAAAAAGAAAAAGGGTGCAACGTGATGCGGCGGCAGGGGGTGGGGAAAAACGGTCTTGTTTCCGTTTTTTTTCACCTGTTTGCGCTGTTTTTTGTTCGTTCAACTTTTGCAATAGGGCCGTTTTTGTCATCCGTGCGCCAAATGACGCCCCGCCTAAACAATAAAAACGTCCGTCTTCCTTCCTACAAACATGCGTTTCTGGCTTTTGGCTTTGGTGTTGGCCGCGTCGATGGCTTCCGCTTTGTCCACGACCACGGAGTTCAACGCCACACTCAAGACGGTCGAGCAACTGGTGGCCGTGGATGCATCGCTTGATTTTCCCATCTTGCTTCCCGGCGCAGAGTACGCCAAGAATGTGACGGTGCGCTGGGCCCTGCCGGATACTGCCTTGCGCGACTTGAGCGCGGAATGGGTCCGAGTCCACGTCGTCGCCTACGTGCCGGAACCGTCCTGGATCTTGTTGAGCCACGACGGCACGTCCTACCGCGTGTATTCCTTCGTCCTCCAGTGCCGGGTCGTGCGAGGAAAATGCGCCGGCGGCTCGAAACTGGAACACGTTTTCCAAACCGTGCTCCGCGTGCCGCCCAACGCCTCGTCCGGCCACTCCGAACGGTTGGTGGTCCAAGCGTCGCTTTCCGAAGACTATCCGTCCATCGTGTTGAATACGAACGACGCCAGTTTTTCTCAACGTGTGCAAGACTTCTTCGACAACCTGCCCCTCCAACAAGCCGCCCAAGCGCTGAGCGGACTGGTCCAACCGGCCGGTCCATCCAATGCCCCAACGTCGGCTCCAAGCGGCTTGCCTTCTCCAAACGCGGGTTCCGTCGCCGTCCCCGTTACGGTCAACGGCGTCCAAATCGACGGGTCTTCCGCTTCGGCTTCCAATGATGCCTCCTTGTCCGGCCTGCCCGCACAGCTCGCGGCCCAGCCCTCTGCCCTTCCGCCCGGCAAACAAAACGTCAGCCCCATTTCCGGCTTGATCGTCACCCGCGACGACGCCGTCTTCTACGGCGCCACCGTCGTGCTCATCTTGTTGTCGATCCTCTTTGCAAAACGGTTCTTCCTCCAGCAGCAACGCTCGAACGGGTTGTTGGATGCGTGATTTTTACTTTCCAAGCGGAATACTTGTTTGTCCAAAAAAAGATGCCAATTAGATCCAAAGCAGCATTATAAGGAAAGAAGCCTCTTTGTGTTTTCAATATGGTCAATCCTGTCGAGCCTTTTTTCAAGATTCCTGATTTGGCCCACTTGGAGAAGAACGTCGACGACCTTATTGCCGATAGGAAAGCCGGTCGACTAAAAACCAGAACCGCCAAAAAATTTGTCCACCTTACGGCTCGCGTCAAAGGAGCGAATCAATGGCACAAAAAACTGGAGGAAGCGGAAGAACTCCTGAAGAAAAAAAGATCCGAGCTGAAGCCAGGCCAATATGAAAAATCAAGAATACATCGCGAGTTATATAGGAAAAAGCTGGTTGATGGCTACTATGAAGTGGCAAACCAGCTTGTTGATCCCGTTGTTCGCGCATACCTCGCCACGCATGGAAACGTCACCCATGCGGACGATCGGACTGCTTTGGTGCAAAATGTCCAACGGATTTACCATGCTTTTGGGCATATGGTTGAAAATCACTTTAATGGAGTTCCCCAATTCGCCAAGGCTTGGCGAGACGACCGCGAAGTGCCGTACATCGTTCACACCGCTACCGTAGCGAAGTACATGGCGGAACGCGGGGCGTCGGCCGACCACATCATTTCCGCACTCCATCATGATGGCGTGGAGGATACTTCACTGACTATCCAGGATATCAAGAATCGATATGATCGTTACGCACGACGCAATTTTTCGATTTCCAGGACGGTTTCCCTTCTTTCCAAACCGATTGTCCGGATGCGATCGAACGGTGAGGCGACAATCCCGCCCGGTTCAACTGACCAACTTCGCATCCTCATGCCCGAATCCGACGAGTATAACCTGTCCGAGACGAACCAGGATAACCGACTCCGGAAAAAACATCGGTCCTTCCTGAACCGCATGCAACTCGGGCGTCTTTTACCCGAGGAAGAGGCCATCGACGTCGGCAAGAAAGCGTTTGAGCAAGGCCGTTTGTCGGAAGAGTGGGTGGCCTTGAACATCAAGTTGGCGGATGTTTTGGCCAATTTGCAAACCTTCGAAGGCAAGGTCAAAAAAGAAGTAGCTGACGCAAGCCAAAATAAAAAATTGGATGCCAAAACGCAAACGCGCATTCGCAAGGACGCCATTGAAAAAATGGTGAGGGAACGCCGCGAATTCATCGATTTGTACAAGAAGGTTTGCCCGGCCATGTGGGATTCGCTTCCTGCCGAAATCCGTACCGCTTACCTGGGTTTGGCCGACCGGGAAAACCTGGAAACTCCCGTTCCTTCAGTCGCTTCCCTGATAAGTCCAGGGTATCGGTCTTCCTTCGTCGTATCCCCTGCCCGGGCCGGACTCACGTCCGCCAATTTTCCGGACGTACCTGACGCTTCTGGTTTCGCGCCCAATATCCATTACGTAATGAAAGGCAACAAAATCAGCACGACCCATTTGGAGGTTCTTTTTCCCGAGTTGCTCATCTACGGGAGAAAACCGGCATTTGACAAAAACGTACTCAAGACGAACTTGCAAAACGAACTCATGCAACACGTAAAACTGGCTTTTCCTAAATTGGATTACGCGCGGCTCACCGCGATTGTCCAACCGGTCCGTTCGCTACTCTATCCTAATGACCCCCACCGGTTCATCGGTTTTCGAATCCATCTGAACCTTTTACCCCGAGCTGTTCGCCACGAAGTTTTTGACAGCATTGTCAAGCACACGGCTGCGGCAATGGCCTATCGACCCATCACCAGCTTGGAACGAGGCTTGCATGATTTGTTACTCGGTCGGTTCAAAAATGGCTCCCGTTGGCAAGCGGCCCCCCATATCAATTCCAACAGTTATACGCTGGCACTTCCCAAACCCATATTCGGCTACGATCCCGGAATGCTCTATTACATCCTGGAACGCTGGAAACGGACCGGACTCATTGATTCAATACGTGCTTTTCCTTTGCCGAACGCCACGTTTCATCGGTTTAACGTAGACCTCACTCCGAAGGCCATTGAAACCGAAAAATCAAGAATACGTTCGCATACTGGCCTGGACCCGAAAGTCCTTCAAGAAATGGCCGTCAAACGGCTTCTGGAAAAGCTTTCGACCGAATTGAAAACTGTATCGCGTGATATTCCTGAAGTGATGGACGCGGGTAGATACCGTGAAAAAACGCCGCCATCCATCCCGCTTGGGCTATAGGAAGGATGATGTTGAGTGCCTGAACCTAGCAAGTGACGCAACTCATTGGACCTTTGGTGGGCCGTGTTGAAAAAGTCCAAAAAAACCTAAAAATGCAAATGTCGAGCAAGACGGAGAAGACCGGAAAAAACGATGTCGACGCCTGTATGCCCTAATACGCCGCTGGACGCGTTTTGCCAGGCGCCGTTGCAAACGTATTGCGCCTTTTTTTTTTTTTTTTCCAGCCAACTTTTTTTTTTTCAAACCCGTTCCTTCATTTCCGAAATTTTCAACGATGCCCATTTGGCGTCACTTGCTATCAAATTCGCGACACCTATTCGTCTAAAAATTTGTGTCGCGTACTATAGGTCAATGTGTTTCTGTAGATGTTGATGCGGATCAATCCGGTTCAAACCAATCGATATTTCATCCGCACCAGCGCGCCGGCTCCGGGAAGATAGGGTGTTGAGGGCCGGCCTCCGATTTCGATCCCGTCTATTTTTGCGCCCAACCGCACGTGAGTGCCGTGGATGATGGCGTTGTTGCCTTCATCCAGATGGGCTTGGACTTCTTTGAGGGTGGCCACCGCTCCCATGGGTATGCCGCTTTTGCGGTGGATGTCCTTGCCGGGCGTGCTCCAGGCATACATCGTTTGGAGTTCTCTGTTTCGAAACATCCGTTTGGCTTGTAGGTATACTTTTTTCAGAATCAGATCAACTAATTTTTCCATTCCGGCGTTTTTTACGAGCTGGTCGACCTCCTCTCGACTGACGCCCTTGGGAAGCCTCGGTTTGACTGACACGATGAAGCAGGAGATTGCATTGCCGTTGGGATTATGCTGGCGTCGAATGACCTCGTAATGTGAATCAATGGGAACTTTGCGGGAGTTGAACCGGGCCACCGTTACGGCTCCAAGCATACGTTCAATTTTCTGGCCGGGCTTATGGGGGTGGTCTCTGACCAAAAATGCAGCCATCTGTAATTTGGGATTATTCGCAACCGCCTGCTTGACGTTTTCCGGTGCAATAACCTTTGCGTGGTCCGGACCCCAGACGCGTTGGTGCATCTGGACTGCTTTTTGGATTTCCCATTCGGCTTTTGATTGCTGTTCGTGATTGCCATCCTTGGGAAAGGCGGTGAGCGGCCGAACTTCCAATCGCCACGTCATCTATGATTTCAAACCCGCGTCGTCTTTTTCCAACTTCTCGGCTTTCTGCTTGAGGTAGTCGTCCACTTTTTTGCGCAAGGCGGCGTCGTTTACCAAGAGGATCTTGACCGCCAACAGAGCCGCGTTTTCCGGGCCTAAGACCGTGGCGTGGCTGACTCCCGGCGGCATGCGCAGGGAAGACCAGACGTCTTTCAGCTCGTCCCCCGGCGGGCATGTGACGACGGGCCAATGCGTGGCGCACGCCAACATGCCGCTTAAGGCATTCGAGAGGCCGGCGACGCCGACAAAAACGATGGGCTCTTTGGACTTGTTGGCCTCGTGTGCCATCTTCAACACGGTTTGGGGATTGCGGTGGGCTGACGCGACGCGGTACTCTACGGTGACGCCAAACGATTGGGCTGCGGTGCCAATTTTTTGGCAGAATTCCAAATCACTTTTCGATCCCATCGCGATGATGATTTTTCCGGACATGGCGAATCAACCCCGTGGTTTTTCAATTTTTTTTTTGGCAGTTTTTTTTTGCTTCAATGCGGTTTTTTCTTCTTCTTTTAATTTTAGATTTTTTTTTCCAACCCGCGTGCTCTCTTTTTTTCTTGGTCTTGCCTTGTTTATTCTTTTTTCATCGGAATTTCTGTCCCGTGAGCTGTTCGAACAATTCGACGTAGACCTGGCTGGTTTTCTGGACCAACTCTTCTGGCAGAGCGGGAATGTCCGGCTCTTGCGTTCCAGCTTTGCGCGCGGCGTAGAGCGCCTCGTGGTAACCCGTTTCACGGTAATGCTGGCGGACGAATTCCTTGCTTTTCTCCACGTGCCGGCCTTGCTCGAATTCCTTGAGGTCCCAGAAGCGGTCCTCGTCCGCCGTGCCGAAGGTGTCGACCACCATGAGTTGCCGGTCTTGGTCGAAGGCGAATTCTTTCTTGCCGTCCACGTGGACCAAGCCGCGGCTTTTGACTTCCCGGTTGATATGCGCGTCAATCTTCAGCGCGGCTTCCTTCAAATCGTCCCATTCCTTCAGGCTCATTCCGGAAATTCGGATGGCTTCGTCTTTCTGCAACGGCCGGTCGATTTTTTCAAGCTTCGTAGTGACTTCGAAGAACGGTTCGGGAAGGCTTTCAGCTTTTTGGATTTTGTGGTTCGCAGGGAAGCCGAGTTGAACGGGTGTGACTTGTCCTTCTAAGATGCGGTCGTACAGCGAGCCGTACGCGTAATAGCGGACGATGACTTCCAGAGGGATCAGGTAGTTACGCGTGTTGGAATCGATTTTCGAGTAATCATGGATGACTTGGACGCGTTTGACGTGCATCTTGTTCGGCGCGGTTTGCTTCAAAAAGTGCGTCTTGATGCCGACCTTTTGGCATATGCTGAACCAATACGCCGACGTGCGGCACAGCGTCTCGCCTTTGTACGGGATGTCGGAGGGGATGATTTTGTCGAAGACGGACACGCGGTCGGAAAACTCGAATTCAAGCGTTTTTTCGTCCACGGCGTATACGTTTTTTACTTTGCCTTTATGGATGAAGTCCATCTGTCCTTGGCCCATTTGGGTTGTTGGCATCATGGGTTTTTTGTTCTCTTGCGTTGCTTCGGGAATCATGTCCGTTCTCCTCGCAGCAGGATTTGCTCGCGGTTCGGACCCACCGACACGCTAAGCACGGGCAAACCGCTTTGCTTTTCGATGAATCCGACGTATTTCTTTGCGTTTTTCGGAAGCGCGTCAAAACCGTTTTGGACGCTTTTGCGGCAAGCCTGATCCCAATCCGCGTCATCAAAACCTTCGAGGGTTTCGTAGATGGGTTTGGCTTTTTCCAATTGGTCGCGCTGCGTCGGGAAATACGTGATTTTCTTGGTGCCGACTTGGTAGGCGACGCACACTTGGATTTTGGGCACGCCGGCCAACACGTCCAGTTTGGTCAGATGCAAGCCGTCGTAGCCGTTGAGGCGATTTCCCAAGGCGATGGCGGTCAAGTCAAGCCAGCCCACCCGACGCGGCCGTCCCGTGGTGGTGCCGTATTCATTACCACGCTTGCGGATGCTTTCGCCCAACGCGTCATCCAACTCCGTGGGGAACGGGCCTTCGCCCACACGCGTGGCGTAGGCTTTGACTACCGCTTCCACGCGGGTAATCAGTCGAGGGTTGATGCCGGTGGATGCGGCGGCGTTGGCCGCGATGGGCTGCGACGACGTCACGAACGGGTAGGTGCCGAAGTTGTTGTCCAACAAGGTGGCCTGCGCGCCTTCGAACAAAACAGCCTTGCCTTTCTGCAACGCGTCGTCCACTTCGATGGACGCGTCGCACAGGTACGGTTTGAACAGTTTGCCCAAGGTATTGTAGGCGGCGAACGTGTCGTCCATGGAGGGAAGTTCCGTCACGCCGAAGATTTCCTTGAGCGTGCGGGCATGCACCGGGTAGAAGCGCTCCAGCGCACTTTCCAACAAGGCGGGGTTGACCAAGTCTTCAAACCGGATGCCGAAGCGCGCGGCTTTTGATTCGTACACCGGTCCGATGCCGCGACCGGTGGTGCCCAACTTGTGCGTGCCTTTTTCGCGTGCCACATCCCAATAGGTATGCCAGGGCATGATGATGTGCGCGCGGAAATCCACGCCCAGCACGTCGGGCCCGATGGAAAGGCCGTGGGCGTTGAAAAAATCGATTTCCTGCTTCAACACCCGTGGATCCACGACGACGCCGGAGGCGATGATGCTGCGTTTTTGGCGGATGACGCCTGATGGGAGTAAATGCATCTTGTACGTGGTTCCGCCCACTTGCACTGTGTGTCCGGCGTTGTTGCCGCCTTGGTAGCGCACCACGACGTCGAAGCGGTCGCAGAAGTAGTCGACGAGTTTTCCTTTGCCTTCGTCGCCCCACTGGGCTCCGAGGATGACGGTGCTTGGCATGTCGGGTCTGGCTCCTTTTTTTAGGTTTCTTTGTCGCTGTCCGGGTTTTCATTGGTTTTTTTTCTTCGTCATTTTGCTTTGATTTTTTTTTGCGTTTGCTTTTTTCTTCTTTTTTTGCGTTCCTATTCTTTCCGGTTTTTTTTTTGCTGCCGATTCATCTATTCTTTTTTTTGCCACTTTTTTCGCATTGTTTTTTTTGTTTTCGTTTTCCCCTTCTTTTTTTAAAAGGCGGATGCGGCTGGGACTTCTTTGTAATCGGACAATATTTTCTTGAGCTTCTTGGAAAATGCGGAGGCTTTGCGGCCCGCCAAGCCCGTGTGTTTCGACACGTCGTGCCCTTTGACTTCCTTGAGCAGCGGGTTGGGCCTGCCTTGCAAGACTTCGGTCCAGGCGGTCATGGACATCTCCCGCAGTTTCTCGTGCGCGTCCTGACGGGTGTGACCTTTTTTGACCAGGCCCATGAGCAGCACTTCCGTCAGCGCGAACGGGCCGTGCTGTTCGAGGTGTTTTTGGACGACGGCTTCGTTGACGACCAATCCGTCAATCACTTTGTACGCCAACACCAGCATCTCATCGAGGGCGAGGAAAGATTGGGCCATCCAGACGCGGCGGTTGGCCGAGTCATCCAGCGTGCGCTCCAACCCGTTGTTGGCCGCGTTTTCCCACGCGATTTGCGGTGCGGCGGCAACCAAGCGGGCTAGTGAACAGATTCGTTCGCAGCTGATGGGGTTGCGTTTGAACGGCATGGCGGACGAGCCGACTTGCTTTTCCTTGAACGGCTCCGACACTTCGTGCTGCATTTGGAGCAATCGGATGTCTAGGGCCATCTTATGCAAGGACTCCGCTACGCCTGCCAGGACCGAGGCAAGCGTGTAATCCTGCTTGCGGGAATACGTCTGCGTCGAGATGTCAAACGCGGTGAGGTTGAGTTTCTTGAGGAAATCATCTTCCAGTTTTTCGGCCGCTTGAGCGTCGCCGTCCATGATGGAGACGTAACTTGCCGACGTCCCGGTGGCGCCTTTGAGGCCTTTGGCCCACACGTCGGTACGGATCCATTCCAACGTTTCCAAGTCTTCCAAAAGGTCTTGGCCCCATACGGCGAACCGGTATCCCAACGTGCTGGGTTCCGCGGCCTGCAGGTGCGTATACGCCATGCAGGGCGTGGCGTGGTATTTGGACACTAGACGTTCCAGGGCGAACAGCACGGAGGCCGTGCGCTGCGTCAGAAGTTTAAGTGCCTCCAATTGGTGCAGCACGTCGGCATTGTCTTCGATGTCCATCGACGTCGCGCCCCAGTGGAGTTTTCCGCCGCCGACTTTGCATTGGCTGGAAAACACGCGCAGTTCCGCGACCAAGTCGTGGCGGATTTCCTTTTCAATGGCCAGGCTTTTTTCGACGTCGACGCCCGCAACGTGCTTTTCGATGTCGTCCAACTCAGCTTTAGTCACTTTTCCGGCTTTGTGTTGGGCGTACGCCAAAGCGGCCCAGACGTGGCGCCAGGCAAGCCTTCGGTGGTGTTCGGAGAAAATCGACCGCATTGCGGGGGACGCATAGCGCCAAGTGAACGGGGATAAGTAGTCGTCAAACCCGTAAGAGGACACTTCGGAGACCCACCGTATGGATTACATGCCGCATGGGCTATTAAAGCCTTGTCCGGTTACGGTGCCGATGTGAGGCGTTTGGCCAAAACAACGGTTCCGGTCGGCCGTATTGCAATTTCAATGTAACCTTGTTTCAGCAAGTCTTGATGTTCGGCGCTACCTTTTTCCCACGCGTACGCCATCCGGTGGGTGTACTGAAGTTGCGCGGCTTCCTGTTCATGGGCGTCATGCAATTCATCCAGGGTTTCAGGGCGTTGTTTTCGTTCTTCCGGAATCACGTACGCATATTCGCCGTGCAGCAGTTTGGCGGAATGGGCCATCCGATGTTGGCTGTCCGCTTCGGGAAACGCTTCGTTGAATTCCGTTACGTGTTTGTCGGTGGGGTGTTGTGCAACGGTGTGGGAAAGAATGTAGCCGATGGGTGTCCGGCTCGTAACCCGTCCGCTTGTGTTCAACTTTACGCGGTAGGCGATGTGCCCGAAGAGGTGATTTTCACGCATTCCCTTGGTAATTCGGTCGGTTTTGACTTCCATTCGCCGCGCAATGTCCCTTGACGCTTTCAGGTGTTTCTTGAGCGCTTCTTGGTATGCGTCTGTGTCGCCCTTTTTTGGAGCCTCTTTTCCTTCAGGGTGGACTGGGGGACGTAACAACCGGTTCATATCATTCATGAATTTTCCTATGCTGAGGCCGTTCCTTGTGGCCGCTTCCATTTCCGTTCTGTTCTTCGAAATTAATACGGTCAAGTCATCCAGATGCACGGTTGCGTCCGATGCCTGCCGGTATGCCTTGGGGTGCAGGATGGGTTCAAAACGGATTTCCACTCGTTCGTGCATGCGGTCAAAACCTCAAATCAGGATAAATCATTACCGGTTGGTTTTTTTGATGCCGATTTTTTTTATTATCCTTTTGCTGGTTGTATCCCCTTTGGGCATTGCTTTGCCGTCAAAATAAAGGCGGCCTTTGCCGTCTTTGGCGAAGCGCTTCTGCCCGATGGCTTCCAGCGTCTTGGCAAAGATGACCCAATCGCCTTTTTCTTTCAATTGTTCTTGGTGTTTGGTTGCAACGGCTTCGACTTGGCCCGCGTCGTTGCGGTCGAATCCTTTCGGCAACTTGACGGGCACGGGTTGCGAGACCATCAGGATGGCGCCTTGGTCGGCTTTTTCCGAGACAAGGTGCGTGCTGGACCGCAACTGTTTTTCTCCTGCCATGATGGCGTCGCGGACCGCATGCGGGCCCACGAACCGGCGGCGGCCGCCTTTGTCCAGGATGCGCAAATCGGCCGGATGCACGTTGACGCCCAAGAACGCGTTGACCAAAACGCTTGATGCCAGGCTCATGTAGCCGCAGTACGCCAACGCGTCGGGCCGGTGGGGGGTGAGTTTTGCGACGGTGATGCGGTCGAATTCGGGCCGCACGCTTAAGTTGGAACGGGGTGTGCCTTTTTTCCGGTAGAACGCCGCGATGTCGTTTTCCTCGTAAGGAATCTTGAATTTTTTGGCGATGGCCAAGGCGTTGCTTTCCGGGTGGTCCGTCAAGATGCAGACGACTTGGTAGGCCGAGCCGTGGGCTTTGTTTTCCAAGATTTTGACCAAGTTGGTGCCGGATCCGGACATCAACGCCGCCACGCGCATGGGGCCACTTCCGGAAAAAAGAGGGATTGTCTTGGTCGGGGGCATAACCCAATATATGCGTTTGCGGATATTAACAATTCCATATGGCTGCCAAAATACTGGATGGCAAGGATTTGTCCGAAAAAATCCGGTCCGATTTGGCCGAAAAGGCTTCGAAGTTGGCCGAAAAAATCGGCCGGCCACCGGGCCTTGCCGCCGTACTGGTCGGTGACGATCCGGCCAGCCAACTGTATGTGTCCAAGAAACACCAGGCCTGCCAGGAAGCGGGTTTTCATTCCGAATTGATCCAGTTGTCCTACACCATTTCACTGGAAGAACTGTTGAAACGAATCCGCGATCTCAATCATTCTTCCGTTATTGACGGCATCTTAGTCCAGTTACCTTTGCCTAAGGCCATCGATGAAAACGCTGTATTGGAAGCGGTACTGCCTGAAAAAGACGTCGACGGCTTCCATCCCCTTAACCAAGGCAGGCTCATGCTGGGCCTGGATGGCTTTGTCGCGGCCACTCCCAAAGGCGTGGTACGGCTTTTGGTGGAAAACGGCGTTAAACTCGCTGGAAAACACGTGGTCATCGTCGGCCGCAGCACCATCGTCGGAAAACCGTTGGCGTTATTGATGCTGCGCGAGAACGCGACGGTCACGGTGTGCCACTCCAAGACGAAAAACCTGGAAAAATTGACGTCGCAAGCCGACGTTTTGGTCGCGGCGGTGGGAAAAGCCGGCCTGATTACGGCGGACCACGTCAAAGACGGCGCGGTCGTGGTCGACGTGGGCACCAGCCACGTAGGCGGTAAGCTCAAAGGCGACGTGGATTTTGCCGCGGTAAGCCAAAAAGCGTCGTGGATTTCACCCGTTCCCGGCGGCGTGGGGCCCATGACCATCGCCATGTTGTTGGAAAACACGTTCGACAGCTACCAAAAACGCGTCCATGCCTGAAACCGGGCCACCGCAATGCATCTGTATTAAATTCTTGTGCCTTCTTTGGTTTTGTTCCCGATGACCTACCTTGTTTTTTCCGTCGACGTCGACCGCGACGCGGCTTGGCCGCAAAACGGCTCCACCGCTGCCGGCACCCGCCACCGCGCCGCACCGTCGTTCGACGCGTCGCGCAAAGGTTTTTTTGCCTTGCTGGAGCTGGTCAACGAATTGGAAATTCCGACGACGTTTTTCTTCGAAGCCGCTACGGCTTTGGAGTTGGAACCCGTTTCCTTGACCGGCCATGAAGTGGCTTGCCATGGTTTGGACCACGAGGATTTCACTGGCAAGCACACGGACAAGCCGTTCACGCGCGTCGAGCGCCGCACCACGCTTCAGAATGCCGTTACGTTGCTTGAAAACCGTTTTAAAGTCGAAATCGATGGCTTCCGCGCGCCCTACCTGGGTTGGGACTTGGACCTGCTCATGGCCATTGCCGAAACCGGGTTTTCCTACGATTCTTCCGTTGTCACTGGCCACTTAAAGAATCCTCCTTTACCTGAGTTGTATCTCCCCGAGTGGAAGGACGCAACAGGTCAGAAGATGTCTGGGTATTTGTGGCCTTTGATGGAAGGCAAGCGTCCGGTCCAGGACTATGTCACTGCCGTGAAAAAATCCGTCGCAGCAAACGAGCCGTACGTCGTTTTGTCCAGCCATTCCTGGCACACGCATTGCTCGGTCGAGCGCGGTGAATTGCCGGCCGCGGAAGCTTTACAAAACGTACACGCCGTGCGCAGCCTCCTTACGCAACTCAAAACCATCCCGAACCTTCGTTTTGCCAAGGGCGTCGACGTGGCGTTGCAAAAGGTTTAAGGGCATCCGTCCGAACAATTGCAACATCGGCAATTTTTTAAAATCGGGGATTTTCTTCCGTGATTGAAAAAGCTATCGACGTCAAACGCGCCTTGGTCAGCGTCTACCACAAGGACGGCATCCTCGAATTCTGCCGTATCCTCCATGGCTTGGGCATCCAGTTTTTGTCGACCGGCGGAACGGCCCAACTGCTTAAAGAAAACCACCTTCCGGTCACCGATGTGTCTTCTTTTACAGGATTTCCGGAAATGCTCGGAGGGCGGGTCAAGACCCTGCATCCCAACGTCCACGGCGGCATCCTGTACCGTCGCGACCACAAGGAAGACCAGGCCGCCTTACATGCGCACGGCATTTCCGGCATCGATTTGGTCGTCGTCAACTTGTATCCATTCCAGCAGACTGCTGCCAAAAAAGGCGTGACGCTTGAAGAAGTCGTCGAGAACATCGACATCGGCGGGCCCGCCATGTTGCGTTCGGCCGCCAAGAACTTCGAACACGTGGGCGTCGTGACGGACCCGTCCGACTATGCGGTCGTGGGTCGAGAACTCCAATCCACGCGCGGTCGCCTGTCGTACGAAACCCGCCAAAAACTCAGTCTCAAAGCCTTTGAGCGCACCGCGGCGTACGACGCGGCCATTTCCGATTACTTCCAACAACTCCAAGGCCTCGATTTTCCCCATTCGCTCACCCGCAACCTCACTAAAACGTATGATTTGCGCTACGGCGAAAACCCGCACCAAAAAGCCGCCGTTTACTCGTGGAAGCCCGGCATCGCGCAGGCCAAGCTGTTGGGTGGCAAGGAGATGTCGTACAACAACTGGCTCGACGCCTACGCTGCTTTCCAAATCGCCAAGGAATTCCAAGACGAACCCGTGGCTGTCATCGTCAAGCACAACAACCCTTGCGGCGGCGCTGTTGATTCTTTGCAGCACAAGGCCCTTGAAAAGGCCCTCCAAACTGACTCTACGTCGGCCTTCGGTGGCGTCTACGCGTTCAACACGCCCGTCACCACGCAAAGCGCGGCTTTACTCAAAGACCAATTCGTCGAAGTCATCATCGCCAACAGCTTCGAAGAAGGCGCAGTTGAAATCCTGTTGGAAAAGAAGAACCGCCGGCTCCTGGACGCCTCCGGTGTTTGGGACGAAAAACCCGGCATGGAAATCCGCAGCATCGGCGGCTCCGTATTGGTCCAGGACTCCGACGCGCTTTTGTACCACGAACTCAAGACCGTTACGTCGCGAAAACCATCTGAATCCGAAAAAACCGATTTGGACTTCGCTTGGCGCTTCTGCAAGCACACGAAGTCCAACGCCATCGTCTTTGCGAAAGACCGCCAAATCGTCGGCATCGGCGCAGGACAGATGAGCCGCATCGACTCGGTCCGCATCGCCATCCAAAAAGCCCACGCCGCCAAACTCTCTTTGGAAGGCGCAGTTCTGGCGTCGGACGCGTTCTTCCCTTTTCCCGATGGCATCGAGGTCGCCGCAAAAGCCGGCATCAAGGCCGTCATGCAGCCCGGCGGCTCGCTGAAAGACGCTGAGGTGATTGCGGAGGCGGACAAGTTGGGTTTGGCCATGCTGTTTACCGGGATGAGGCATTTTAGGCACTAACTTTCGCATTGATTATTTTGCTTCATAGCCGTATAAGCGATGCTTCTTGATGTAATCCGCGACCTGATCGGGAACGAGGTGTTCGAACAGCTCTCCCCCCGCGATGAGGCGTCTTATGTGGGTCGATGACTCTTCGATTGCCTGGATTTTAGAAAAAACGATTCCGGCAATCTTGGCCCTCTGTTTCGGGCTTAATTTTTTCAGGAATGCCTCGTAATGCGCTTGGACATCCCTTTTTCGGTCCTCCAAACTCTCCTGCGCGCCCCGGAAAGCAACTTGGAACGACAACGAAATGGGCAGGTGTTCCCACGAGCGATCCCGGGCTAATTCATTCAAGAATCCGCGCTCTCGCGTCAATGTGTGCGAGCCGACGGTCAGGACGATTTCGCTTTTTGGGTATTCTGCGGCCAGCCAGGAAAGATGCTGGGGCAAAGGGCGGCGCCGCATGGCTTGTCCACGGATGAATTGGAAATCCTTTTCCCACAGTTCCAATTTTGGAAGCCCTAATGACTTCACGTACTGCCGCGCCATTTCAAGCCGGTGTTGTGCGGGCGCATTCATGATCTTGGCGCCCGTGCGATAGTCGGCACTCGGCATGAGCAGGACCTTGTCAATCGTGGCATCGTCCAGCTGTGAGAATGCCACGCGCGAGTGGCCCATCGTCGTGATCGGGTCGAACGAACCAGGTACCAATGCAATCCGTTTTATCGATGCATTCCGTCCTTTTGGCGTTGACTCTTTTTTTAGAAGTCGGACGTCGGTAGGAACTCGCTTCAGTACATCGTCGAGGTTTCCCGTGAACGCCATTCCCAGGTTCGACTTCACATAGCCCAGATGCGTCAATCCGAGGCGTTTCACGTGCGAGAAAATGGCCTGGCTTTCAGGACGCGAGCGGTCCAGCTGGTCCCAGACCCCCTGTTCTTCCAACTCTTTTTTTGGAATCACGGTTCTTCGGCCATGTTGCGCATAGATTCCGGAAATTTCTTGACGGTGGGCTCCGGTGGGTACGACCAAGTACTGGTCGGGAAACGCTTCCGGATTTTTCTCTCGCAATCGGCGGATTTCATTCAATGCATGGATTCGCATTCTGCTGGAGTAGCCCTTCTTTTGGTGTTGCGGATACACTACCATTCGTCCTGAATCGACATACGGGCCCAGCGACTGCAATTTTAGGCCGCGGTCCGTCTTTGTCCAGATGGTGGTGCCTTTTGGATTGACGAAGATGCGGTATAATCCGATGAGCTCGTTTTGCTTCAACAGGCCGTAATAGAGTTGAATCGGCTGACCGGGTTTATTCCTTCCTTGCTCCAACGCTTTCAACGATTTTTCGGACGCTCGGGCGTAATCCAACTCCCTTTCGACGTTAGGAGAATCCAATTGGCCCATCAATTCTTTGAATCGGCCCATCTGCCTGCTGAGTAGGCGCGAAGTCAATGGGACGATGCGTTCGGCTACCATATTTTGCCTCTGGAATGGTTGATAAGGAGGTGTACGGGAACCTGACGGCCAAAAACGACGATGGGTCCTTTGAGTTTGCGGATTTGGATGCCGGTATGCGATGTTAGTGAGTTCAGTTTCCCGCGCAGGTCTTTTCCAATCCGGGTCAGTTCTTCCGCATTGATTGCGGCAAGTGTGCGCTTGCGGTTTTCCGGAGTCACGCGGCCGGGGTTCGGAAGCAAGAATTCCGGTACGTCGCAATAATGCATGGTGCCGGCGGGCTGGTTCTTGACTTTTACGACCCGTCCGCCAAAGATTAAGTCTCGCATCTCAAACATCCAGTCATCACAAAAACCCTGGTCTCCCAATACGTGAATCACGTCGATTCCGGGCATGAGGTCATGGATGCGTTCCAGTCCCTTGCGTCGCACCACTCCTGCATATATTCTCTTTACTTGGATTCCATTGGACTCCAGCAGCCGGACGGAACGCCTCAGTGTTTCTCCTCCGAATATTCCGGTATCTACCAAGGCCACTTGTTTTCCCTTCAATCGGCCAGACAAATATCCAAGCTGGTCTTCAAACGAAGGGGCATGTGGTCTCGGTCCATGCCCATGCGTGCCCGCTTCGACATCGTATTGACGGGTCAGGTGGAGGTGGAATAGATTAGGGCGGTCCACGGCGGTGGGGATGTGGATGTCGTCAATGCTGATAACGGGCAGCTTCTCCTTTTCCAGGTGCGTCCTGAAGCCTTCTTCCAGTGTTTTCGAATCCAGGAAATGTACGTCGTGGTTTTTCAAAGCCCTTTTTACCCTTCGTGCCGCCTCTTGTTCTATCCGCTGGATGCGGGCTATGGCCAGAGGACTGTTGTGCATCTCGTGACGGCGCAACAAGGTGTGTACCAAATCAAGCGTAATGATGATTTTGGGCCGCTCCGGCGTTAACTCCATACCTATGCTACCTTTGAAATGCCTTTTAAGCCTTGGGCGTCTAATATTGGTTTTAAGGGGAAAAACCGGGTTTGAATACGGACGAGCGGTCGGGCGCTTTGTTTTTAAGCCCGGAGTTTCTTAAAGCGGGGTTAAAGGTTCCAACCGTGTGCGGCATCATCGGCATCATGGGCCAAGTTAACGTCTCGTCCGACGTGTACAGAGGCCTCTTGGCGCTGCAACACCGGGGTCAGGACTCCGCTGGCATCGCGTGTTTTGACAAAGTCCGCATCAATCTCAAGAAAGGCGTCGGCCTCGTAAGCGAGGTCTTTACCGACGCCAATCTATCTTTGCTGAAAGGCAAGGCGGCCATCGGCCACGTGCGTTACGCCACCGCGGGTTCCACGCCAAAACTGGACAGCCAGCCGTTCGTCGTCGACATCCCGCATGCCATGGCCATCGCGCATAACGGCAATGCCATCAACTACCGGGATTGGGAAGACCATTTCCAGGACCGTACCGAATCCTGCTGCGACAGCGAAGTCCTGCTGCATTTGTTCTCCGAAAAGCTCAACGATGACAAGCACCTGACCGTGGAGACGGTTTTCGACGCGGTCAAGTCGTTTATGGGCGAGGTTAACGGCTCGTACAGCATCGTCTGTTTGGTGGAGAACCTCGGGTTGCTGGCGTTTCGTGATCCGCATGCCAACCGACCGCTCGTGATGGGCCGCCGCGGCGCCGACGTCGCCTTCGCATCGGAATCCGTGGCCTTTGACGCCATGGGCTTCGATTTGGTGCGTGACCTGAAAGGCGGTGAGGCCCTTTTCGTCGAATCCAACGGTACGGTCCATGAAAAAAGCCTGATGCCCAAAGCGAACCGTCATTGCATGTTCGAATGGGTCTATTTTGCCCGACCTGATTCCACGTTGGAAGGCAAAAGCGTGTACGAAGTCCGCATCGCGTTGGGAAAAGAGTTGGGCGCGGCAATCCAAGCGGAGAAAGTGAAAAGCGACGTGGTCATTCCGGTTCCGGATACCTCCCGACCTGCGGCTTTAGGCCTTTCAGAACAGACCGGCGTGCCCATGCAGGAAGGCCTGATTAAGAACCGCTACATCGGCCGCACGTTCATCATGCCGACCCAGGAAGGCCGGGATCGGGCCATGAACGTCAAGCTCAACACCGTCTCGTCCGTGGTCAAGAATAAAGACGTCTTGCTGGTGGATGATTCCATCGTTCGCGGGACCACGGCGAAAAAAATCGTCGGCGTAGTCAAAAAAGAAGCCAAATCGGTCCACCTGGCGTCTACTTGTCCACCCATCCAATACCCGTGTTTTTACGGCATCGATTTTCCCATCCAAACCGAATTGGTCGCTCACACGGAAAAAACCGCTGAAGGCATCCGCAAAAAACTGGGTGCCGACGGTTTGACGTACCAATCCTTGGACGGCTTGAAGCGAGCCATCGGGTTGCCCGGCTTGTGCACGGCGTGCCTGGATGGGAAGTATCCGACGCCCATCCCGGACGACGTCCGAAAGAAATTGGAGTTGTCCCGCAGCGCGGAGCGAAAAATCGTGGAGCAAGGATATGCCTAAAGCCGTCCTCATCGCCGCCATCGGCCGCGGACACGCGTTGGCCAAAAAATTCCACCAATCCGGCGTCGAACTGCATTGCCTGATGCCGTTCCATAACCCAGGTATCGCCGCATGCTCAGCGTCTTTTGAAATCGGCAACATCAACGACCCGGCCCAAGTCGCGGCTTTCGCTGAAAAAATCGACCCCGATTACGTCTTCGTGGCTGGCGACGATGCCATCGCGGCCGGAGCAGCGGACGCCGTTTTGGAAAAAGGGTATCCGGCCATCGCTCCGGTCAAGGCCTGTGCGCGCCTCGAATCCGATAAGGCATTCGCCCGCCTATTCATGGAAGAGTATGTGCCCGACGGTACGCCGGCCTTTGAAGTCTTCTTTGAGCCGCAAGCAGCGCAGGATTACATCGACGCCGTGCCGTTCGACGTCGTCATCAAGCCCTCGGGCCTGACCGGCGGAAAAGGCGTCAAGGTGCAAGGCGTCCAGCTGAAGGACAAAACTGAGGCCAAGGCCTATGCCGCCGAATGCTTGCAGACGTATCCGGGTGGGATTGTGGTCGAGGAAAAACTGGACGGTGAAGAATTCTCCTTGCACTGTTTTGTCGACGGCGAACATTTTGCCACCATGCCGTTGGTGCAAGACCACAAGATGGCCTTTGACGGTGACTCCGGTCCCATGACGGGTGGCATGGGTACGTTCACGATGCCGGATGGCATGTTGCCCTTTGTCACGGATTCGGATTACCAAAAAGCGTTGTCTATCGTGCAGCGTACCGTGGACGGCATCCGCGAAAAGACGGGCGTCAAGTACAAAGGCATCTTGTACGCCCAATTCATGCTCACACTCAAGGGGCCCATGCTGGTTGAATACAATGCGCGCTTCGGCGACCCGGAAGCCATGAATTTGATGTCCTTGATGAAAACCAATTTCCACGACGTGTGCACCGCCATCGTCGATGAGGAGTTGGAAAATTTCCACGTCCAATTCGAACCCACGGCCTCCGTTTGCAAATACGTCGTGCCGGCCGGCTATCCGGAGCGCAAAGACCGGTTCCAATTTAAGATCGATGAAAGCCAACTGGGCGACGTCGACCTGTACTATTCCGGAATCGAACAAAAGCCCGACGGCACGTTGTGGACGACGGGTTCGCGCGGCTTCGGCTTGGTGTCAATGGACGCCACGCTTTCCGGCGCGTATCAGAAAGTCGAATCCGTCCTCTCCAAATTGGACTTGACTGGATTTCGCTACCGTAAAGACATCGGCTCGGAGGCCTCCATCCAGAAAAAGATTGACCGCATGGCGCGCGTCCGTTCGGGCAATGCGGCGGTCCGAAAAGAAGAAACGGTTCGAAACCAGTGAGGCTTACTGCCTGTATTCCGTTTGTTAACGCCTTTGGCTACGCTTAAATACGCTATTTTTGCGATTTCCCTGGTTTTTTGCGGTGAACTGTCTTTTCGTGTTCCTTGGATGCTTGCCTTTCTTCCAAATTTTCTTTCCAACCCAGTTCTTTGTCAAGAGTGGCAAACAGAGATACGAGTAAAATGGTTGTAATTGTCAGGCCCACGAAGGAAAAAATCAGCATCAATTCGCGTGTAACGCCAAAAGGGGTGTTTTCTTGAGCGAAAGGCGTAAAAAATGCAGCTGCGCCCAGTGCGGCAAAACCCGCTGATAGAAATTTGAAAAACGTCAGGTAACGCTCGTGAATAAGTGTTCCCACTTGCAATTGGTTAGGCGTTACCGACATTGATCAACAACCCCGCCAAAAGCATGAACACGGCGGCTGGAGCAGAAATGAGGAGAATACCCGCGTAAGGAGCAAATAGTCCTAACGCCCCTATGATTGCTAACCCGAATCCAGCGGCTCGCCATTTTTCCTTTGAATACCCAAGCCAGCCCATAAAGAATGAAGAGTTCATGTTCAGCCTCCTATAAATCCTGATTTTTTCAGTGATCCGTTGCTTGTTAAGGCTTAGGTAGAACCGAAATCAACCGTGGCAGGTTATTTGTTTTCCGAAAAATACGCCTTCATGGGCTCCCAATAATTTTCCTTCCAACCCGGGCCGTAGCTTTCATCTTGGCCCGCGGGAATCCGGGAGTGCGTCATCTTAAGTTGGGTGCCGCTTTTGCCGTTTTTGGTCTTCGTTGCCGACAGCTCGATTTTCAACACCGAGTCTTCCGCGTCGTCCGGAAACTCCGACGTGCGCCAAGATTGGACGATTTTCTTGCCCGGAACCAACTCGACGTTTTTGCCGGTGATGTAGCCGTCCCACGCCGTGAACGAGGCGCCGACTTTATCCGACATCTTGGCCGAGCCTCCCGTCATGTCGGAGTGGCCTTTGGAAGACAGAAAGGCGTCGTAGACTTGCTGGGGTGAGACGTCTTCGAATTCGACGGTTTGTTTGAGCGTTGCGGTTTTCATGGATATTGCCTCCCATTCGTATGTTGGGTTTTTTTACTCTTCCCGGATGTTGATTCCGGGCTGTTTTGTGACGGTTCCAGCCACTTTCGCATCCAAATTCATCAATTTGGCTTGTTTCAGCACGGCATCGGGTTGGTCCGTGACGATCATCATGCCGTTGCCCATGTTCCACGTGCGGTAGGCTTCGTCTTTCTCGACGTGGCCCAATTCCATCAAGACGCGCATGGCCTTGCATGGTTCGTACAAGTCGGTCAGTTCGGCGCCAAGTCCCGTGGGTTTGAGTGCGCGCGCAAGCTTGCTATAAATGCCGCCGCCTGTGATGTGGGCCATGGCGGATACGGACGCGACGGGTTTGTCGTCCAGGCCGCCGAAAAGCGAAGACGCAAAACGCGTGTAAATCTTAGACGGGTGCAGCATTTGTTCGGCCAAGCGGCGGTGTTGTTCATGCCACTGTCCGCCGGATTGGTGTTCCATGATTTTGCGGGCCAACGTCAAGCCGTTGGACCTAAAGCCGTCTTCTTTCAAGGCGATGATGGTGTGTCCGGCCTTGACTTTCAAGCCGTCCAGCAGGCGTTCTTTCTTGGCCAACCAGATGCACGACGCGGCCCAATTCAACCGGAAGGCGCCAAAGCCGCCGACTTTTTTGCCTAATTCCGCGATTTCGCCGTTGATGATCGAGACGTTGGCCATTTTGGCCGCGCGTTCCAAGCCATGCGCCAGTTGCGCCATGGGTTTGGGTTCGATGCGGCTGACGTCCAGCACGTTGCCGACGGCGATCGGTTCGGCCCCTCGGATGACCGCGTCGTCGCACACCATGGCCAATAGGTCAAAACCGAGTGTATCAAATTTTTTGAGGCGTTCGGCAATTTCCGATTTGGTGCCGATGCCGTCGTAGTTGTCGCCCATCACGGTGTTCTTGAGGTTGGATACGTCGATGTAGCGCAATCCGGAAAAATCGTCGGTAGCGCTTTCGATGCGGCCGTGGCCTTTGCGTAATTGCCACGTGGTCTTGGACGCTTTGTAGAACGCGTCGGATGCCGCGTCCCCGGCTTTGACGTTGACTCCGGCTTTCTGATAATCCATGATAAGCGCACCTGGTGAATCTATTGGACTCCGGTTAAAAAAGAGCTTTGCAGTGGCCAAAACGATTGCATCGGTTTCTTGAAAAAATTGACTAAATCGTGGGCGTGGTTGGCCGCTTACGTGCAATCCCTCCAGCCGTCTATCCTGCCTGAGCAGCAAAACGGCGCGTCCTTGTCTTCGCGCATCTTGGTGCCTTTGGGCGCGCACAGGTATGTGGACGCATCCGCTTCAAAACCGAAGTAGCGCTTGTTAGGCGAAGGGAACGGGCTGAGGTTCGGATCGGTTTTGAGAGAGAAGTCCTGTTTCCACGTGCGTTCCCAAGCCGAATCCCACATTGATTCGTGCCATTCCGAATCGCATTTGCCGTTATGATTCCACTCCTCGGCCGGTTTGCCGTCTTTGCCAGGGCCTCCGCACCATTTGCCGGACGGGTTCCACACGCAACAGTTGTCATGTCGGATGGAGCCGGCGGAAATGAAGCACGCGCGCCAAGTGTTGTCCCGCAAGGCTTCACAGCCGGAGCGTTTTCCCACGTTGGTACTTTCGCCGTTCTGGCCTGTGCCAAATAGGCCTCCGCAGCCTTTTCCAATGGCGCCGAAGCATTGTTCTTTGTTGCCCCCGGCGTTCAGATGGGTCAGGCCGATTTTAACTGCATCCAGTTTCGAAGAATAGCGCCCGTAATAATTTTGAAAGGTGATGACTGACCCAAAGCCGAAATCAGGCAAGATGCCCCAGCGGACCGTTGGCAGATATATGTGCTGATCGTCCACTTTGCGAAATTCGATGGAGTTTCCGTCGATTTCGACTTTCCAGATGTTTGCCAAGTTGGCGCCTTCCAAGGTGATGGGTTTTCCGATTTGGCCGTTGTCTGGAAGGATTCTGAACAAGGTCGGGTCGGTCGAAGGTTTGCCCGGTTTTGGTGTCGGTGTGGGGGTGGCTTTGGGCGGTTCCTTGAAGTAAGGCTCGATGCCCTCATTCACGTAATAGGACAGTTTGTTATCCATCACATGTTTTTCAAACTCCGCGATGGGTTTTTTGTGCATGCCGAACCATTCGCGCAAACCCCGCATGACTGGTAGCTTGCCCGCATCGTACAGGTGCGCGCGGACGGCCTCGGGTTTGAACCAAGGCTTGTTTTTGTTCGACTCGATGTCGCCGTTGAATGTGAGGTACAGCGCGCGGCGCACTACGCGTAAATCGTAGTCATGCATGTACTGCCCAATGCCACTGTCTTTTAGGAACCCGTCCCAGTTTTTGAGGATCCACGCTTTGAGCTCTAGTGCGTTCTTGCCCGCGTTTCCCAGATGGAATGCGTTCCGCGCGTTTTGGAAAGGCACGCCGTCTTCGCGCGTGGCGAATTCCTTGAGTCCGGGGTAATCCGGCATGTCGAACGCTTCGCGCATGGCGGTGCCAACCATCCACTTTTCCTGTTCCGGCGACATCTTGGTCGTGACGGTGCGGTCTTGTTTCATGTCAAGGGAACATTCTTCGTATTGCCTTCCGTATTGGTCGTTGCGTTTCCATACTGCGTCGCATCCGGATTCGAACAATCCGTAGTCGCCGTCGAACTTCAAAAGGAGTCTGGCTCTTGTGTCATAGTCGGCCGTGCATCGGATGTCTTTCGGCCCGCATCGGATTTTGGCGTCATGATAAAAAGATACTACCGTGCCCTGCTGGGGTTGGACGACGGTCAGCTTCTTGAAATTTGCCTTTGAAAACGACACGGTGACGGTCTTGTCGGAATACATGTCCAAGTAACAATTGGCGTAGTCTCCGATGCAGCTTCCGCCGAATCCTTCAAATACGTATCCGGGAGTGAAATCCAACAACAACTCGACTTTGGTCCCTTCCTTGAATTCGGTCGTGCAGTTGGATGAGCACTCCTTGACCTGCGTTTGTACAACGCCTGCAAACGTGCTGATTTTGATTTTGGCGCCCGATTCTTTCGGATAGACCAGCGTCAGTTTCTTGGGAGCCGGCGGGCCTTTGAAAAACGCTTTGACGCTCTTGGGTCCCGTCATGGTAACGCTGCAGCCCGGACGGTTGTGGCTGCATTCGCCTTCCCAGCGGTCGAACGTGGCGTCTTGATTCGGAATGGCCGTCAGTTGGACGGTAGAGTCGGTCTTGTACTGTCCGGCGCTGTTGTAAGGCGAGCTGATGCTGTATTCGGACGAAGAGATGGAACCCGGTCCGGATTGAGTTACAGATAGGACTTGCAAACCGGGTTCAAAAATCGCGCGGACGTACGCCGTCGGGATGGAGAACGAGGAACCTTCGATGCTCAAGACGCATCCGGGTCCTTCGGCGTTGCGGCACTCGCCTCCCCAACCCGCGAACTTCCAGCCCTCCGCCGGGATGGCCGTGAGGGGAACTTGGTTGTAGCGGGCGAATTTGGATTCACAGTCCGACCCGCAATTAATCCGGTAGTCGGAAGACCGGACTCCGCCCTTGCCGGAGATTTGGATGACCAACGGGAAGATGGCCTGAGGGGTGGGCGTAGGTGTAGCGGTCACTTTAGGGCCATCGAACGGCGGGTTGTATCCAGGCTTGGGTACGGGCGTGATGATGGGCGCGATTGGAAGCGGGCCTTCGTGCGAGGTTCTTTGGACTTCCGCTGGCCCGAACGCGGCCGTCAGGGCCTTGTCGCCGTCCAGGTTAAAAGAACAGCTCAATCCGTTGCATGCGCCGGACCATCTTTCGAACTGTGCGTCCGGAAGCGGTATGGTTTGAAACGTTAACGGCGTGTTGTAGGGGTACGTGTACGTGCACTCTTTTTCCGAAGAGCCGCAGAGTTCTTGCGAGCGGCCCGAAGGCCAGACGTAGAGCGCGCCGCGGCCTGAGCCTGATTTGGTGATGGTCAACTCGAACTGAGGCACGGGCGTGGGCGCGGCCGTGGGTTTTGGGGTCGGTGTCGCGGTGACCGTTGGTGTGGTGGATGGGGTTGGAATGGTTGAAGGAGTTGCGGACGGTTTTGTCGTGGCGGTTGGTTTGGGTGTGGCCGTTGGTACGGGACTGCCGGATTTGGAAAACGTGGCCGTGGCAGATTGGGCCGCGTCCATTTTTACCGTGCAGGTCGTTTGGGTGCCGTTGCACGCGCCGGACCAGCCATCAAAGCGTGAGCCGGCCTGTACGGAAGCGGTCAGGGTGACCGATGAGCTGGCTTGGTATTTGGCCGAGTCGTACGGCGCAATCTGACCTAAGCTGATGCCGTACGGGTCAGAGGACACGGTTCCGGAACCGTCGCCGGACTTGTACACTGTGAGCGCGTATTCGGACAAGGTCTGTCCGGCAAAGGTGGCGGTGATGACTTTGGGCCCATCCAATGTGACGGTACACGTCGCTTGCGTGCCGGAACAGGCGCCGGACCACGATTGGAACGCGCCGCCTTGCGCAGTGGCCACCAACGTGATGGAGGTGCCGGCGTCGTACGTTTCCAAACAGGCCGCGCCGCACAAGATGCCGGACGGGCTGGAAGAGACGAATCCGCTGCCTTGCGTGATGACCGTCAGCGCGTATCCGGCGTGGGCAAACGGAAGAAGGAACAGGAAGAAAAGCAGGTGAACGTGACGCATCCGTGTAGTGCCCTCGTCAGCTGTACGTTTGTCCGAACTTCATCTGGATTTGCGCTGGTGATGAGACGGTGGGCGGGCCGACGCGGTAGATGACCCACATGAAGTCCACGCGGCTATCCGTCTCTTCAATGGGCCCGTCGTTGGTTTCGCTGTTCCAGCCGTTTAGGACGAGTTTGCGCGTGGGACCGTACGACGGCACGCCCCACTTCTGCCAGTCGGCATCCGTGATGGCCTGCACGCTCCAGGTGCCGGAAGACGAACTGAAGCTCCAGGTTTGGTCGGCATTCAGCTGCAACACGGTGGTCACCGGAGTGTCCAGGAAATTGTGTCCGCCGGAATCGAAGTAGATGGATTCCGAATAGATGCGCCATTTGCGCACGATTTGCGGCTCCATGGACGATTCGACCGGATTGGCCTGCGCCGATGCCACGGCGTCGGCCTTGAGTTGGAACGACGCAATCATGGCTTCGGCAATCTCCCTGATTTCATCAAAGGGGGATGCAGTGGCCGTGTAGGTGACAATGGCGGCCAACCCATCGTTTACGGAAAAGACTTGGAGGTATTGCAGTTTGGCGTCAGCTGATTGCTCGGAATAAATGAATTTGCGCGCGGGTTTTCCGGACAACGTGGCTTCATTTGAATCTATCAGTTTGAAACTTTCGGATTCCATGGACGGCGTCAATGCGGCTTCCACGAATGCTTCGATCGTTTGATCGGTGGGCATCACGATGACGTTCACGTTTTCTTGGAAGGCGTCGTCCACATCTGATGCGGGTGACTGGAAGAGTACGACGTTTTGATCTTCCCGCACGGTCCAGCCTTGCGGGTACTGGATTTGATAGGTGCCGCCGTCATATGTCAAGAAGTTGGCGGATACCGTTGCCGATTCGCCGATGGACGCTGTGGGGGTGCTTTGAGCCGTTGTTTGCGCCGCGTTGGATCCAGCGGGTGACGCCGTCGGCGGGTTGGTTGGGTTGGTGACGCAGCCAGCCAGTAAAAGCGTGGACAAAAACAGGAATGAACAGAATCGGACGTTCATGTGATTCGGAACGCAAAGCCGGTATAAAAAGATACGCCGCTTGGTTCGGCACTGTTGGAAAAGTTGGGAAAACCAAGGGCTACGCGAACCGGCAAGGCAAGAAAAAAACGAAAAAAAATTGTGCTGCCCTGCCTCAGTCAACGTCATTCATTTTTTTTGTTTCAAGCCGAACGCCTTCTCTTTTTTTTTCTTTTATCCGCCAGTCGTTGAAAAAAGCCGCTTGGTTCCAACGGCTTCGACTATGGATGCGGGTCCATTACTTGATTTTTTCTTCCACGACTCGCGCGAGGTTGCGGAATACCTGCATGCCTTGGCCTTCTTTCGGCGTGGGCTCGCCTTTGCGTTTGAGTTCGTCGGCTTTTCGGTGCCACAGCGGGTGGTTCTCGAAATCCAGGTAGCCTTCCGGGTGCGGCATGAGTCCGAAGACGCGGCCCGTCGGGTCGCATATGCCGGCGATGGCTTGCAGCGAGCCGTTGGGATTGTCGGGATAGACTTGCGTCGGGTTTCCTGCGGTGGACGATTTTTGCGCGTATTGCGCCGAGACCTGGCCGTCTTTGAACAACCGGATGAGCGTACTTTCGCCTTTTGCTGGAGAGGCGGAGCCGAAGCGGTCGTAGACGGTGAAGCGGCCTTCGCCGTGGCGCACGGGTAGTTCTAATTGTTCCACGCCTTGGAAGGCGGGGCATTTGGAGGGCAGTATCTTGAGTTTGACCCACCGCATTTCGAACTTGCGGGAATAGTTGAACGTCAACGTAGCCGTTTGTTCGCCGTACCGGCCGTCGAATGCCGGAAGCATGCCCAGCTTTACAAGGCATTGGAATCCGTTGCACGCGCCGTATACAATTCCGCCGTCCTGCACGAACTGCGTTAAATGCTCGACAAACGGTTTGCCTTGTATGCGGGTGGCCTGAATCAGGTCCGCCAGGGCTTTGGCCGAACCCAGGTCGTCGCCGTGGAGGAAGCCGCCGGGAAAGTGGACCAAGTCGGCGTCGAGGCATTGTTTGCCGGAGAGCAGGTCGCGGATGTGGACGATGCGGGAGTCGAATCCGGCGCGAAGGAAGCCCACGTTGGCCTCGGCTTCGCAGTTAAGCCCTTCTCCGGTCAATACGATGGATTTGGGTTTGTTGGGCATCTTTTTCCACGTTTGACTTTTCTTTTTGCGTAGTATTTTTTTCTTTTTTTTTTATGCGGCACTATTTCTTTTATTTTTTTCGCTTTTTCTTCAATTTTTTTTTCTTTTACTTCGAATTTTTTCTCATTTTTTTTTTGTTTTCAGGTTTCTTTTTTTTTTCTTTAAACCTTGATTTCCGGCAGGTCTTCCCTCAATGGCTTGGTGTAGGCGTCGCTTAAGTCTTGCAATTTCATGCCCTCCATTTGGCCTTCCAGCGTCTTGACGGTGATGATCTTATTTTTGTTGACGGTTCCGATTTTTGCAAACGCCACGCGGCTTTTTAGTGAAGCCTCAAAGACGTCTTTGTTTTCCGGCGGCACCGTGACGAGGAAGCGGTTCTGCGTCTCGGACGTCCAAAGCAAGTCGCTGCGGCTGACGCGGTCTTTCGGCACGGCGGAAAAGTCCAAATCCGCGCCCAGTCCGGCGGCCAAAGAACATTCGCTCACGGCCAACGCGAGGCCGCCTTTTTGGACGTAGTACGCAGAAGCCAAGTGGGGTAAGGCGTTTTGAACCGTTTGGAAGGTCTTTTTGCTTTCTTTGGGGTCAACGTGGGGCAGGTTTCCGCTTTGTGAATGCAGTTGTTCGGCGTATTGGGAACCGCCCAATTCGTTTTTGGTAAGGCCGATGACGTAGATGAGGTCGCCGGGTTGCTTGAAGTCGATGCTCTTGGTCCGGGTGTAGTCGTTGATTTTGGCCACCAGCGATATTAGCAGCGTGGGCGGAACGGAAATCTTGTGCGTTTTGCCGTCTCTTTCGTAGGTCAAATCGTTTTTCATGCTGTCTTTTCCCGACGTGAATGGGATGCCCAATTCGACGGCATAGTCGTACATGCCTTGGCAGAGGCGCACCAGTTGGGCCAGTTTGTATTTGCCGTCCGGGTTCTTTTCGGAAAAGACGGAATCCGGCACGCAGAAGTTGTCGCATGCACACCAGAACGTGTCCGTGTCCGGCAACCGGGCACCCAATGCGATGAGTTTGCCAACGGCTTCGTTGAACGCGCACAAAGCGGATTGGCGGCAGTCTATGTCGCTGTATTTGGGATAGGTTGCCTGGGACGTGGCCACGGCTTCCTTGCTGTCCAGGAAAACGGGCCGGATGAGCGAAGCGGGCGTGTTGACTTGGCCGTTGATGCCGAAAACTGGTGCCAGCAGCGTGCCGCCTTTGACGTTGTGGTCTTTCTGTCGGAAGACCCATTCCTTACTGCAGACGTCCAATGCCGACAAGACCAGCTTGGTCGCGGCGAAAACCGTATGGACGGGCAGGGTTTTCTGGGGGAATTGCGCCGGTCCCCGCCATTCGGCCTGCAAGCGTTTTCGGGGCACGCCTTTGTGCAGGAATTCCAAGTCAAGGTACGCGACGGGTTTTCCGTTGTAGTGGACTTCGAAGAATCCGGAATCTGTGAACTCGCCCAACACCGTGGCATCCACCCCGCGCTCTTTAGCCAACGCCAAAAAAGCTTCGATGTGCGCGGGTGGGACGACGAGGCTCATGCGTTCCTGCGCTTCGGACACCAGGATTTCCCACGGCTGCAATCCGTGGTACTTCAACGGGGCAAAGCCTATGTCGATGCGCACGCCGTCTGAAAGCCGGGCCATTTCGCCGAAGGACGAACTCAAGCCGCCGGCGCCGTTGTCCGTAATCCCGCGTACCCATCCGTTGTCCCGGCAAACGGCGAGAAAATCCAGCATGCTTTTCTGCACGATGGGGTCTCCAATCTGGACTGTGGTGACTGGCGTGCGTTCGTTGCGCTCAACCGATGACATGGTGGCGCCGTGGATGCCGTCTTTTCCGATGCGCCCGCCCACGGTTACGGCCAAGTCTCCGGGCACGGCGCGTTTTTCAGCCGTTTCCTGTCCGCCGATTTTGGCTTTTACCAATCCGCCTGTGCCGCAGTAGATCAGAGGTTTGGCCATGAAGCGCGGATCAAACGAAAGGCCGCCGCTGATGGTGGGGATGCCGCACTTGTTGCCGCCGTCTTTGACACCTGCAACTACGCCTTCAAAAACCTGGCGGGGATGCAGCGTCTTGGGTGGCAGCGGCCCGTCGTGGTGGGGGTCGCCCAGGCAGTAATAGAACTGGTTGAACCACAAATCGGCGCCGCCCATTCCGACGCCGGCGACGTCGCGGTTGTTGCCCACGATGCCCGTGAGTGCTCCGCCGTACGGGTCCAAGGCTGACGGTGAGTTATGCGTCTCCACCTTGAAGGCAAAAAAATATTCGTCGTTGAACTTGACCACGCCGGCATTGTCCTTGAATACCGACACCAACCACGGGCAACGGCTCGACACGGCGGTGGTGGCGCCCGCGATGTAGGTGGGAAACAATCCTTCGATAACTTGAATCTTTCCGGTTTGCAGGTCCTTGTATTCGATGATGGCGTTGAATTCCTTGTGTTTGCAGTGCTCCGACCACGTCTGGGCGAACACTTCCAGTTCCACGTCCGTGGCTTTCTCGGACAAGCCGATTTTTTTGCGCGCTTCAAGGAAGTCTTTGTCCTTGTAGTGTTTCTGGATGGCTTTGAGTTCGTCGAGGTTCAGGGCCATTTGGCGGTATTGGTTCAGGATTTGGAGTTGCTGTTCCGAATAAGTGGCGATGGCGACTTCTTCCACCGCGGGTTTGTGCGCGTCGAGCACTTTGGGCACGGTATCTGGTACGCGCTGGCCTTCACGGAACTGGTCTTTGGTAATGATGATGAATTGTTCGATTAACGGATTGCCCAAAATCTGGGTGGCGATTTGTTGGCCGTCTTGCACCGATAGGGCTTTGCTTGAACGGAACAGGTATTGGTTGGCCGAATAGACGTTTTGCTCGTCCGACAAGGGACGCTGCAGCACCGCGGCGGCGACTTGTTTTGCCGTTTTTCCGACGGCGTCCGTCACTCCGGGTTTGAAGCGTTTTTCAATCAGCAAGTCGAAGTGGAACGGGTTTTCCGACACCCAGGCTTTGCGGTAGGCCGGTTTTTCGACGATTTTGTCGCAAAAAGCGTCTTCGGCCAGGCGTTTGAGCTCGTCCGCTGTTACCGGAAAGTCAAGAGAGTAAACCGACATGGAGTAGCTTTCAGTTACCGGCAGGCCCAAGAGGGTTTGGATTTTCTTGGCCAATGCCGGCTCTTCTTTCAAGCCGACTTCGATGCGGTGAACCATGGGGGATTTACGCTCTGTCAATTTACTGGGCGTTGTGTTTTTTTAACGATCGGTTTTGCGACCGTATTTGTGCTTTCAAGCCAGGTGTCGGGTACTTTTCGGATGGCACAGCTCGAAGAGGATCTTGTAGGCGTTGGGCAAGTCGTCCTCGTCAACGAAAATCAGCATTTCCGGCACGCAGCTGGTGATTTCGTGGATGTTGATGTTGTGCCGCGACAGTTGGCCGCACAGCACGTACATGATGCCCGGCGTCTTGACGGCCGCCGGATGCAGGTGCATGTTGATCTCCGCCAAGCCCCGCTGCACTTTCAACACGAGCCGCGCCGGGATCAACTCCAGCATCTTGTCCACGTTCTTGCCGTCGATTAAAAGCTTGATGGATTCCTCGCCTTGCACGATCCGCAACGTCTCGCCCCGCTCGTAATGCACCAACCCGAACAGCTTGGGCAACACGCTTTGTGCCTCGGCGCCTTTGACCAATGCGAGGCTGGCTATATGGCTCTTGGCCGACAAGCTGGAGTGCGCCACGATGTCCCCGGCTTTTTCGTAGATCTTCCGTACGGGATTCTCGTGCGGGTACCGACGGATGGCCGAGATCAACGCGTGCTCCGACGCATCCAACCCGGTTTTTCGGAATTGGCGCGCCAAGGCGCGGACGTTGATCACGCCCCGCTGCAGGTCCAGTTGCAAGGAAGGGTCGGCATCGATGCGCTTCCACACGGAATTCTGTATATTTGTCATTTTACTTTATTTTTTGTCAATTGCTTATATTATTTTGCATTTTTGTCACAGTTTATAAATAACGGCCGGAGCCCAACGGTTGCATGGCAACGGTTGACCCCCAGGTCCGCATCTTTGACACCACCTTGCGCGACGGCGAGCAGTCGCCGGGTTGCTCCATGACGCCGGAAGGCAAATTAGCCGTGGCACGTCAGCTGGAGCGCTTGCAAGTGGACGTGATCGAAGCGGGCTTTCCCGTGGCATCGCAGGACGATTTTGACGCCGTGGCCCGCATCGCCCAGGACGTGCGTACGCCTATAATCGCCGCGTTGTGCCGGGCCAATACCAAGGACATTCAAACGGGTGCAAAGGCAGTCGAATCCGCCCAACGCCCACGTATCCACACGTTCATTGCCACATCCGACATCCACATGAAGGACAAGCTCCGCATGAGCCCCGACGACGTCATCGAACGCATCTCAATCATGGTCAAGATGGCCCGCGATTTTGTTCCGGACGTCGAGTTCAGCGCCGAGGACGCGTCACGCAGCGATCCGGACTTTCTCAAACGCGCCGTCTTGGCGGCCGTGGACGCCGGCGCCACCACCATCAACCTGCCGGACACCGTGGGTTACGCGCAACCGGACGAATACGGTGGCCTGATCCGCTCCATCGCCCAACTGCCCGAATGCCGGGACGTCGTGATTTCCGCGCACTGCCATGATGACTTGGGACTTGCCGTGGCCAATTCGCTTGCCGCGGTGCAAAACGGCGCACGCCAGGTCGAATGCACCATCAACGGCATCGGCGAGCGGGCCGGCAACGCGAGCCTGGAGGAAGTCGTCATGAACCTCCGCACGCGTTCCGCCTATTTTTCCGCCCTCACGGGCATTCAGACGCCGGAGCTTTACCGCACCAGCCGGTTGGTCAGCGAGTTGACCGGGTCGTCCGTCCAACGCAACAAAGCCATAGTGGGCGCCAACGCGTTCGCTCACGAAGCCGGCATCCACCAGCACGGCATATTGGCGAACCGCGCCACGTACGAAATCATGTCCGCCGTTGACGTAGGTTGGTCGGGCGAGGGCATGGTCATCGGCAAGCATTCTGGCCGACATGCCATCCAATCCATCCTCTCGTCTAGCGGTATCCTCTTGGAGGAAGCCCAATTGGTCGAACTGGTGGCCAAAATCAAGGATTTGGCGTCGCGGCAAAAAGACGTGGGCTCCGAAGACGTTCTGGCCATGGCCGAGACCATGCTGCAGCGCGAACGCAGCGTCGCGTTTGAAATCACGGATTTCGTCGCCGTCACCGGTGACAAGGTGCCGGCCACGGCCACGCTGAAGCTCCGCATCGGGGCAGATATGCGCACGGCGTCGGCGCACGGCATCGGCGTGGTGGACGCGTGCTTTTCCGCGCTCAAGTCATCCCTGGGAACGCCGGCGCGTCTCACGCGGTATTCGCTGGAAGCCGTCACCGGCGGCTCCAACGCGTTGGCCAGCATCCGCGTCGAGTTGGAAGACGCGCAAGGCCGGCGGCACAGTGCCCGCGCGGTGCATGAAGACGTGGTGTTGGCATCGCTCAACGCGTTGGCGTCCGGGTACAACCGCGTCATCGTCGCAGGTGAAAAACGTGGTTGAACGCGTGTTTGTCAACGACCAGTTTTACGACCCCCACACTGTGCCTTTCAGCGTCTTTGATCACGGCTTGCTGTATGGCGACGGCGTGTTCGAAGGCATCCGAATCATTTCAAACGGCGTTCTTTTGTTGCAGGAACACGTCGACCGGTTGTACGAATCAGCGGCTTGTATCCGCATGGCCATGCCGTACGATGCAGAACAAATGCGGAAAAACGTCCTTTTGACCGTCGGCCAAAGCGGGCTTTCCGACGGTTACATTCGTCTGGTGGTGACACGTGGCGTCGGCGATTTGGGAATCAACCCTACCCGCTGCCTTGCGCCTACCGTTATCATCATCGCGTCGAAATTGGCCCTTTACCCCGAAGAGTTCTACCGCAAAGGCCTTGACGTGCATATCTGCCAAACGCGTAAACCCGATTCCACCCAGATGCCGGGTGCGGCCAAGACGTGCAACTACATGAACAACATCTTGGCGGCATCCGAATACGTCGCCGCCGGATGCCAGGAAGGATTGTTGTTGACGCCGGACGGATTCGTTTGCGAAGCGACGGCGGACAACGTCTTTTTCATCCGGGACAACACGCTTTTCACGCCCAGCCTGGACACCAACTGCCTGCCCGGCATCACGCGCGCCCAAGTCTTGCGCATCGCACGCGAGCAAGGCTTTGCCACGGAGGAAGGCCGCTACCTGCCGTCCGATCTGCTTGCTGCGGAGGAAGTCTTCCTTACCGGCACGGGCGCGGGCATCATCGCCGCGGCCCGCATCCAAGGCCAGTCCATTGGTTCCGGGCGCATGGGCCCTAAGACCGAACGGCTGCGCAACGCGTACGAAGCCGCCATTCCATCCCTGTTGACCCCGGTGACGAATCATGCCATTCCAGAACTTGTTCAATAACGTCTGGAACCGCCACGTCGTGCGCCAATTGCCCAACGGCCAAGACCAGTTGTTCGTGGGCCTGCATCTGATCCACGAAGTCACCACGCCGCAGGCCTTTGCCATGCTGCATGAAAAAGGTTTGTCCGTCCGGCATCCGGAGTTGACCGTTGCGACGTGCGACCACATCGTGCCCACGGTTACGCTTCAGAGGCCGTTTGCCGACCCGATGGCGGAGACCATGATGACCCATTTGGAACGCAACGTCCGAAACAACCATATCCGTTTTTTCGGGCCGGATTCCGGACGCCAAGGCATTGTTCACGTCATCGGACCTGAGTTGGGCTTCACCCAACCCGGAATGGTTGTTGCCTGCGGCGATTCGCACACGTCCACCCACGGTGCTTTCGGCGCCATCGCCTTTGGCATCGGCACCACGCAGGTCCGCGATGTCTTGGCCACGCAGACATTGGCAGCAAGCCGACCCAAGGTCCGAAAAATCAACGTCCGTGGCCGACTTGCACGCGGCGTGTACAGCAAGGACGTGGTGCTTTCCATCATCCGGAAACTCGGCGTCAACGGTGGCATCGGTTACGCTTATGAATACGCCGGAACTGCGATCGAATCCATGGACATGGAGGCGCGCATGTCCGTGTGCAACATGAGCATCGAAGCCGGCGCGCGCTGCGGTTACGTCAACCCAGACCAAACCACGTTCGACTACCTCCAAGGGCGGCCGTTTGCACCCCCAGGTGATGCGTTTGATGCCGCGGTCGCGTACTGGAAATCCATCGCTTCTGCTCCGGACGCGCATTACGACGACGTCGTGGACTTGGACGCCACTTCCTTGCAGCCCATGGTGACTTGGGGCATCCATCCCGGCCAATCCATCGGCATCTCTGAATCGATTCCACGGGTGTCGGATTTTCCGGAAACCGACCGCACCACCGTGCAAAAAGCGTTGGACCACATGGGATTCGTTCCCGGACAGGCCATTGCCGGAACGCCCATCGACGTGGCATTCATCGGTTCCTGCACCAACAGCCGGATTACCGACTTGCGCGAAGCGGCCCGCATCATCCAAGGTCGCACCGTCAGACGTGGGGTCACGGCGTTGGTGGTGCCCGGATCCCAAGCCGTGTCAGCCCAAGCCCGGACGGAAGGACTTGACCGCGTCTTTCTTGAAGCGGGTTTTGAATGGCGGCAAGCGGGGTGTTCGATGTGTTTGGCCATGAATCCTGACCGATTGGTGGGCAACCAGTTGTGCGCATCGTCTTCGAACCGCAATTTCATCGGCCGCCAAGGAAGCCCCGCCGGACGCACGCTCTTGATGAGCCCGGCCATGGTCGCGGCGGCGGCAGTCGAAGGCAAAGTGGTCGACGTTCGGGATTACGTGCGTGAGGCGGTGCCCGCATGACGTCATCTCCCAAAAAAGGCATTCCGCTTCATGCCATCGACCCCGACGACGTCTCTTTCGGCGACGCTCCAACCCCAGATTCCACGCCGTCGTCGCGCATTTCCCGGATTGAAGGCACCGGCGTCGTCTTGCAAGGAAACGACATCGACACCGACCGCATCATCCCCGCGCGCTACCTCAAAGCCGTGACGTTTGACGATTTGGGCGGACAAGTCTTTTTCGACGAGCGTTTTGACGCGCAAGGCAAGGTAAAGGCGCATTCGTTCAACAACCCGCGCTTCCGTGACGCTTGCATCCTCGTGGTCAACCGCAATTTTGGCTGCGGCTCGCCGCGCGGACACGCGCCCCAGGGTTTGATGGGTTGGGGGAGCCGCG
>ORMF010515013.1_pt1 | contig 38003 bp, 32 predicted proteins | sample 1779871 | NCBI WGS metagenome assembly ORMF01 (sample SAMEA104232316, study PRJEB22302) | groundwater metagenome | biome: forest; feature: aquifer; material: groundwater | place: USA | collected 2011-08-07 | depth 5.4 m
CGGGCGCGCTCCACGGCCCGGCGCCAGCCCGCATAGCCCGCCTCGCGAGCCGCGGTGCCGCCCGACGGCGTGAAGCGGCGCTCGAGGCGCCAGCGGCCCGCGAGGTGGCCCGTCTTCCACATGCCGGCGCCGACACCGGCGAGGAACGCGGCGCCCATCCCCGTCGTCTCGGTGACGGCGGGGCGGAGCACCTCGACGTTCAGCACGTCGGCCTGGAACTGGCAGAGAAAGTTGTTGGCCGCGGCGCCGCCATCCACCCGCAGCGCCTGGAGCGGCGCGCCCGCCTCGGCCGTCATGGCGTCGAGCACGTCGCGGTTCTGGTAGGCGATCGCCTCGAGCGCGGCGCGCGCGATGTGCGCCTTGGTGGTCCCGCGCGTCAAGCCAACGAGCACGCCGCGCGCGTACGGGTCCCAGTAGGGCGCGCCCAGCCCCGTGAAGGCCGGGACGAGGTACACGCCGCCCGCGTCCGCGACCGACTCGGCCAGGCCCTCGGTCTCGGCCGCGCTCCCGATGATGCCCAGGCCGTCGCGGAGCCACTGGACCACGGCGCCGGCGATGAACACGCTGCCCTCGAGCGCGTAGGTCGCTGCGCCGTCGAGCTGCCAGGCGACGGTGGTGAGGAGCCCGCGCTCGGAGGTGACCGGTGTGCCGCCCGTGTTCAGCAGCAGGAAGCAGCCGGTGCCGTAGGTGTTCTTGGCCATGCCGGGCTCGAAGCAGCACTGGCCGAAGAGCGCCGATTGCTGGTCCCCGGCGATCCCCGTGACGGGGATCCCGGCGGGCAGGACGCCCGCGGCCGTTTCTCCGAAGAAACCCGCGGACGGCCTGACCTCCGGCAGGAGCGCCGCCGGCACGCCGAGCGCCTCGCACAGCGCCTCGTCCCAGCGGAGCGCGCGGATGTCGTAGCAGAGCGTCCGCGAGGCGTTGGTCGGGTCCGTGGCGTGGACGGCGCCGCCGGTCAGCCGCCAGAGGAGCCACGAGTCCACGGTGCCGAAGCAGAGCTCGCCGCGCTCCGCGCGCAGCCGCGCCCCCGGCACCTCGTCGAGCAGCCAGCGGATCTTGGTGCCGGAGAAGTACGGGTCGAGCAGGAGGCCGGTCTTGCGCCTGAACTCGGCCTCGTGCCCCTCGGACTTGAGGCGCTCGCAGAAGGGCGCCGTCCGGCGGCACTGCCACACGATCGCGCGGTGCACGGGGCGGCCCGAGGCGCGCTCCCACAGCACCGAGGTCTCGCGCTGGTTGGTGATGCCGATGGCCGCGATGTCCGCCGCCGCGACGCGCGCCGCGGACAGTGCCCGGGTAATGGCCTGAGTCGTGGTCTGCCAGATCTCCTCGGCGTCGTGCTCGACCCAGCCCGGCTTGGGGTAGTACTGCGGCAGCGGGATGTAGCCGCTCCCCCGGACCGCGCCGTCGGGGTCCACGACGAGCGCGCGGGAGCCCGTCGTGCCCTGATCCAGCGCCAGGACGAACCGGCGCGCCGTCATCGCCCGAGAAGGATCTTGGCGACGTCAGGCTGGTCGGTGATGAGGATGGCGACGCCGGCGTCGATCTGACCCTTCATGGCCGCGGCGTCGTTCACCGTCCACGCGCCGAGCCCGAGGCCGGCCGCGCGGGCCTGCGCCACCACCGCCGCGTCCACCGCGGTGTGCTCGACTCCGATGAAGCGAACGCCCGCTGAGCGCAGCGCGTCCAGCTCGGCCGCCAGCGACGTCCGTCCGAGCATGCTGGCCGAGTAGAGCGCGCACGTCACGACGTCGGGGCGCAGCTCGCGGACGCGCCGCCAGGTGGGGGCCTCGAACGCCATGACGACGGTCGAGCCGGCCATGCCGTGGCGGTCAAGGATGGCCAGCACCTTCTCCTCGATGCCTGGGTAGCGCGCACGCGACGCGTCGACCTTGATCTCGAGGAGCATGCGCCGTTTGCTCTTCGCCGCCACGGCCGCGACCTCGTCGAGCGTCGGCACGGTCTCCTCCGTCAGCGCGCCCGTCCTGTCCTTGAGGCGCACCGCCTTAAGCTCGGCCACCGTGCGGTCCTTGACCGGGCCGGAGCCCGTGGTGGTGCGGTCGAGCGTCGGGTCGTGGATCACCACGACCTCTCCGTCGCGGGACAGGTGGACGTCGAACTCGATGAAGTCGGCGCCCAGCGCGACGGCGTTCCGGAAGGCGAGCAGGCTGTTCTCGGGCCAGAGCAGCGCGCCGCCCCGGTGAGCGGCGAGGAGCGTCGCGGGCGGTCCCTGCGCCCGACCTTGCGCAGTGACAGCCGTCAGGACCCCAACAACGCAGCTCATGACGAGCAGGGCTCTCATTTCTCCGCCTCCACGAGCCCCTTCACGAACCAGCGCTGCATGAAGATCACGACGCCTACCGGCGGCAGCATGGCCAGCATCGTGGTGGCCATGATGAGGTTCCAGTCCGTCTGGGCATCTCCCGTGCCGATCATCTTCGTGATGCCGATCACGATGGTGTCCATCCCGCTGCTGGTGGTGAACAGCAGGGGCCAGAGGTACTGGTTCCACCCGTAGATGAACAGGATGACGAACAGTGCGGCGATGTTCGTCTTGGAGAGCGGCAGCAGGACATGCCTGAAAAAGCGCAGCGGACCGGCCCCGTCGATCTTGGCGGCGTCCATCAGCTCGTCGGGAACGGTCAAGAAGAACTGCCTGAAGAGCAGCGTCGCCGTGGCGGAGGCGATCAAGGGAAGGGTGAGGCCGGCGAACGTATTGATCATGCCCAAATCCGAGAGGACCTTGAAAGTGGGGATCATCCTCACCTCGACAGGCAGCATCAGCGTGATGAAGATCATCCAGAAGAAGAACATCCGCAGCGGGAACAGGAAAAACACCACAGCGTAGGCTGAAATGATGGACACCGCGATCTTCCCGACCGCGATGACGACGGCCATCACGAAGCTGTTGAACATCATCCGCGCCACGGGCGACGCCTTCACGCGCTGCCCGCTGCCCTGGGTCCACGCCTGCGCGTAGTTCTCAAGGCCCCTCTCTCCGGGGTACAGGGGGAGGCTGCCGCGTCCGATGGTCGCGGCATCGTGCGTCGACCCGATCAACGCCATGTAGATGGGGAAGGCGAAGATGAGCACGCCGGCCGTTAGAACGGCATGGGGAAGCCACGCCGCCCGGGATCTGCCCTCGACCATCAGTAGTGGACCCTTCGCTCGACGTACCGGAACTGGATTGCGGTCAGCGCGATGACGATCAGCATCAGTACGACCGATTGGGCCGAGGATCCTCCGAGGTCGAGGTTGATGACCCCATCCACGTACGCCTTGTAGATCAGCGTTTCGGTGGCCTTTCCGGGGCCGCCTCTGGTCAGGACATGGATGGTCCCGAAGGTGTCGAAGAACGCATACACGAGGTTCACCACCAGCAGAAAAAACGTCGTAGGCGACAGCAGCGGGAACATGATGCTCCAGAAGCGCCGGACCGGTCCCGCCCCGTCAATAGCGGCCGCTTCGATCACCGGCCTCTGGATCGACTGGAGCCCGGCGAGGAAGAACAGGAAGTTGTAGCTCACTTGCTTCCAGGCCGACGCAAGAACGACGAGCAGCATCGCCTGCGGGCCGTTGAGTAGGTAGTCCCAGGGAACGCCCATCCGCACCAGGGCCCGGCCGAGCAGCCCGATGGAGGGGTGAAAGATGAACAGCAGAAGCACCGCCGCTACCGCCGGCGCCACCGCATAGGGCCAGATCAGCAAGGTCTTGTACCCCGTCGCCCCGCGTATGCGCCGGTCGGCCATCGCCGCGAAGAGAAGACCGAACGACATGGACAAGGCCGTCACGGAGATGGTGAACACGACCGTCCGTCCCGCCGAATCCAGGTACAAGGGGTCGATGATGAGTGCCCGGAAGTTGTCGAACCATACGAAGCTCTGCCTGAGACCGAACGCGTCCTGGAACAGGAAGGACTGGTAGACCGCCTGTCCCGCCGGCCAGAAGAAAAAGACGAGGGTGATCAGGAGCTGCGGAGTCAGCAGCACATAGGGCAACACCTTGTTGCTGAAAACGGCGCGCCTGCGCATGGGCGGTCAGCGAACGTGGGCCGGAGCCGCGTCCCGCGTGATCCGCGGCGGGAGGCCGAGCCGCCGCCGCCGTTGCCCGCGACGGCGAGCGGCCCGGACGCGCGCGCTCATGCCCGGCGCTAGGGCCGGTTGGCCCGTTCGAAGTTGCGCAGGACGACGTTCCCGCGCTGCACGGCGCTATCGAGCGCCTGCTGCGCCGTCTGCTGCCCCTGGAGGGCCTTCTCAACCTCCTCCTGGATGATGTTGCGGACCTCCGGCATGTTGCCGAGCCGCAAGCCCCTGGAGTTCTCGGTCGGCTGCGTCCGCGTCAGCTCGAGAAACGGCACGTCGGTGCCGGGGTTCTGCTGGTAAAAGCCCGAGGCTTTGACCCGGTCGTATCCGGCGAACGTGATCGGAAGGAAGCCGGTGTCGGTGTGCCACTTGGCCACCACCTCGGGTCGGCTGATGTAGCGGAAGAACTCGGCCACGGCCTTGTATTCCTCCGGCCGCCGGTTCGGAGCGGTCATGACCCAGAACGCCGCGCCTCCGATGATCGAGTTCTTCGGCGCCCCCGCCACGCCCGGCCAATAGGGCAGCATGGCCACTCCCCACTCGAACTTCGCCTCGCGCGCGATCCGGGCGCGGAGGCCCGACGAGGCGTGGATGATGGCGCACTCGCCCGACGGAAAGAGGGCGTCGCCCGCGGCATCCCGGCCGCCGTACTTGAAGCTCCCCTCCTTGAGCATGTCCATGAGCGCCTGGACGTGGCGGACATGCAGCGGGCTGTTGATCTTCAGCTCGGCGTCGAGTCCCGCCATGCCGTTCGCCTTCGTCGCCAGGGGCACGTCGTGAATCGCGCTGAACTGTTCGAACTGCGTCCAGGTCGGCCACGCCGTGGTGAAGCCGCACGGCGCCGCGTTGGCCGCGCGGATTTTCTTCGCCGCCTCGATGAGCTCCGGCCAGGTCTGGGGCGGCTTGGCGGGGTCGAGCCCCGCCTTCTTGAAGGCGTCCTTGTTGTAGAACATGATCGCCGTCGAGCTGTTGAAGGGCATCCCCATCATCCGGCCGTCCGGCAGGCTGTAGTAGCCGCGGACCGCTGGCAGGTATGCGTTCGGATCGAGCGGCACCCCGGCCTCGCGCATGAGATCGTGAACGGGCTTGACCGCGCCCCGCGCCCCCATCATCGTCGCCGTGCCCACCTCGAACATCTGCACGACGTGGGGCGCGCTCCCGGCGCGAAACGCCGCGATCGCCGCGACCATCGTCTCCGGGTACGAGCCCTTGAAGGTCGCGGTGACCTGGTACTGGGCCTGCGATTCGTTGAAATCCGTCACGATCTTCTCGAGGAGACCACCCAGGGGCATCGCAAGACCGTGCCAGAACTGAACTTCGGTCTTGGCGGAGGCCGGCGCGGGCGCGAGGGCGATCGCCGCCCACAGGGCGCAGGCCCACGTGGCCGAGCGCAAGAGGGTCGTGGTGCGTGGCATGGCTGTCCTCCTCGTCAGGGGTGATCCATGGGGATGCCGACGCCGGTGATGCTACCGGTGGCCTGTGTCGATTGCATGGCAGGCTCGCAAAGTTTGCGCATCGTTGCGCCAAGCGGGACGGACTATAGCACGAATCAGGGGCCCCGGAACCTCAGGCTCCGGTCAACGCAGCCGCGGTAGGCGTCGAGCTCGGCGTCGAGGCGGCGGGGGGACCAGCCGAGGAGCGCGCCCATGCGCGAGCCAATCGTCTCGTAGCAGTCGAGGCCGAGGCAGGCGCTCTGGCCGATGGCGGTGCGCCGGAGGAGAAAGTCCTGGAGCGAGACCGCCATCTCCTCGGCTACCGCATGATGGAGCTGAGCCAGGATCTCCGCGTTCTGGGGGCACAGCCGCGCGGCGCCGTCGGGAAGCTTCTTCGCCAGGTCGAGCACGCGCGGGTAGCCCCGGCCGTAGGTCTCGACCAGAACCTGAAGCGTCTCCCGTGAGAGCCCCGTTGCCGCGATCTCGCCGGAGACGTCCATCCACGCCCGCGCCTCGAGCTTGCCGGCCTCGTCGTCGAGCCCGTCCAGCGTGAGCGCGGCCGTCCGCGAGGGCGCACGACGACCGAGCGCGCCCATCACGCGATCCCCCACCTCCTCGGCCAAGCTCCTGAAGCAGGTCAGCTTGGTGCCCGTGATGGAGAGGAAGCGGCCTTCCGGTCCCTCGACCACGACCTTGTGGTCGCGGGAGACCTTGGAGGCGGAGGCGCCCTCCTCGAAGGCCAGCGGCCTCACCCCGGCCCACGTGTAGACGACCTGGTCGAAGGCCACGCGCGGGTCGGGCAGCGCGGGGCGGACGGCATCCAGCAGGTACTCGACCTCCTCGCGCGTGGCCCAAAGACGGTCCGGGTCGCCGTCGAAATCGGTATCCGTGGTGCCGACCATGGAGAACTCGCGCCACGGGATCACGAAGACCATGCGGTCGTCGCCCGCCGAGAGGTAGACGGCCCGGTCCGTCATGCGCGGCAGCATGCAGTGAATACCTTTCGTCGTCCTCAGCACGCGCTTCCCCGCATCGCTGACGCCCGCCAGCTCCCGGAGGCGGTCCACCCACGGCCCGGCGCAGTTCACGATGACGCCCGCGCGCACGGCGTGCACCCCGCCGGTCAGGAGATCGCGCACCCGCACGCCGTCGATACCGCGGGGGCCGCGCGTGATCTCCTCCACCTCGCAGTAGTTGTGCACGCGGGCGCCGCGGCGGGCGGCGGACAGCGCGTTCTCGAGGCAGAGCCGCTCGGGGAAGAGCAGGAGGTCGTCGAAGTAGTAGCCGGCGCCCCGAAGGTCCCGCGCCTGGATGGACGGCTCGAGTGCGAGCGCATCCACCGCCCGGACCACGCGGAAGCGCTCCCGCTCCCTGCCCGGCGTCAGAAGGTCGTAGAGCCACATGCCGATGCGAACGGTGATGAGCCCGCGCTTGGAGCCGCGGTAGACCGGGACCAGGAAGGGCAGCGGGCGCACGAGGTGCGGCGCCAAGCGCTCGAGCGTCTTCTTCTCGCGGAGAGATTCGCGGACGAGTCTGAAGTCGAACAGCTCGAGGTAGCGCAGGCCGCCGTGGATGAGCTTGGAGGATTTGGAGGAGGTGCCGGAGGCGAAGTCGCCCTTTTCGAGGAGGGCGACCGAAGCGCCGCGCAGGACCAGGTCGCGCGCCACGCCCGCGCCCGCCATCCCGCCGCCTATCACGACGGCGTCAAAGGTCGCGGTATCGATCCCGTTCAGCCGGCTCACGCGATCAACTCCCGCACTGATCGTAGCACGTGGTCGGGAGCGAGCGCGGCGATTCGCGGATCATCGGGGCGCGTGACGCCGGAGAGCACGAGGATGGTCGCGAGTCCCATCCGCCTTCCCATGACCATGTCGGTCTCGATGCGGTCGCCGACGATGACGGAGTCCGATGCGGGGCAGCCGAGGGCCTGGAGCGCGACCTCGAGGATGATGGGCGAGGGCTTGCCCACGATGGCCTCGACCTTCCGGTCGGTGACGGCCTCCACGGCGGCGATCATGCCGGCGCAGTCGGGGATCTCGCCGCCCTCGACCGGACAGGTGCGGTCCGGGTTGGTCGCGATGAGCCGCGCGCCCTGCTTCACGGCCTGGAGCGCCGTGTTCAGCTTGGCGTACGTGAAGGTCCGGTCGAAGGCGATCACCACCCACCGCACGCGCCCGTCGTCGCGCACCTCGAAGCCGTGCGCGCGCATCTCCGTCAGCATCGCCGGCTCACCGATGACGAAAACCGGCGCGCCGGGGTCGAGCGCACGGAGGTGGCGCGCCAGGACGAGCGACGAGTTGATCACGTCATCCGCCGAGGCCGGCACTCCGAGGCGGCTGAGCTTGGCGGCGTAGTCCTCGCGGGTCTGGAGCGGCTTGTTGGAGAGAAAACCCACGCGCCTGCCGTCAGCGCGCAGCGCGGCGATGACCTCCGCCGCGCCGGGGATCAGCGCCTCGCCGAGGTAGACGGTGCCGTCGAGGTCGAAGAGCCAGCCGCGGTAGGGAAACCTGACGGTCACTACCGCAACAGGGGGAGAACCGCTGACTGTGCCAGATCGAAGATCGGCGCGGGCATGATCCCGAGCTGGATCACGCCCCAGAGGGCGACGACAAGGGCGAGCGCGCCCGCGAAGGAGGGAGCGAGCACGGTCGGCGTCCCTTCCGGCTCGCGCATGTACATGCTGACGATGACGCGCAGGTAGTAGTAGGCCGCCACGGCGGAGTTGAGGACGCCGATGACCGCCAGCCAGATGTAGCCCGACCGGACGGCGGCGCCGAAGAGGTAGAACTTGCCGACGAAGCCCGCCGTCGGCGGGATGCCGACCAGCGAGAGCAGGAACACCGACAGCGCGAGCGCGGCCAGCGGGTGGCGCGCCGCGAGCCCGGCCGTGTCCCCGATGCGCACGGCCTCCTCGCCGCCGCGCTCGAGCAGCAGGATCACGCCGAAGGCGCCGGCCGTCGTGAACGTGTACACGAGGAGATAGAAGAGCACGCCGCCGTTGCCGAGGGAGCCGCCCGCGACGATGCCGACCAGCATGTAGCCGACGTGGGCGATGGAGGAGTACGCGAGCATGCGCTTGAGGTTCTGCTGGGCGATCGCGACCACGTTGCCGAGCGTCATGCTCAGCACCGCCAGCCCCCAGAAGAGCCAGGCCCACTCGCCCTGGATCGGCCGCATCGCCGTGAGCAGCACCCGCAGCAGCGCCGCGAAGGCCGCGGCTTTGGATCCGGTGGCGATAAGCGCCGTCACCGACGTGGGAGCGCCCTCGTAGACGTCCGCCGTCCACATGTGGAACGGCACCGCGGAGATCTTGAAGCCGAAGCCCACCAGGAGGAGCCCGAAGCCGATCAGAAGCAGCGGGTCGCGCGCCGCCCCCGCGGCGACGGCCGCGCCGATCTTGTTGAGATTGGTCGAGCCCGTCGCGCCGTAGATCAGCGCGATGCCGTAGAGGAAGAAGCCCGAGGCGAAGGCGCCCAGCAGGAAGTACTTCATCGAGGCCTCGCCCGCCTCGATCCGCGTGCGGAAGATGCCGGCCAGGACGTAGAGCGCCAGCGACATGGTCTCGAGCCCGAGGAAGACGACGATCAGGTCGTTGGCGCCGGCCATGACGACCATGCCCGTGGCGGCAAACAGCACGAGGATGTAGAACTCGCCCGACTCCATCCCCAGGCGCTGCAGGTAGTCGATCGACAGGAGCAGCACAAGCCCCGTCGCGTACCCGATGACGAGCGTCAGGAAGAGGGTGAAGTTGTCGAGCACGACCATGCCCTGGAAGCCGGTCTCTTCCGAGCCCCAGAGCAGCACCGTGGCGACGAGCGCGGCGGCGACCCCCGCCAGCCCCACGAAGGCCATGTGCTCGCGGCGCTGCCGCGGCGGCAGGAGATCGAGCAGCATCAGGACGAAGCCCGTCACTGCCAGCAGCGCGGCCGGCGCGATGACGCGCAGGCTCACCGCGGGGAGCGCGACCGCGTCGGTCACCGTGAAACCATCGCGGTTGACGCGGCCGCTTTCGTCTGGACCTGGGCGATCAGCGCCTGGACACTCGCCTCGGTCTTGCCCGTGAACGCGACCGGGTACACGCCGATCCAGACGATGAAGACGAGCACGGGCACCAGGATCACCCACTCGCGGAGCGAGAGGTCCGGGAGCCGGCGGTTCTCCTCATGCGTCACCTCGCCGAAGATCACCCGCTGGTACATCCACAGGAGGTAGACGGCGGCGAAGATGATCCCCGTCGTCGCGAGCACGGCTGCCGGCCGATGAACCTGGAAAGCGCCGACCAGGATGAGGAACTCGCCCACGAACCCGTTGAGCCCCGGCAGGCCGATCGAGGAAAAGGTCACGATGAGGAAGATCGCCGAGAGCGCCGGCACGACGCTCCACAGCCCGCCGTAGTCGGCGATGAGCCGGGTGTGCCGCCGTTCGTAGAGCATGCCCACGATCAGGAAGAGCGCGCCCGTCGAGAGGCCGTGGTTGACCATCTGGATGATCGCGCCGACCATGCCCTGCGGGTTCAGCGTGAAGAGTCCGAGCACCACGAAGCCCAGGTGGCTGACGCTCGAGTAGGCGACCAGCTTTTTCATGTCGGCCTGCACCGTCGAGACCCAGGCGCCGTAGATGATGCCGATCACGGCCAGCGCGAACATCCACGGCGCGAAGGTCATCGTCGCCTGGGGGAAGAGCGGCAGGCAGAAGCGGAGGAACCCGTACGTGCCCATCTTCAGCAGCACGCCCGCCAGGATCACGCTGCCCGGCGTGGGCGCCTCCGTGTGAGCGTCGGGCAGCCACGTGTGGAAGGGCCACATCGGCACCTTGATGGCGAAGGCCAGCGCGAAGGCGAGAAACATGAGGTCTTGCGCCCGGCCGGCGGGCAGCACGTAGCGCACCAGGACGGGCAGGTCGAAGGTGTAGGCGCCCGTCGCCGCCCCGTGGAGGAAGTAGAGCGCCAGGATGGCGACCAGCATCAGGAGCGAACCGAAGAGCGTGTACAGCACGAACTTGACCGCGGCATAGACCCGATTGGGCCCGCCCCAGATCCCAATGATGAGGTACATCGGGATCAGCATCGCCTCCCAGAAGATGTAGAAGAGGAAGAGGTCGAGCGCCACGAACACGCCCAGCATCCCCGTCTCGAGCAGCAGCATCGTGATCGCAAACTCCTTCCAGTGCCGCTCGATCGAGTGCCACGAGGAGAGCAGGACCAGCGGCATCAGGAAGGTCGTCAGCAGCACCAGCAGCAGGCTGATCCCGTCCACCCCGAGGTGGTACGAGACGCCGAGGGTGGGCATCCACGCGCGCTGCTCGACGAACTGATAGTCGGACAGCGACGCGTCGAAGCGCGTGAACAGCGGCACCGAGACCGCGAAGGTCACGAGGCTCGTCGCGAGGGCCGTCACCTTGACCAGGCCCTCCCGGCGGCGCGGCAGGACGAAGATGAGGGCGGCGCCGACCACGGGCAGAAAGGTCACCGCCGAGAGGATCGCTCTCACGGGCGCGCCGCGAGGAGAAAGGCAACCAGGGCGATCGCGCCCAGGAGCATGCCGAGCGCGTAGTTCATCACGAAGCCCGTCTGGATTCGGCGCAGCCCGAGCGCCCACGCGACCACGGCCGACCCGACCCCGTTGACGAGGCCGTCGATCACCTTGACATCGAAGACACGCGAGCACCAGAGACAGAGACGGTAGATGGGCCGGACGAAGAGCGCGTCGTAGATCTCGTCGACGTAGTACTTGTTCAGCACGATCCGGTGCACCACGTTGCGCGGCACGCCGATGCAAGAGGCGTCCACCGGGCCGCGGCCATAGACGAGCCACGCGAAGAAGACGCCGCCCACGGCCACGACGACCGACACGGCCGCCAGCGCGAGCGCCGTCACGCCGCCGTGCTCCACCAGGCGAAGCGGCAGCACCGGCGCCAGGAAGCGCGCGAAGGCCGTGCCCTGGGAGGACGGCACGCCGACGATGCCCGCGAGCGCCGTGAGGACGGCCAGCGCGCCCAGCGGCACGGTCATGACAGCGGGCGACTCGTGGATGTGGTGCGCCACCTGCTTGGACATGCGCGGTCCGCCGAAGAAGGCCAGCAAAACCACGCGTGCCGTGTAAAACGCGGTCAGCAGCACGCCCAGCAGGAGCACGGCCCAGAGCGCCACGTGTCCTTCGTGGAACACCGAGGCCAGGATCTCGTCTTTGGAGAAGAAGCCGGCGAAGGGCGGGATACCCGCGAGGCCAATCGCGCCGACGAGGAAGGTGACGGTGGTGACGAGCATGCGCGGCGCGATCCCGCCCATCCTGCGCAGGTCCTGCTCGCCGTGGAGACCGTGGATGACGCTGCCCGCGCCCAGGAAGAGGAGCGCCTTGAAGAAGGCGTGGGTCACGAGGTGGAAGATGCCCGCGGCATACGCGCCGACGCCCACGGCCGCGAACATGTAGCCCAGCTGGCTGATGGTCGAATACGCGAGCACGCGCTTGATGTCGGTCTGCGCGAGCCCGATGCTCGCCGCGAAGAGCGCGGTCAAGCCGCCCACCCAGGCGATGATCTCGAGCGAGAGCGGCGCCATTTCGAAGAGTTTGTAGCAGCGCGCGACCATGTACACGCCCGCCGTCACCATCGTGGCGGCATGGATCAGGGCCGACACCGGCGTCGGGCCCTCCATCGCGTCGGGCAGCCAGGTGAAGAGCGGCAGCTGGGCCGACTTGCCGCACGCGCCCATGAAGAGCAGCAGCGCGATCGCGAGGTACGTGCCGCCGCTGACGGCGTCGGTCGCCTTGGCGAAGACCTCACCGTACGTCAGCGTGCCGAACGTCGTCCAGATGAGCATGATGCCGAGGCCGAAGCCGAAGTCCCCCACCCGGTTCACGATGAACGCCTTCTTGCCGGCGTCCGAGGCCGACTGCTTCTGGTACCAGAAGCCGATCAGGAGGTACGAGCAGAGGCCGACCGCCTCCCAGAAGACGTAGAGGAGGAGAAAGTCGCCCGCCAGCACCAGCATGACCATGGAGAAGACGAAGAGGTTGAGGTACGTGAAGAAGCGGGCGAAGCCGGCATCCCCGTGCATGTAGCCGGCCGAGTAGAGGTGGATCAGGAAGCCCACGCCGGTGACGACGAGCAGCATGACGGCCGAGAGCTGGTCCACCTGCACCGTGACCGCCGTCTTGAAGCCGCCCGCGCTGATCCACGGAAAGAGCTGGCCCACGTACGTCTCGCCGCGGAGCACGCGCGCGAAGACGAAGCACGAGACGACGAAGGACAGGCCCAGCGCGGGGACCGCGATCCAGTGCGCGTAGCGTCCGGTGAGGCGGCCGAGGAGCGCGTTGGCCAGCGCGCCCACGAGCGGGAAGAGCGGGATCAGCCAGACGAGTCGTGACATTGTGCTTTTAGGTACAAACCCGCAACACTCTATCGGAAGGGGTTGGGGGTGTCAAGGACGCGGGGGCTTGGTGAGGGCTGGATCGGCGTAGTGCGCGCCGTCGACCCACCGAAAGAAGACGAGCGGCACGAGGAAAAAGAAGATGAGGTGGCCCGCGGCCATGCGGAGCGTGATCGCGCCCTGGGGCAGTGCCGCCGGCTCGAGCAAGAGACACAGGACGAAGTTCATCCACGCGTAGAGCGCGGCGCCCACGACGAGCAGCTGCAGCCCCAGCGGCACTTTGCTGACGAGCGCGCGCCAGTCGTAGACGGCCACGCGCCCCCAGCGCCGGCCGAGGAGCGCCGTGCTCCTGAGCCGCGCGACCACCACCGCCGCCAGCACGAAGACGAGGGCGCCCAGCGCCCAGACGGCGCGCTCGCCCGGCAGAGCCGCCCAGGGCGTGAAGGACAGGAAGTGCAGGGCCGCGCTCGCCACGAAGCCTGCCGCGGAAAGCCAGAGACAGACCGTTTGCATCGTCCCTCTCTGCTAGCACATTCCCGGCCGCGGGGCGAGCGGGCATTGCTATGATGGGCCCGTGGCCCGCTCGACATTCAACTTCTGGTTCACCATCATCGTCGTCCCTTCACTCCTCGTGGTCGGCGCCCTCGGGTACCTTGCATGGCGGCAGAGCGTGCCCGGCATCCGCGCCAGCCTCGACCCCGAGCCGCGCTGGATCGGCGTCAGGACGCCGCTGGCAGTGGACCTGCGGGCCGCCAGGGGCGGCGTGCGCTCGATGGAGATCCGGCTGCGGCAGGGCTCGGCCAACGTCGTGATCGTGCAGCAGGCCTTCACGGGCGCGCCGACGAACAACCAGCGCGTGGCGCTCCAGGTGACCGGGGCGACCTTGGGCCTCCGCGAGGGCGCGGCGACGCTCGAAGTGCTGGCGCGCGACGGCTTCTGGCGGCCGATCCGCGTGGACGACCGGCCGATCCTGTCGGCGCCGGTGATGCTCGACCTCACGCCGCCTTCGCTCGAAGTGGTAGCCGCGACACGCTACTGGGCGCAGGGCGGCGGCGGCTTGGTCGTGCTGCGGTCCAAGGGCGCCTCGCGCGTGACCGTCACCGTCGGCGGGCTCGCCTTCCGCGCCTACCCCGCCGGGCCGCCCGAGTCCAGCCTCTTCGTCGACCTGGTCGCCCTGCCCTGGAACTATGAGGCCGGGACACCCATCACGGCGGTCGCGCAGGACGAGGCCGGCAACGTCACCTCCCGCACCGTCGCCGTCGAGGTCAAGGCGCGCCGCTTCAAGACCGACACGATCGAGATCAAGGACGAGTTCCTCGAGCGCAAGCTGCCCGAGCTCCTGCCCGAGCGCGCCGGCACGATCGCGGCGGGTGATCTCCTCGCGGCTTTCCTCACAGTCAACCGCGACAGCCGCAAGCAGGCCGAGGAGGCCAAACGCGCGCTCGGGGCCAAGACGCAGCCACGCCCGCTCTGGGAAGGCGTCTTCGTCCAGCCGCGAAACACGAAGGTCTTCTCCAACTTCGCCGAGACGCGGACGTACCGCTATCACGGCAAGGTCGTGGACACGCAGATCCACTTCGGCTACGACCTGGCGGCGGTGCAACGCGGTCCGGTGCCCGCCGCCAACTCGGGCGTGGTGATCTTCGCCGGGCCGCTGTCGATCTACGGCAACGCGGTCGTCGTGGACCACGGTCTCGGGCTCCAGACGCTCTACGCTCATCTCTCGTCGATCGCCGTGAAGGAAGGTGACCAGGTCGCCAAGGAGCAGGAGCTCGGGCGGACGGGGAGTACGGGGCTGGCCCTGGGGGACCATCTCCACTACGAGGTGTTGATCAACGGCGTGTCGGTGACGCCGCTCGAGTGGTGGGACGCCGCGTGGATCCGCGACCACGTCGGCCGTCCGCTCCGCGAGGCGAGCCTGCCCCTGATCCCATCCGTGATGCCAGCTGACGCGCGGGACGATGCGGGCCAGGCAGCGGCCCGCAGGCGCCGCGCCGCCCGCTCCCGCTAGAGCCGATGCCCCAGGGCCGCCCCCTCCTGCATCGCCTCGAACGCGGTGCGAGGGACCACGCAGTCGCCCACCTCGAAGACGGGCGGCCCGCCGGCCCGCGTCTTGAGCGCCTCGGCCAGCTCGTTGACGGCGACCCGAGGGCGAGTGGCGACGACGAGATCGAGGCCCCCAAGCTCTACGGCGCGATCTCCAGAGTGCAGGAGCGCGCCGTCGGCCCACAGCGCTTCGACCGTGGTGTTCAGATGCACGGTGACGTTCGCGCGGCCGCGGAGACCGGCGACGTACTGCCACCGCGGGCGGACACCCAGCTCGCTCGACAGCTCGCCGCCGGGCTCGACCACCCAAACTAGGACGCCCCGGGCCGCGAGCGCATGCGCGGCGCCCACGCCCAGCATCCCGCCCCCGATCACGAGGGCGCGCCGCGACCCTGACAGCGGGCGCCGGAGCATCTGAAACAGGTCGACGGCCGGGCTGTCCAGGATGCCGGGAATCGGCGGGATGCCGAGGCGCGCCCCGGTCGCGATGATCACGACGTCGGGCTCCTCCCCCCGGATGACGTCCTCGGTCGCCTCGACGCCGAGCCGGATCTCGCCGCCGGCCCGCGCGACAGCGGCGGCGAGGTAGACCACGAGCGCGGCGAGGTCCTCGCGGCCCGGCACGTGCCGGCTCAGCAGGAGCTGACCGCCGGGCTCGCCGCCGCGATCGAGGACGGTGACAGCATGGCCGCGCTCGGCTGCGACGCGCGCCGATTCGAGCCCGGCGGGCCCTGCCCCGACGACTACCACGCGCTGAGGCCGCGCGGCGGGCCGGACCGCGTACTCCCGCTCGCGGGACGTGCGGGTGTTCGCCAGGCAGAGGACCGGCAGGTTCTGCCCGAGGAGGTCGCTGCACGTGAGGCATCCCACGCAGGAGCAGATCTCGTCCAGCCGCCCCTCGAGGCTCTTGCGCGGCATGTCGGGGTCCGCGTGGAGCGCGCGGCCGAGCGTGACGAAATCGGCATCGCCCGCCTCGAGCACCGCCTCGGCCACGCTCGCGTCGCCGATCCGCCCCGCGACGCTGACGGGCACCGACGCGCGCGCGCGGATGCGGCGGCTGAGCGGGGCCAGGCACGCGGGCCGCATCTCCATCGGCTGGACGATCCAGACCGCGGACTCGTAGATGCCGGCGGAGACATCGAAGAGGTCGACACCGGCCCGCTCGAGGCGCGGCACGATCTCGCACACGTCGTCGATCGTGAGGCCGCCCGGCACGTGCTCGTCCGCGCTGAGGCGATAGAGCACCGGCACCTCCTCGCCGACGGCCTCCCGGACGGCGGCGATGACCTCGAGGGGGAAGCGCAGGCGCCGCTCGAAGTCGCCGCCGTACTCGTCGGTGCGGCGGTTCGCGTACGGCGAGAGGAACTGGCCGACCAGGTAGCCGTGGGCGCCGTGCCCCTCCACCACGGCGAAGCCGGCGGCCGCGGCGCGGCGGGCGGCTTCCGCGAACCGGCCGACGAGCGCACGGATCTCCTCCGCGGCGAGCTCCCGGGGGGTGTCCCCGGCGGTGAGCACTTCGCACGGGACCGGCGACGGCGCGACGGGCTGCCGCCCCGTGACCGCCGATGAGGTCTGGCGCCCGCCGAAGTTCAGCTCCGCGCCCACGAGCGCGCCGTGACGGTGGCAGGCCTCGATGAGGCGCCGGTAGCCGGGGATCAGCCCGTCGTCGTGGATCCCGAGCTGGAGGTGATGGTTCTTCCCGGCGGGATCCACGTACATGGACTCGAGCAGGATGAGCCCCGCCCCGCCGGCCGCGCGATGCTCGCAGTACTCGATATACCGCTGCGTCACGGCGCCCTCGACCGTGGCCAGGTTCTTCTCCATCGGCGCCATGATGATGCGGTTCTTGACCGTGCGGCGGCCTATGCGCCCCGGGGCGAACAGGCGAGGGAACCGGGACGCCACCGTTCAGTCCTTCACGCTCCGGCCGGGCTCGACGACCGGCATGTCGGAGGGCGGTGAGGCGACCACGAGAAAGACGAGGTCCTCCAGCCCCGTGTTGAAGATCCCGTGGCGCACGCCGGGAGGGATGTGAATGACCATGTGCGGCTCGACCAGGTGCCGGACGCCGTCGAGCTCGACGACGCCACGCCCCTTGAGGATGTAGTAGAGATTCTCCGCCACCTCGTGGGAGTGGACCTCGGCGTAGCCACGGGGCTGGTAGCTCGAGATCCGGAAGTCGAAGTGCCGGGTGTCGGAGTTCGTGGGATGCACGAGGAGCTTCGAGAACGCCTGGAAGTGCCCGGGCGGGAGCTCCCAGAACGCCTCTTCCATCCGCATGATCTTCGCCTTGCCTTGCGTCATGTCATGTCCTTTCGGATTCCGGCCGCGAGCGCCGGGTAGTTCGGCTCGGGGTGCGCCAGCGGGGGTAGCTGCCAGGTGCCGGTCGCGATCGGCCCCGCGCTCGGATCCACGAGGACGTCCACCACGGTCGGCCGGTCGGAACGAACGGCGGCGGCCAGCGCGTCGCCGAGCTCGCCCGGCGCCGTCACCCGGATGCCCTCGGCGCCGCAGGCGCGCGCGAGCGCCGCGTAGTCCGGCGAGAAGGGCTCGCCGGTCTGCTGGCGGCTGAACATCGTCGTGGTCTCCTTGCCGAAAGCCCCGCGCTGCAGGTCCCGAATGGACGCGTAGCCGTAGTTGTTCCAGACGACCCACGTCGCCGGGATGCCGTACTCCACCGCGGTGGCGACGGCGTGAGAGGTCATGAGAAATCCGCCGTCGCCGCATACGGCGACGGCGCACCGGTCCGGAGCGGCGAGCTTCGCGCCGAGGACGCCGCCCACGGCGAAGCCCATGGCGGCGAAACCCCAGGATTGGAGGACAGTCTGCGGCAGGTAGGCCGGCCACTGCTGCACGACCCAGTTGTGATGCACGCCGACGTCCACGGCGATGATGCCGTCCCGCGGCACGACCTTCCGCAGGGTGCGGACGACGTGCTCCGGCTGCACCGGGACGGCGTCTGGGCGGTAGCGGCGTTCGTTGTACTCGACCCAGTTCCGCTGCCACGCGGTGACCTGGGCGAGCCACGGCGCGCGGCCACCGGCGCCGCCGCGCGCGTCCGCCAGCGCCAGCACCGCCTGGACGAAGGTCTTCACGTCCGCGGGCACGCCGAGGTGCACGGGGTAATTCCGGCCGATCTCCTCCGGGTCGATGTCCACCTGGACGAGCTTCGTGGGCGGGATCGTGAAGGTGTAGCCCGGGATCCAGCCGCTGCTCACGCGGTCGTCGAAGCGCGCGCCGAGCGCCAGCAGGACGTCGGCTTGGCGGGTCGCCTGGTTCGCGGGGTAGGTGCCGTTGCGCCCGACGACACCGAGCGCCAGCGGATGGTCCGCGGGCATGATGCCGGCTCCCTGGGGCGTATTGGCGACGGGCACACCAAGCGTCTCGGCGAGCCGGCGGATCTCGGGCGCCGCTTCGGACAGCATGGCGCCGTTGCCGACCAGGATCACGGGCTGCTCGGCCCCCGCGAGCAGGTCGAAAGCCCGGCGCGCGATTTCGGGCGATGGGCCAGCGCGGCGGTCGATCGCGTGCCACCACAGGTCGGGCGCCGGCAATGGGGCGGTGGTTTCCTCAACGAAGACGTCGAGCGGGACGTCGACATTGACGGGCCCCGGCCGGCCCGTCGCGGCGGTCTTGAACGCCTGCCGCAGGGCGAGCGGGAGCATCTCGGGGCGCGGCACCTGAAAGCTGCGCTTCACGTACGGGCGCACCACGGAGGAAAAGTCCGCCTGATGGTGGCGGTAGGTCTCCTGAAACGGGCCGCGGTTGAACTGCGTGGTCGGCACGTTGCCGGTGATCGCCACGAGCGCGGAGGAGTCCATCATGGCGCACGCGAGCGCAATGACGAGGTTCACCGACCCCGGGCCGCACGACGTGAAGGTCGCCACCGGCCGGTGCGCGATCCGATAGTAGGCGTCGGCCATGTAGCCGGCGACCTGCTCGTGGTGGACGCCGACCATCTTGATCCGGTCCGCCCGGCTCCCGAGGGCGTCCATGAGGCCCACGATCCCGTGCCCGCACAGCCCGAACACGTACGGTACCTTCTCGCTGATGAGATACTCCGCGATCAAATCGGCTCCGCGCATCGCTGCCATGGCAGGTCGTTTCCCTCCTCGCTGCGGTATTCTCCGGTCAGGTTCACATCGCGGACCACGTTCCGCGATCATGTGGGGCAGAGTACGGGGTCAGGAGGGGGGGCGTGTCAAGCGCAAAAACCGTGGGCGACCCCGGCCGCGGCTGAGGCATCGGGCCCATGGAAATGAATCAATCGCTTCATGGCGTTCCGGACCGGTTGGCGTTGCAATGACAGTGAGTTCGCGCAGCAGCAATGCACTCCAGATCGAGGAGGTTCGCGCCATGTGGCTCCTCATGCCGGTGCCGATCTTCATCGCGGTCACTGCGGGGCTGGTCGGCGTGTTGGTCGCGGGGCGGCGCCTGTTCCCGGGCACGTTCACCGCCAAGCGCGCTTTCCGGTGCCCGTTCCGCGACACGAACGTGGACGTGGACTTCAAGGAAGCCGTGTGGGACGGCAGCCTCGTGGACGTAAGCGCGTGCACGGCGTTCTCGCCGCCGCAGGATGTGCGGTGCGAGAAGAGCTGCCTGATGTTGGGCAAGTTCCCCGCGCCCAAGGAGCTCACGACGGCATGAGCTACGAGACTCCCGGATGCGCCTACTGCCCGCCCACCGTCCGCGCCTGTCGCCACGGGGAATCGGAGACCCTCGGGCCCGGCTTCTGCCCTTCGAAGGTTGACGGGGAGGGCATCGAGCGGGCATGGGAGCGGTACGAGGACCCGGAGGTGCGCCGCGTCGCCTACGCCTCGGCGCTCGTGGAGAGTGAGGGATACTGCCGCTGGACGCGCGTGGAGGAGATCTGCGCCTTTGCCAGGAAAATGGGGTTCACGAGGATCGGCATCGCGACCTGCATCAGCATGGTGGACCTGGCGCGAACGCTCAGCGGCATTCTCGAGAGCCACGGGTTCGAGGTCGCGTCGGCGGCGTGCAAGAACGGAGGCGTGCCGAAGGAGCGGCTCGGTCTGCGAGACGAGGACAAGATCCGCCCCGGCACCTACGAGGCCATGTGCAACCCGCTCTCGCAGGCGGAGCTGCTCAATGACGCCGGCTGCGAGCTGAACATCGTGCTCGGGCTGTGCGTGGGGCACGACAGTCTCTTCTTCAAACACTCCAAGGGGCTGGCCACGACGCTCGTGGCCAAAGACCGCGTGCTGGCCCACAACCCGGTCGGCGCGCTCCATCTGGCCGACACGTACTTCCAGCGCGTCTGGGGGCCGCTCCGGCCCGCGGAGACGCCGAAGCTGCCCCCAAAGCTACCCCCGAAGCTGCCCCCGAAGCTGCCCGTGGAAGGACGCGACTAGCGGACCCGGACCAACGGCAGCGCCCCTTCCATCTCGCCCTTCATGACCGGGTGCTGGTTGCCGCCAACCGAGCGCGACTTCGCCGACACCTGCTGCTCGACGTACTCGTACAGCTCCTGGACCGTGACGATGCCGTCCTTGTTGAGGTCGGCGGCGCCCTTGAGCCCCAGGACGAGGTAGTACGTGAAGATGCCGTGGCCCAGCTCGGGCAGCTCGATGGAGACCTCCGACGGCCGCGACGCCGTGATGATGGCCCGCCCCTTGGAGCGCGTCAGCCGCTCGAGAAACTGATCGTCGAGGTTGGCCGCCCGCGTCTTCTTCGAGCTGAAGGTCCGGCCCCCCGCCGCGCCGCTGTAGCAGGCGTCAAGGAAGACCACCATGCGCTCGGCCTCGACCCGCCCGAAGATCGTCTGCATCTCGTCCATGGGGAGCGCCGTCGAGTAGAGGTCGTCGGGGTCGGCGTCCGAGGGAATCAGGTACTTTGCCAAGCCGTCGCGCTCGACGCCGCGCTGGTCGATCTCCGGCGCGCCGTGCCCGGCGAAGAAGATCACCACGGTGTCGTCCTTCTTCGCCGAGCGCGCCAGGAACGTCCCGAGCGCCCACTTGATGTTCCGGAGCGTCGGCGTCTTCTCCGTCTTGTCGGTGATGAGGAGCACGTGCTCCTTCCTGAAGCCGCCCGGCCCGACCAGGATCTGGTAGACCGACTCCGCGTCGGCGACCGTGTAGCGCAGGGAGGGAATGTCCGTGCTCTGGTAGCGCCCCACACCGATGATGACGGCCCACCTGTCGTGCTTCACCGCGGGCGGCGGGGGTGAGGCACCGGGAGCCGTAACGGCGACCGACTTGGGTTTGTCGTAGATGACGGTGCGCACCTCCTGCCGGACCGCGCCGCCCGCCTCCGTGGCGGTCAGGACGATCGCGTTGGCGCCCTCCTTGAGCACGATGGGCGCGCTCACCGCCTCGGAGCGCTGAGGCGTCTTTCCGCCCTGCTGGTGCACCTCCACGCCGTTGAGCTGCACGGTGACCTTGGCGATGCCCCTGCTCGAGGTCACCACGGCCGCGACCACGCTCGAGTCCTCCGTGACCCGCGAGCGGTCCTCGGGGTAGCGGAAGGAGACGTTCAGGGGCGCGGGCCTCTCGTAGTGCACGGTGCGCACTTCCTGCTGGGTGACGCCGTCGGCATCGGTCGCGGTGACGACGACGGTGTTCGGGCCTTCCCGAAGCTTGAGCGGCAGGTTGACGGCGACTGACGGCGCGCCGGGGTCCTGGCGGGAGACCTCGACGCCGTTGACGCTGACGACGACGCGGCGCACCTGCTTGCCGCCCGAGGCCAGCCCGGCCAGGGCCACTGTTTCCTGCTCGACGCGCGCCTGCTCGGTCGGGGAGGACAGCGTCACCTGGAGCGGAGCGACGGCGGGCGCGGGCGCCGGTGGCACGGCGGCTACCTGAGGCGGCTGGGGCGGCTGCGGTTGCGGTGTCTGCGGCTGGGCAGGAGGCTCTCCTCCGGGACGCCCAACGCCGGGGAAGCCCGGACGGTCCTGGCCGCCAGGCCGAATCGGGAATGGAGACGGACCCGGACGACCCTCAGGCGGCTGCCCGCCGCCCGGCAAGCCCGCGACCGCGGGGCCTCCGGGCGGGAGATAGATGACGCCGCGGGCCTCCTGCCGACTCGTGCCGTCAGCGTCCGTGGCCGTGACGATGACGACGTTCTTCCCCTCGCGGAGCTTGACGGGGACGTTCAGGGCGATCTCGGGTTTGGGCGCCCTCCGCTCGTCGCGCGTCGCCACCTCGGCGCCGTTGACGGTGACGGTCACCGTCGCCAGCCCCTTGCCCGCCATCACCTTGCCGCCGATGGTGAAACCGTCCACGCCGATGCGGTCCTTCTCGGGCAGTCCTTCCAGCGCGAACTGGATCGGCCCCGTCGTCGGGCGGTCGAGGCCGGCGATCTGGAACTTGAGGAGGCCTGTCGCCCCATCCATCTTGACGAACTGTCGCGCCTCGGGCGCGTACCAAAGAGTGTTCTCGATCTGGCGGCCGTCCGAGCGTTTGAACGTCATGAGGATGCGGAAGGCCTTGAAGGTGCCCGCGAAGACCTTCACGTCCTCGTAGCTGTCGACCTTCCAGGTGACGGCGATAGGGGGCCAGCGACCCGAGGTGCTCGGGGTCTGCCAGGAGGTGTTCAGAGAACCCGTCTGGCCAACTTCGAGCGGCCACTTGAGATCGATCGGGTGGGCAAACTCGATGACGCCGTCGTCGCGCTGGATGCGCGCGATGCCGAGGTCCTTGCTCAGGTGGATCTCCCACTTCGGCCGCGCGGAAAAGACGTAGCGGTCCTTCTCCACCCGGATCAGCTCGTAGACCCCATCACTGCGGATCCACTTCTCGCCGAGCGTATAGGTCGGGCGCTCGGCCCGCGGCTTGGGCTGCGCCGGGGCGGGCCCCGGGCAGAGGAGGAGCAGGAAGAGGGCGAGCGGAGCGAGCCATGCCATACTCCGACCCTGCGTCGGCTCGGGCGCGCCTGTCAAGTTGGCCCTAGCGGCGGCCGGAGAGGTCGCGGGCCTCGATGAACTCGCGCTGGGCCAGCTCGCCCAGGCCGATCGTGTCGTAGACCTGGCCGAGCAACAGGTGGAGAGTCGGCTCGTCGGGATCGCCGGCCAAGGCGGTCAGGAGCTCGCGCCGCGCGTCGGCGTAGAGACCGTCGCGCAGGACGTAGCCCGCGCGCATGAGCGCGACGCTCGAGGGCGGGTAGCCGGGGAGCGAGGCCGGCACGAGGATGTCCAGCGACTCGCGCACGCGCTTGGCCTCGGCCGCGGGCAAGATCTGGAACTCCGCCTGCTGCATCGGCTGTCCCTCGGTCTCGAGCTGCCAGAAGTAGCGGACTCCAGGCTCGAGGCCCTGCGCCGAGGCCGGATAGACGACAGGCTTGCGCGGCAGATCGGCCTGCTCCCAGAGAATGCCCTGGGGCCCCAGGACGCGGATCTTGTAGCGGAGCGTGTCGGAGCCGGACCATTCGAAGGTGACGGCGCCGGGCAGGAGCTTGGTCTCGCGCGGTTGAAGCTGCGCCACGCGCGGCGGCCGCACGGCGCGTACCGACAGCGGCAGATAGGCGAGATCTTTCTGCTTGCCGGCGAGGAAGTCGGTGACGCCGCCGACGAGACCGCGCACCTTGTCGCTCGCGCCCGCCGCCGCCGGAGCCTGCACCGTGAAGGGCGAGTTGGCAGCCGAGACCGCCTGCGCGCCGCGCCCGCCCGTGAAGACGAGCGACGCGCGGGCCTCGCCCGTGGCGCGGATCTGGTCGCCGGGACGGAGCGCGAGGAGCGGCTGGGCGGGCTTCCACTCGGGCTCCCCAGCCCGCTTGACCTCGACGCGGCCGCGCTCGGCGCGGATCTCCGTCAGCACGCCTACGGGATCCGCGGCCGACGCAAGCGCCGCGAGGGCCAGCACGAGCGCGCCGGCCAGTGCCGCCCTTGCGAACTTGATGGTCATGGCTTCGAGCCTCCCGGACCCGCGGCGGGTCGGAGGCCAATGACCTCGTAGACTCGCACGGGCTCCTCTCTTCCCTTGACGCTGATCGGGCCGCGCTCGTTTACCACGAGGTCCAGCCCCGCCGCCCGGTAGGTGGCCTCGGTCACCAGCATGGTTGATCCCAGCTCCTTGTTCAAACCTTCCACGCGCGAGGCCAGGTTGACCGTGTCGCCTACCACAGCGTACTTCACCTTGCCTGCCCGGCCCACATTCCCCGCAAAAACCTCGCCCGTGTGGATGCCCAACCCCATGCGCAGCGGCGGCAGCCCCTCGGCCTGCCAGCGCCGGTTGAATCCCGCCAGCGTCTCGCCCATCGCGAGCGCGCTCTCGATGGCGTGGCGCGCGTGCTCCGGGTCGTCGAGCGGCGCGCCGAAGACGGCGAGGATGGCGTCGCCGATGAAGTCGTTGACCATGCCGCGACGGGCGAAGATGGTCCCCGTCATCGCGTCGAAATACTCGGTCAGCCGCTCCGCCATCAGCTCGGGCGCCATGCGCTCCGATAGCGTGGTGAAGCCGCGCAGGTCGGAGAAGAGGATGGAGACCTGGCGGCGCTCGCCGGCGAGCTCGGCGGGGTTGCGCTCGACGCGCGCGGCGACTTCCGGGCTGACGTAGCGGCCGAGCGCGTCGCGCAGCCGCCGCTTCGCCAAGACGTCGGCGCCCACGCCGAGGAGCGAGGTCACCGCCACGGGCAGGAGAAAGTCCACCCAGTAGCCGCCGCGGCTGAAGGCCACATAGCTCGCCGGCACACCCAGGAGAAGCGCGCCCGCCAGGCAGACCACGGTGCCCCAGAGCGGGCGCACGGCGACCATGACGAGGCCGGCCAGCAGGACCGCGATCAGCTGCACGGCGAAGCCCGCGAGCCACCCGGCGGGGCGGACGAGGCTCCCCGTCACCAGCATGTGCACGATATTGGCCTGGATCTCCACGCCGGGCATGAAGCCGTAGGGCGTCCGGTGCACGTCCCGGCCGTCGGCGAAGGTGCCGCCGAGCAGCACGATGCGGCCGCGCAGCGGATTGTCACCCGCAATATCCACACCCAGGTCGCCGATCGCCGCCACGGCGTCCGAGGGAATGGTGAGGAAGCTCCCCTCCGGACCGATGAAGTTGATCCGGTACACCGCCGCGGCGTCGGGAACCGGCACGTTCGCGACGGCGGCAGCGAAAGCGGGCACGCCGCCAACCCGGAGCGAGGCCCGCCTGACGACGGCATCGGCGTCCACGGGGACATCTGGCGCGCTCGGAACCACGAGCCGCGCCACGGCGGAATCCGCGAGCGGGCCGTGCTCCGGCAGCGACGTGCCCGCGACGACGAGCCGGCGCTCGCCGCGCTCCCCGAACTCGACGATCGCGCGGGCCAGCGCGCGGTCGGTCTCGGGCGCGCCCGCGGTGCGCAGCGAGATGTCGAACCCGACCGCGGCGGCGCCCGCCCGCGTGACGCCGCGAAGCACGCGCGCCAGGTAGTCGCGCGGCAACGGCTGGCGGCGCTCGAGCGCGTCGAAAGCCGCGTCGTCGATCGCGACGATGACCAAGCCCGACGGCTGGCGCGGGCTCTGGAGGTAGATCAGGAGGTCGAGGGCGCGGGCCTGCAGCGACTCGAGGTAGCCCATGGCCGAGGCGCCCGTGACGACGCAGGCGGCCACGAGCCCCACCACCCACAACTGGAGCAGTCGCGCGCGGCGCTGCCTCCACCACCTGCCTACGCTCATCGTGTGCCCCTCCCCCTCACGAAGTCTACCCTGTCGCTACCACCTCCCATGCATCACGTGGGCCGGCAGCCACAGCTCGAGGTCCTGGAAGACGAAAAAGATGACGACCAGCAGGACCATCAGGATGACGAGCGGCGTGGTGCCGATGGTGACCTCGCGGGCGCCGGTGCCGGGCATGAGCCCCTGGATCACGAACAGGTTGAGCCCGACGGGCGGCGTGATGAAGCCGATCTCGAGCCAGACCACCATGAGGTTTCGGAAGGGGGCGAAGCCCTCCTCCGAGTTCCCTAGATGCGGCCCGCCGGCATGAGCGGCACGTAGATGCCTGCCTTGGCGATGGCGTATTTCGCGAAGAAGTCGCCGGCCAGCGAGAAGGCGCCGGTGACGGCGAGCGCCAGGCCGGGCAGGGTGCCCATGACGCCCACCATGCCGACGAGGATCGGCACCACGAGCCCGGCGCCGATCGTGCCGAGGTAAAAGCCCAGCGCCGCCCGGCCACCCGTCAGCTCGGCCACCGAGCGCCGCGCGGCCGGGCTCGTGTCGCGCATCACGCTCAGGTAGAAGCCCAGCATGACGGCGGCCGACACCGCCACCCAGAGCTCGATCAGCTCCATCGAGCGCGTGTCGGCGAGGCCGCCGGACAGCGGCAGCGCGACGAGCAGCACGGCCAGCCCGCCCCGGATGGCGTAGGTGGCGTAGAGCACGGGCAGGAGCGGGGAGTTCCAGAAGGGCACGCCCTTGGACGCCGCGTAGACATTGCCCTTGTAAACGATGACGATCGCCGCCCCGGCGACGGCGACGGTCAGGGCAAGCGAGCGGAGCGCGCCCCCCGGGAGAAGGAGCGTGGGGATAGCGCCCGCCATGAACAGGTTCATGCCGACGAAGCCGCGGGCGATCCACGAGGTGCGCACGCGCAGCATCCGCCAGAAGCGCTCGGGATGGCCGAGGAAGAAGAGGTGGGCGAGGCCCGCGGCGGCCATGGCAGAGACGGCAAGGACCAAACCCGGCCGGTAGCCGAGCCAGAGCGAGAACAGCCACGTGCCGGCGCCGACACCGGACAGGAAGTGGCCGAGGATCAGCAGCACGCCGCGGCCCTCCACCCAGTGGCGCTGGGGCCGGAAGGTGGCGCCGAGATCGGCGAGGAGGCGGTCGTGCCGGACGGTACTCTGCATGGCTCGGGCCTCCATCACGCGGGCGGCAGGTAGTAGACGTTGGGCCGGGTGCCCAGCTCGGGCTGGAGTTGCTCGCCGCCGCGCAGGCGGATCAGGTGCGAAATCTCGCTCTGCGGATCGTCGAGATCGCCGAAGGTGCGGGCGCGGGTGGCGCAGTTCGCCACGCAGGCGGGCTCGAGTCCCTTGTCCACGCGGTCGATGCAGAAGTTGCACTTCATCACCACGCCCACGTCGGCGGCGGAGTACTTCGCGTGCTCGAACGGGGTCAAGCCCTGGCCCGGATAGTACTCGCCCTCCGCCTCGTTGTAGTAGCGGGCGCCGTAGGGGCACGCCTGGATGCAGGCGCAACAGCCGACGCACATGTCCTTGTGCACGTCCACCACGCCGCCCTCGCGGTAGTGGGAGGCGCCGGTGGGGCAGGCGTCGACGCAGGGCGCGTCCGTGCAGTGGAAGCAGAGGAGCGGGAGGAACACGAGCTGGGTGTTCGGGTACGTACCGAACTCGCGCTTGACCACCCGCGCGAAGAAGACACCCGGCGGCGTGCCGTGCTCGGCTTTGCAGGAGAGCTGGCAACCGTAGCAGCCGATGCAGCGCTTGAGGTCGATCACCATTCCGTATCTCATGGGACGATCCGGAGCTTCACGCAGGTGTCGAGGTTGAGGTTGACGGGGCTGCCGTGCTGCCAGTCGACCTCGAGGAGATCGTTGAACATCACGCCCTTGCCGGCGGCGATGGGGAGCGTCTTGGCCCAGTGGCCGGCGCACCCGCCGATGCCCACGCCCTCCGGGTGAACCGTCTCCGTCAGCCGCACCCGCCCGCGCACGCGCCGGCCGTGAGGCGACTCGAGCCAGACCTCCTGCCCGTCGCGGAGCCCCTTCCGGCGTCCCGTCGCGGCGTTGATCGCGATCATGTAGGAATACGGGTCCAGCCGGGCCGCCTCGTCGAGCCACGGGTTCTCGTTGGTGAACGAGTTCGTGTGCAGGGTGTCGCGGTAGTAAAAGCCCCAGAGGTCGAACGACGGGTCGGCGACCTCGTGGGACGGACAGGGGAGCCAGCGCGGCAGCGGGTCGTACCAGGCATCATCCCAGGTGAGGCGCCCGCCGGCGACCTTCTTGGCCTTGGCGTTGAGGTCGATCAGGAACTCCCAGTAGATCGGCACGCGCACGTCGAGGAACGGCCGCCAGTACGTCTCCTCGACGCGCTTGGGCCAGGAGATCACCCCGTGCTCCTTGAACCAGGCGAGGCCGCGCTCGTCGCCGAAGTGCGACTTGAGCTCGCGATCGCAGATCGCCTCGTAGGTGTAGCGGGTTTTCCAGTCGAGCCGATGCTTGCCGTCGAGTCGCAGGTGCGTGTTGGCGACCGCGTTCCACTCCTCGCGGATTCCGACGCGGTCGACGATCTCAACGAGGACCTCGGCGGCCTGGCGCCGCTCGCCCTCGGGCGCCACTACCGGCTGGCGGATCGGCCAGCTCCACTCGCCGGGACCGGCCGGGTGGTTGAAGATGAACGGGACGTTCGGCCGCGAGTCGTACGACTCGAGGTACGAGGTGTCGGGCAGGACGATGTCCGCGAACTCCGAGAACTCCGTGATCGTGAGGTCGAAGGAGACGATGAAGGGGATCCGCTTGAGCGTCTCCGCCACCGTGTCGCTGTTGCCGACGGAGAGGAGGGAGTTCGCGCCGTAGTTGATCATCACCTCCGGCCGGTACGGGAGGTCGAAGCGGCGCCAGAGGTCCTCCTGGTCGCTGGAGGCCATGGTCGTGCCGAACATGCCGAGCGGGAACAGCCCCCCGAGCCCCATCTGCTCGGGATGCCTTGGCTCGGGGATCGGGTAGGGCAGGTGCGGCGCCACCCAGGTGCCCGTGACCATGAGTCCGTCGGGCCCCGGCTTGGGCTCGTACCAAGGCTTGCCCGTCTCCGGATGGCCGTAGCAGACGGGGTTGAAGCCGAGCGCTCCACCGACCACGTCGGCGGCGCCGACGATCTGGTTGAGCAGCTCGATGGCGTAGCAGTTGTAGACGGAGTTCTTGTGCCCCTGGGCGCCGCGGAAGTAGATGGCCGCGACCGGCCGGTAGGGCAGGCGCTTGCCGTCGAGGACGACGGTGGAGCCGACCATCGCTTCCCGCGCGAACTCGCCGGCCAGCCGGCGGATGGTCGCGGCCGGCACCGTGGAGATGCCTTCGGCCCACTCCGGCGTGAACTGCCGGACGTGCTCGCGCAGGAGCGCGAATGCCGGGCGCGCGCTGACGGCATCGACCTTCCACTCGCCCTCGAGCGCGACGGCGCTCGCGTCGCGATCGTCGTACGGTACCGGCCGCCCGTGCGCCACGTCCCAGACGAGCGGCTTGCCCGACTCGGGGTCGCGCACGTAGCGACGGTCGGGCCCGATCAGGTACGGGGCGTTGGTCTTGGCGGCCAGGTACTCGGCGTCCCATACGCCGAGCTCGTCGAGGATGACGTGGATCATGGCCAGGGCCATGGCCGCGTCCGTGCCCGGCCGGATCGGCACCCACTCGGTGGACTTCGCCGAGGCGAAGTTGCACATGGGATCCACGACCACCAGCTTCATGCCGCGCACGCGGGCGTCCGCGGCCTGCTGCATGTTGGTGCAGGAGACGTGACCGGCGCCGTGGCCCTTGGAGGCGCCGAAGTAGAGGGCGTACTTGCAGTGCTGGAAGTCGGGCACCAGCGACCACGAGGCGTGGAAGATCCCGCCGATCAGGTGCGCACCGTTGCCGCAGTGCAGCCCGCCGCCCGCCGCCCACGAGTTCGGGGTGCCAAAGGCGGCCGCGAACAGCATGAGGGGCGCCCGCGCCGAGGTGTTGGTCGTCGTGCGCTGGATGAAGAGCTTGCGCGGGTCGTCGTCGTGCACTTTCCGCAGGCGGCTCACGATCTCGTCGAGCGCCGCCTCCCAGGTGATCGCCTTCCATCCCGGGTCCACGCCCTTACCCTTCTCCGGATTGGTTCTCCGCAGGGGCGTGTCGAGACGGTTCGGGTCGTAGAGCGTCATGATCCCGGACACGCCCTTGCCGCAGAGGCGCCCGCGGCCGACCGCGCTCTGCGGGTTGCCCTCGATCTTGACGAGGACACCGTCCTTCCGGTGCCCGAGGATCGAGCAGGTGCCGTAGCACAGGCCGCACGTGGACGGAACCCACTGATCGGTAAGCGTGGCCGGAGTCATTCAGCGTCCTCCTTCGAACCCGGGCACCACGAGCAATGCCACCTCGGCGGGCGAGCCGCCGGGCGCGACACGGTCGGTCATGCGAGCCTCCTCCTCGTTGAGAAAGATGCGCAGGTGGGTATGGACCTCGCCCGGCGCGCGGAAGACGGCCCGGCTGAACTCATCCCCGTGGGCACGGGCAAGCGTCTGAAGGAGATCGTCCACCGTGGCGTCCGCGTCCACGGCGACGCGAATCTCCCGGTGCCCCGCCACGCGGCGCAGGTAACCGAGGAACTTGACCGACACGACCCGGCCGGCCGGGGTCGTGTCGGCGCGCCTGGAGGCGCTCATGAGAGGAAATCCTCCAGCCGGACCCGGTCGCCGTTGGGCGGGCGGATCCGGTCGAACTGGCGCCGGCGCTCGGGGTCGTTGAGCGGCGGCCTGGTGGCGTCGATCAGCACCTTCGAGCCGAGGCGCTGCCAGCCGGGCTGGCCGGTGGTTCCGATCTCCCGGGCCGTCGGGTCCATCGGGTGCGCGCGCAGCTCCGGGATGACGGTGATGTCGGTCGCGGGGTCGACGCGCGTGGAGATCGCCCAGAGGATCTCCGCCGGGTTGAAGAGGTCGACGTCCTCGTCGACCGCGATGGCCACCTTCGGGTGGAGGTACTCGGATGCGAGCGCCCCGAGGAGCACCTGCCGAGCCTCGCCGCGCAAGCGCTGGGAGAGCTGCACGACCACCGAGAAGATGCCCGGCAGCATCATCACGTTCTTGAGGTCGACGAACCCCCCGACGGTGCGCAGGCGGCGGTAGATCGTGGCCGCCATCGGCACCTTGTGGTAGACGCAACCCTCCCCCTCGGAGCCGTTCTGGATGGCCTTGAAGATCGCGTCGCGCCGCATGGTCATGGCCTGGAACTGGACCACGGGGTTCTTGCCCATGCCGGCCACGTAGTAGTCCTGAAACTCGCTGAAGGGCCCCTCGTCCTCGCGCAGGTGCGGCAGGATCTGGCCCTCCAGCACGATCTCGGCCTCGGCCGGCACCTCCAGGTCCACCGTCTCGCACCGGACGAGCGGAACCGGCTCGCCCAAGAAGCTGCCCGCCACCTCGAACTCGTCGAGTCCGTAGGGGCCGCTCACCGCCGCCGCCATGTAGTAGAGCGGGTGGTGGCCGATGAAGATGGCGACGGGCATGGGCTGGCCTCGCTCCTCGTACTTCCGGTAGTTCTGCCAGGTGTGGCGCGGCAGGAGGAGGATGCCCGTGCGGGTTGGTCCCTTGATCTGGAGCCGGTGGAACGCCACGTTCCGCCGCCCGGTATCCGGATCCCGGCTCACGATGAGACCCGACGCGATGAACGGGCCGGCGTCGAGGACCCCGGCGACGTGAGCCGGCAACTCGAGGAGGTTCACCTCGGCTCCGCGGCGCACGACCTGCTTGACGGGTCCGGTCGCGACCAGCTGGGGCGGTACCGTCTTGCCCACGAGTTCGGCGACCCGGGGGACGAGTTGATCGAGCGTCGTCCCGAACGCTAGGGCGGCGTGACGCAGATTGGCGGGGGCCTGGCCGAGGGCGCGCCAGCCCGGGTACCCGGTGAGGCTCTGGAAAAAGAGCCCCTTGTCGCGCGACTGGTAGAGGAGCGCGCCCATTTCTGTGCGCGGATCCACCGGTCGCTTGACGGTGTGGAGCTCGTGGGCCTCCTCGAGCTGTGCGATCCAGTCGCGCATGTCCCTGCCCATCGGCTGGGTCTCCTCGGCGCTCCGTCGCCGCGCCCCTTCGTCCCCGCTGGGCTCGGCGAACACCAATGTGCGCCGATTCTACATTCCACGAGGGCGACATCCAATGGAGCGAACGGCCTAGAACCTGATGCGAATGGCCCATGCAGGGGGCGTCCTGTCTGGACGTGGCCCGGCTCAGGCCAGATGCTACCCGAGATCACCCCGGGGAGCATGGGCTGCTGCAGCCGCCTGCTACCGCCTCCCGGGCATCATCTGGCCGGGTAGCCAGAGCGCGAGGTCCGGGAAGACGAAGAGGATGACCACGAGCAGGATCATCAGGATGACGTACGGCGTGGTGCCGATGGTGACCTCGCGGGCGCCGGAGCCGGGCATGAGCCCCTGGATCACGAACAGGTTGAGCCCGACGGGCGGCGTGATGAAGCCGATCTCGAGCCAGACCACCATGATGACGCCGAACCAGACCGGGTCGAAGCCAAGGCCCGTGATGAGCGGGAAGAGTATCGGCAGGAGGATGATCATCACCGACAGCTCCTCGAGGGCGTAGGCGATCACGAGGAGGAAGCTGAAGACCACGGTGAAGAGCGCCCACTTGGGCAGCCCGAGCGCGATGACGGTGCTCAGGAGGGCCTTGGGCGCGCCGATGAGCGCGATCACGTGGGAGAAGGTCGCCGCGAAGATGATGATCAGCATGACAAAGGAAGTCGTGCGCGCGGTCCCCTGGAAGGCCTGGTTGAGTGTCCACCAATTGAGATTCCCGTACCAGCGCGCCAGCACCAGGCTCACGACCGAGCCGAGCGCCGCCGCCTCGGTGGGCGTCACGATCCCGAGGTACATCGAGCCCAGCACCACGAAGATCAGGATGGCGACCGGCGCGACCTCGCGGAAGGAGCGCAGCTTGCTTCGGAAAGTCCCGCGGTCCTCGGCCACCCGCGGCGCCGAGTCCGGCCAGATTATCGCGTAACCGATCACGTAGACGGCGAACATGAGCGCGAGCACGATGCCGGGGATGATCCCCGCCATGTAAAGGTGGCCGACCGAGGTCTCCGTCATGACGCCGTAGATGATCATGGGGATGGATGGCGGGATCAGGATGCCGAGCGTGCCGCCCGCGGCGAGCGAGCCGATGATGAGCGGGCGCGCGTAGCCCCGGCGCTCCATCTCGGGGACGGCGATCATCCCAATGGTGGCGGCCGTGGCCACGCTGGAGCCCGACACGGCGGCGAAGATCGCGCAGGAAAAGATGCTGGCCACGGCGAGTCCGCCCGGCAGGAAGCCGACCCAGCGCGCCACGGCGGTGAAGAGCCCCTTGCCGATGCCCGAGTGCAGGAGAATGCCGCTCATGAAAACAAAGAGCGGCAGCGCGATGAAGGAAAAGCTCGTCGCGTTGGACCAGGCGATGGAGCCGACCACCCCCAGCCCCACCGTGAATCCCTTGAGGTAGAGCAGCCCCAGCACGCCCACGACGCCCATCGAGATGGAGATCTCAAGCCCCATCGCGAAGAGAAGGAACATCAGCGCGATGAGGACGGTGCCGAGACCGACTTCGCTCACCCAACCTCCGGCGAGGGCGGCACTTCATCTCGCCCGGCCCGGGGCCCGAGCGCGGCGATGAGCTGTCGGCGGAGCGTCCCCGCCATGCACAGCGCCATCAGCAGGAGGCCGGCGGGGATCAGGAGCATGAAGACCCAGAGCGGGTACAGCAGGACCGCCGAGACGCGGCCGTAGCGGTACGCCGTCAGCACCGACTGTGCCGTGACCCAGATCACGACGGCGAGGAAGACGATGCCGATCGCGAGGTTGACCGCGCGCAGCCACGCGCGCACGACGGGGCGCAGGTGCGAGGTGACGAGGTCAACCCGGACGTGGCCGCCCACGCGGAAGGTCTGGGCGGCCGCGCCGAAGATCACGAGGAGCAGGAGGAAGGGCGCCACCTCGTCCACGATGAGCTGTGGGCGGTTGAGGAAGTAGCGCATGAGGACGTCGAAGGAGATGATCACCGCCAGGGTCAGCGTAGCGAACCCTGAGAGCAGTGCCGCCGCCTTCGACATCCTCCCGATCACGCCGGGGTGCTTAGCGGCCAAGCGCCTTGAGCGCCAAATCCATCCCGCGCTTGCCGTCAGCCCCGGTGCGCTGGAGCCAGATGTCCCAGGCGGCCTTGGCCGCCTTGCGCGCTTTCTCGAGCTCTTCCTTGGGCGGATCCACGACCGTCATGCCCAGCTCGGGCAGGCGCTTGCGCGCGCGATCGTCCCAATCGGCGGCATCCTGCCACTCCTTCTCCTCGAGGTTCGTCTCCTTGATGGAGTCGAGCACGATCTGCTGGAGATCCTTGGGCAGGACGTCCCACGCCTTCTGGTTGGCCACCAGCCACTCCTGGGAGGCGCCGGCCAAGTTCCAGTAGTCCAGATACTTCGCCACCTCGAAGAACTTCATGGGCTCGGCGTTGGTGGCGGAGGTCATGGCGCCGTCCACCGTCTTCTTCTCGAGGGCGGAGTACACCTCACCGAAGGCGATGTTCACGGGCGACCCTCCGAGCAGGCGGGTGACGTTGGCGGAGTCGGCGCCGTACACGCGGATCTTCTTGCCCTGCCAGTCGGCCAAGGTGCGGATGGGCACGGTGGAAAAGATCTGCTGCGACGGCCACGTGCTGATGACGAGGAGCTTGAGGCCCTTCTTCGCCAGCATCTCCGTGTAGAAGGGCCGGAGCTGCATCGCCGCCTTCTTGTGCTCCGCCACGTTCGAGGTCATGAAGGGCAGCTCGAGCGGGCCCATCTCGAGGAGCACGTCGGTCAGGTACCCCGCGAGGACGGTGCCGACCTCCGAACGCCCGTCGAGGACGGCGGGGATCAGCTCCGGCCCCGGGTAGAGCGACGAGGCGGGGTGGACGCGGATCTCCATCCGTCCCTGCGACTTCTCCTTCACCTTGGCTGCCCAGGCGTTGTAGTTCACGGTGTGGTAGTAGGTCGGTGCCGCCACCGTCGGCAGGTTCCAGACTATGGGCTTGGCCTGGGCCTGCACGGGAACAGGGGCCATTGCGGCGCCGCCGGCCGCGAGGGCCACGGCGAGCACCGCGAGAACCGTCAGGTTGAGCGTCTTCATCGACGTCTCCTCTCTAGAGGGGTTGGACCAGCCCGGAGATGATAGCAGGAAGGGCCGCTTCGGCCTTGCGCCTTTGGTCGTCGGCCGTCTCCCCGCCCTTGCGGTGCGGGATCACGACCAGCTCGAGGTCCGGCACGCCCTGAAGCCGCGCCTGGGTGCGCGCGGCCGTCTCGAAGTTGTCCCAGACGATGGTGACGGTGTGAATGCCCCGCTTCTCCAGCGCCGCGGCGTCGAGCACACTGCCCGACGTGCAGGAGCCTCAGAGGCCGATGCCGACGATGGCGGCGTGGGCGCCCGCTGCCGTGTCGACCAGGTCGCTCGGAGATGGCGCCGTGCCCGAGGGCTTGACGAGGCGGTCTACCTTGGCGCCATGACGCTCGCCGAGGAGCGCTTCCAGGTGGGTGGTGAACGGGATGTCGAGGTTGTCGTCCACGAGCGCGATCCGCGCTCCCGCGATCGACCGCGGCCGTGTCTTGGGCGGCCGCGCCGTGTCTGCGGCCGGCCACACCGGAACTAGAATCTCCATGCGGGACTCCTTTCAGCCGGGGCGATGAGAAGGGTCCAGATGCGAGGCGGCGACGGAGCGACGACTGAGGCGTACGTGTTTGTACGCCGCAGGGAGGAACGACGGCGCCAACGAAGCAGATGGGCCCTTATCATCGGCCCGGCCGGATGATCGGGCGCGTCACGGCAAATCCCCCGAAGCCGCCCCAGCCGGGCAGCACCGCGGCGAAGTAGCTCCTGCCGCCGGCGACCACGATGTGAATGTCCTCGGGCGTCGACGTCACGGGGAGCCGCGTCGTCGGGTTGTCCAGGTCGTAGCGCAGGGGATAGCGCCCCGCGTCGCGCTCCATCTTGCGGAACTGCTCGTGGACCACGCCGCAGGCGCGCACGTCGGACAGCGGCCGTCGTGCGTGCTCCCAGAGGTAGAGGCGCACGTCCTGCTTGGACCAGCCGCGCTTGGCGAACTCTTCGGCGTTGAGCGGATTCAGCGTCACCAGCGTTTGCCCCATGACGTGCATGTTGTTGTTGCCGAGCGAGCACATGGAGTCGGCCAGCACGTGCAGCATCTCCTCGGGCGTGCCGTAGCAGAACACGCTGTGCGGGCCCTCGCAGGCGAAGACCGTGACGGCGTCCGACCCGGGCGGGCAGCCGCGCTCTACGTGGAGCGGCCGCCAGGGGTTGTCCTCCTCCTCTTCGGCGATGCAGAAGGCGTACTCACCCGGGTGCGAGAGCGTCGCCTTGTCGGTGTCCCACGGGACGGCCCCGCCCAGGTTCCACAGCGCCAGCCTCACCGCCCGCCCGACCGCCGCGTTGGCGCGGTAGCCGTTGCCGAATACGCCGTCGCGCGAGTTGAAGCCCAGCTCGCGGGCGATGGGCCCGTTGACGATGATGAGCGAGACGCACATGTGCGTGGTCTGGCTGACGCCGTTGAGATTGTGCGCGGGATCCATCATTGCTTCCATCGCCGCCAGCACCACCGGGAAGTGCTCGGGGCGGCAGCCGCCCATGACCGCGTTGATGGCGAGCTTCTCGACCGTGGCTTCCCCGCCCCTGGGAGGGACCGGCCCCAGGCTCGCCTGGGGATCGCGCCCGACGTAGGCGATCAGGGCCTCGACCCGCTTGCGCGTCGGCAGGACCACCGGCAGCCCGTCGGTCCAGCCGCGCTCGAAGAAGAGCTCGACGGCCTGCTCGTAGTCGTCGAGCGAGAGCGATTCGGAGACGAGGTTCATCCGGGCAGCTCGGCCCCGAAGCCCATGACGCGTGAAAGATCGCGCGCGCTCTCGGCGACGAGGGCCGCCAGGCGCGGCTGCTCGGCCAGGACGCGCTGGCTCGGAGCGCCCAGGACGAGTCCCGCGAGGACCTGACCATGGCGGTCGAAGACGGGCGCGGCGATGCCGGCGGCGCCCTGGGCGATCTCGTCCACCGAGACCGACAGTCCGGTGATCCGGATCTCATCGAGCGCCCGGCGCAGCGCCGCGCGGGTCACGGGCGTCTGCGGCGTGAAGGCCTTGAGCCGCGCCGTCTTGAGGTACTCCTGGCAGCGCTCGGGCGGCAGGTAGGCGAGCAGGAGCTTCCCGATTGCCGAGCAGTACAGCGGCCTGCGCTCGCCGATGCCCGCCGTGTACCGGACGGTGTTGCGGCTCTCCACCTTGTCGATGTAGACGGCGACCGGGGCGTCTCCCGCCATGGTCGCGATGAGCGCGGTCTCTCCGCTCTTGTCCGCCAGGTCCACGAGGAAGGGCCGCGCCAGCTCGGGCAACTCGCGGTTGGACAAGGCCGCCATGGCCAGCGTGAAGGCCGCGGGGCCGAGCCGGTAGTGCCCGTCCGGGCTACGCGCGAGGTAGCCCAAACGCGTCATCGGGCGGAGGAGATACAGGAGGCTACTCTTCGGCGAGCCCAGCCGCCGGGAGAGCGCGGAGAGGGTCGCGCCGTCGCGGCGGCGGGCGAGCACCTCGAGCACTTCCAGAGCCCGGCCGAGGGCGCGGGGTCCCGCGTCGCGGTTATGGACCCGCGGCGGGACAACGGAAGCAGGCTGTGTCTTCGCTGTGGATATTCGCATATACGAATCTAGGTCGAAAGGACGAACAGCAGAGTGACATGCCCGGCCGGGGCGTGTCAACCGTGACGGCGGAGGGCCTGCTTGAAGAGATCACCGGGAGGCACGAAATCGCCGATCACTCCCATCAGGACGCCGAGCAGGGCCGGCCGACGCGCGAGGGCGCGCGCGGCAAGGTTGGCCGGCCCGCGCCGCGCGATGAGGAACTGGATCCCGCGTGTCACGCGGGACTTCGCGGCGAACTCGCGGCGGCGCGCCCGCGCGTACATTGCTAAAGCCCGAACGGACAGATCGCCGCGAGTGAGCGCCGCGTGCGCCGTCTCGGCGAGGAGCTCCGCCGAGCGCAGCGCCGTGAAGAGTCCCTCGCCGGTGAAGGGATCGTAAAAGCCCGCCGCGTCACCCGCCAGGAGCACGCCGCCCACGCGAGGCTCGCCCACTCGATACGCCAGCGGTCCCATCGCCATGAGGCGGCCGGCGGGCTCCATGCCGGCGAGCCGCGGGGCCAGGGGGCGAAGCTGCTTGAGCCGCGCGCGGAAGAAGGTCTCGATCCTGCCGCTCCACGGCGCGGCGTGGGCAAGCGGCACCACGAGGCCCAGGTTGACCAGTCCCGGCGCCACCGGGTTCAGGATCGCGTAGTCGGGCGGGTCGATATAGATCTCGCCGCGATCGCCCAAGCCCTCCAGCCCGGCCACGTGCTGGATCAATCCCATGCGGCGGAGCGGGTGCGGCCGCACGAGGCCGAGGCTCGCCGCCCC
>ORMF011816174.1_pt1 | contig 37987 bp, 35 predicted proteins | sample 1779871 | NCBI WGS metagenome assembly ORMF01 (sample SAMEA104232316, study PRJEB22302) | groundwater metagenome | biome: forest; feature: aquifer; material: groundwater | place: USA | collected 2011-08-07 | depth 5.4 m
GTTCAGCCATGGCTAATCTGCAACGAACTGGCCAAGCTGCGATCCAGATTATCGGGCCGGGCGACGTGAGTTACCTGGTCAAGGGCAAGTCACGCCAGATAAAGGAATATATCAAGGCATCAGCGCTAGCATCGATGGCGCTGTTCGAAATGAATGTCATGGGCGCGAAGGATCAATCCTGGACCGGCGTCAGCACTACCGCGTTGATGTACGAATGGCCACCAGAACGGTGCGAAGCTATGTGTCAGATAGAGAAGGCTGTGTATGCCGAAATGAGCGAATTCGTTGAATGAGTTTCGCTGGTCGTTCTTTTTTGAAATAATGCATGCGTACCGTAACTGTGGCGCATCTGCTGGAGCAGAAGGTGGATACCCGGGTGGTCCATGCCCTGCTCGGTTACAAGAAGCTGGAGACCGCGGGGTTGTATGCCCAGGTGGTCACGGACATTCTGCGCGAGGTGGCCAGTCCATTGGATACGTTTTGAATTCCCTGCTTCCCGAGTAGACCTCGTCATAGGGCGTTGTGCTTTGGAGGTAGACGATGTCGTGATTGCGCCGCAAACGGGCCGTAAACCAGAAGGTACTGCCCACCCCCGGTGTGCTGTCAGCGCCGACTTCTCCGCCCATCAGCATGGCCAATCGCTTGGCGATGATCAGGCCGAGACATGCCCGCTAATACCGCACGATCATCAAGTGGTTTGCGTCAGGGATACCACGCAAGTGAGCTTAGACGAGCTACGCACTGGCTTCGCTGATGTGGCTGATTCGTTCGATATGGAATGGGAACTGCGAGCGAATTCGGAAAAGCACAAGGTAATGATCTTGGTGTCGAAATACGATCATTGCCTGACAGATCTGCTTTATCGATGGCGAATCGGTGAATTGCCTATGGAGATCGTGGCCGTTGTTTCAAATCATCCACGAGAGACCTACAACCACATCGACTTTAGTGATGTTCCGTTCTTCTATCTACCGATCACAAAAAGCACCAAGTTGGAGCAGGAAACGGAAATATGGAATCTGATTAAGGAAACCAGGACTGATTTGGTTGTCCTAGCCAGATATATGCAAATTCTTTCTGACGGGCTAACCGGAAAACTCGTTGGAAGATGCATCAATATCCATCACTCCTTCCTTCCTGGCTTCAAAGGGGCAAAGCCATATCACCAAGCGTATGAGCGTGGCGTGAAGTTAATCGGTGCAACCGCCCATTACGTAACTGGCGACCTCGATGAAGGCCAAATTATCGAACAGGACGTCGAACGGGCGTCGCATCAAGCAACACCAGATGCGCTATTGGCAAAGGGACGAGATATAGAGCGGAGAGTATTGGCTCGAGCACTGACTTGGCATTTGGAGCGGCGCGTACTTCTCAATGGCCGGCGAACGGTAGTTTTTGCCGATTGAATATGGAGCAGATGTCTGCTTTGCATTGGAGCCAAAAATGAATATCCGTCGTGAAGCAGAGTGCTCGGTTGCAGAGCAAAATTATCGATTCTGCCAAGACGCAATATTTATTAGGCAACTTCGGCTGGATGCTCGTATTGGGGTATATGAATGGGAAAAGAAATGCCCGCAGCCAGTAATATTTGATCTTGAACTCGTATTGCCTTCGCAGGTCCCCTGTTGCACTGATCGACTCGAAGATACCGTGGACTATGGTGAAGTTATTCAGTTGATTCGCACATTTTCGATTGAGCGATCTTTTGATTTAGTAGAAGCAATGGCCGCTGGTTTGGCTGAAGAAATAAAAAAGAAATTCGCCATCTCGACAATCTGTATCTCGGTCACCAAAGTAGCGCCGTTCCCAGGTGTTGAAGTTGGCGTAAGGGTTGTCCGCTAGCCAACCTGCCGATGCGTTTTGTGTCGATAGAGTTCATGGTTTGTTGATCCGACAGATCGCCATGCGTTCGGTCGCTGCCTTCGCAAGTACATTTGCTGCGCGGGTCAGCGACCCGCTGCTGCAACCAGGCCGGGCGTTGTAGTGATTAGTCAACGTGCGATTCGCCAAAAAAATTCCCGTTTCGGGCTTGCACGGAGAGGAGGCCTGACCAAAACGGGACAAATTCCCGGCGAGACCACCGGGAGAGGAGACAGGGTGTTGAGAAAAATGACTAGTCCAAGTAACGGGCGCTTTTGGCCGCCATTTCGTTTAGTTGCGGCGGAACCTTAAATCGCTCGCCGTAGGCTTGTGTCATCCGATCGCAGTCGGCGACGAAACGGGCGGCACCTACGGTGTCGATCTGGCTGATGGCACCTCCCAGCGCAGAGGGAAATCCCCAGCCGAGCAGTGAGCCAACATCTGCATCCTTCGCGCTAACGACACCTTCGGCGACACAGCGTGCAGCCTCGACCGACTGGACGTACATCAGGCGCTTCTGCACCTCATCAAGGCTTGGCTGCTGCTTGGCCAGTGGGAAGTGCTCAGCCAGACCCGGCCACAGCTTTTTCTTGCCATCGGCCGGGTGGTCGTAAAAACCCTTGCCGTCCTTGCGGCCAATACGTCCGAACTTCTCGACCATGGCGGTCAGTACCGTGTCCTGAGGCTGCTCTTTGTAGCCCTTGCCTTGGTCGGTCTGATTCTGCTTCATGACCTTGTACAACAGTTCGATGGAGAACTCGTCTGTGAGAGCCAGCGCCGGCATGGGCATGCCTGCCAGGCGTGCAGCGTTCTCGATCAAGTTGGGGTTGACGCCTTCCTTCAACATGATCATTGCTTCGTAGGGGAAAAGGCCGAAGGCGCGGTTGGCGTAGAAGGAATGGCAGTCACCTACGACGATCGGCGTTTTACGCAGGCGCTTGACCAAGTCCATGGCCTGGGCCACGGCAGTGTCGCTGCTGCGCTGGCCGCGGATGACCTCGACTAAAGGCATTTTTTCGACTGGGGAGAAGAAGTGCAGACCGACAAACTGTTCTGGACGCACCGAAGCTTCTGCCAAGCTAGTGATCGGTAGCGTCGACGTGTTCGAGGCGAAAACCGCGTCAGGCGCCAGAACGGCCTCTGCCTTTCGTGTTGCCTCGGCCTTGATCGCGCGGTTTTCAAACACCGCTTCAATTACTAGTTCGCAGTCTGCGAGTGCCGCGTAATCGGCGGTGGGCTGGATCAGGGCGAGTGTTTTGTCGCGCTTCTCAGCGCTCAGGCGGCCTTTGGCAACCTGTCCGTCGAGAAGTTTTTGCGAATAGGCTTTGCCTTTCTGTGCGGCCTCCAGACTGACGTCGAGCAGGACGACTTCAAGTCCGGTGTTGGCACCGACATAGGCTAGGCCCGCACCCATCATGCCTGCCCCGAGCACGCCGATCTTGCGGAATTTCCGCGTCGGAACACCTTTGGGCCTGTCTGCCAAGCGGTTGGCGTCACCCATCGAGTAGAACAGCGTGCGGATCATGTTCTTGGTCGTGACCGAAGTCGCCAGGTGAGCAAACTGGCGCTGCTCGATCTTCAGGCCGTTATCGATGTCCACTTGGCAGCCGTCATAGACACACGCCAAGATGGCCTCGGGTGCTGGAGACAGACCCTGGGTCTTGGCCAGGATTTGTCCGGCAATCACAGCGTAAATCTGCATAACACCTGGGGTCTGCACCGCGCCGCCGGGAAACTTGAAACCTTTGCCATCCCATGGTTTGACTGCATTGGCCGCGCCTTCCTCGATCAACCACTGTCTCGCGCGTGAGAGCAACTGGTCGGCGGGAACAACTTCGTCCACCAAGCCGGCTTCAAGCGCCTTGGTCGGCCCCACTTTGCGTCCTTCGGTGAGGAATGGTAATGCGTTTTTGATGCCTATCATGCGTGGCAGGCGCTGTGTTCCGCCTGCAGCGGGCAGCAGACCGAGCGTAACCTCCGGCAGGCCAAGTTCTATCTTGGGAATGTCTGCAACCAGCCGGCGATGGCAGGCCAGGCAGATTTCCAGACCGCCACCCAGCGCCGTTCCGTTAATAGCGGCGACGAAGGGCTTACCTGAGCGCTCCAGGGTCCGTAGGGTATCAGTGAAGGTCTTGGTGATAAGCATCGACTCTTCAGGCGTTTTGATGCTGCGGATCAGGTCGAGGTCACCGCCGGCGACAAACTCGGGTCGAGCCGAAGTGATGATGACGCCCGTGACCTTCTCATCGGCGATAGCGCGCTTTACTGCAGCGTCGAAGGCCTCGATGGAAGCCTTGTTCAGCACGTTCATCGGACGATCGGCGACATTCCAGGTCAGGGTCGCGATGCCTTGGTCATCCGTTTGATATTCGATCATGAATGTCATCTCCAGTAGTTTCTGTTACTAGTGCCATGGTGTGGCGAGCGTCAGACGCGTTCGATCAGCATGACTGATCCCATGCCGCCACCTACGCACAACGTGACCAGGCCGACGCTCAAATCGCGTCGCTCCAGTTCGTCGAGGAGGGTACCAACCAGCATGCCGCCGGTCGCACCGAGCGGATGGCCGAAGGCAATCGCGCCACCGTTGACGTTGACCTTGTCGTGGGGTACGCCGAGCGCCTCCATGAAACGCAGCACAACGGAAGCAAATGCCTCGTTGCATTCGTAGAGATCCACGTCCTTGGCGCTCATGCCTGCACGGCGCAATGCCGCTTCGGCGGCCGGGGCAGGGCCGGTGAGCATGATGGTGGGCTCCGAACCCACGGTGCCAAAAGAACGAATTCGAGCCCGCGGTTTCATGCCTTGCGCCTTGCCGGCTTCGGCTGTACCGATCAGGACTGCCGAGGCGCCGTCGACGATGCCCGACGAGTTGCCGGCGTGATGCACGTGTTCTATCCCGGCGAGCTCGGGATAGCGATGCAGCGCTACAGCATCGAAGCCCAGCTTTTCGCCTAGCATGGTGAAGGAGGGCTCCAGTTTGGCCAGCGACTCCATTGTCGTGTCGGACCGAAAATGTTCGTCGCGGTCGAGTATGACCAGACCGTTGAGATCACGTACCGGTACAACGGACTTGAAATAGTCATTTGCCCAGGCCTTCCCAGCGCGCTGCTGGCTCTCTACCGCATAGGCGTCGAGATCCCCTCGGCCATAACCCCACTTGGTGGCGATCAGGTCGGCGGACACCCCTTGGGGAATGACGCGCTGCGAAATGGTGATCTGCGGATCGGTTGCCCATGGCGCCCCTGAGGTGAACATCTGGACGCGAGACATGCTTTCGACGCCACCGCCAACCACCAAGTCTGCCTGCCCAGCTTTCACAAGGGCCGCCGCAAAGTTGCAGGCTTCCAGGCCGGAGCCGCAGAAGCGGTTGACCTGAATGCCCGGAACCGCAGGGTCAAAGCCTGATGCAAAGACCGCAGCTTTGGCAATGTCTGACGCCTGCTCGTTGACCGCCTCGACGCAGCCAAGAATTACGTCGTTGATCTTGCTGGTATCGAGCTGGTTGCGTTCATGCAGTTCGCGCAGCACGGTCGCCGCAAGGCGAACCGGGGCGACTTCGTGCAGGCCTCCGTTAGGGCGGCCGCGACCGCGTGGGGTCCGTACCGCGTCAAAAATGTACGCTTCAGTCATGGTGTCTCTCTCACAATCGTGGTGGGCAAGATGGTCGCTAACTACCGTTGAATATGGGTTTGCGCCGCTGTTGAAAGGCTGCAATTCCCTCTTGCAGATCAGCGCTGGCAAAGGCCTTGACCTGCTGCGTTGCTTCGAGCGCCATCATGGTTTCGAAGTCGCCTCCAGCAAGCAGAATTTCCTTGGATAAGCGAAAGGCCGCTGTAGGGCCGGCAGCAATATGTTCGGCCAATTTGGCGGCTTCGGCGGCTACCGAGCCAGCGGGTGTCGCGCGGTTGATCAGGCCAAGGCGCGCCGCTTCGGTACCGTTGAGCAGGCGGCCGGTGTATATCAGTTCTGCGGCTAGCGGATAGCCAAGTCGGCTCAGGAAAAAGTAATGGGCACCGCTATCCGGGACCATGCCGATGTTTCGGAAAGGGCTGCCAAGCATGGCATCTTCGTCGGCGATACACAGATCGCAGCAAAGTGCCAAGCCCAAGCCGAAGCCAAGCGCCGCGCCAGATACGGCGGCGATTGTTGGCACAGGCAATTCACGCAACAGCCGGCAAAACGGTGCTACGGTGCCGTTGATTACTGCCATGGGATCATCCGCGTTTGTGTTGATCGAAGAAATGTCCCAGCCCGCTGAAAATACTTTACCGGCGCTACGCAATATCACGCAACGCGCTTGCTGATGTACTGCTTGGGAGAGCAGGTCACCCAGCAGTTCCACATCCCTGGTGCGAAAGCTGTTCTTCGCGGTAGGCAAGTCGAGCACCACTTCCGCGACTGAAGCGGCGATGTTCAAGGTGATTCCACTGAGGCCACTCATTCTCTTATGTCCTGGTTCTACAGCGGTTCGCAAAAACGGTGCGATGTTTCGACACTAGCGTCGGTGTGGGGACGCAGGTCAGCGCCGGCACTATCGATACGAGCTCGGGCCTGACCATTGCCTATAACCAAGTCGGGGATTGCAAGACTGACGCGTCGGGCCAAGCTGATTGCGAACGACGCGCTAGATCACTCATGCATCCCAGTCTCGCCCGTCACTTCGGATAGTCGTAGACCACCTTCCAGCGGCCGTCCTGAATCTGCGAGATACGCAGTTTGTTGGAGCCGAGGTGGTTCTTGGCCGTATAAGTCATGACCGGGATGCCGAAAATATCTGCTGGAACCGTCAATGACTCCATTGCCTTGGCGAAGCTGTCTGTCGTCAGATTTGGTCCGGTTTTCTGCAGCGCGGCAACTAAACGCTCCATGATGGCGTACCCATAGACAGAGAACACCGTTGGCTCGGAATTGAAGGTGCTCATGTATTTTCCAGCCCAAGCACTAAGTGGCTGCGAAGCATCGTCGAGGTAGGGGTGTTGGGCGAACATGGCAGCGTAGAAACCGTCCATGCTCTTGCCTCCCAGCTTGGGGATCATATGACTGTAGGCGGCAGTAACACCGATGACCGTCGGACTGTAGTCGAGCTTACGCATCTCCATAATGGCGCCTATCGTTTCGCGGATCAGGGTGCCTGCCGCGACGAAGTCGCAACCAGATGCCTTGAGGCGTGCCACCTGTGACGAGAAATCGGTGGCGCCGCGTTTGTACGAAACTCGTTCAACCATTTCCGCACCGACATCCTTCAGACCCGCTTCGGCGCCACGCATCACGCCGAGACCGAAGTCATCGTCCTGGTATAACGCGCACGCTTTGCTCGCCTTCTTTTCCTTGTAAAGCCTCGACACAGCTGCTCTGGCCTGGTCAAAGTCGGGCGGTGCAAAGCCGTATTTGAGCTTATGCACAGGTTCATACATCTCAAGCGAGTTCGATAGCGGCAGAAAGTTAATGACGTTCTTTTCAAACTGCACTGGCATGGCAGCCAGATTTGCGGCGGTCCCGAGGTGACCCGCGATCAGGAACACTTTCTCCTGGTCCACCAGTTTCTGTGCGGCGAACGCGGCCTTCTTTGGGTCGTAACCATTGTCTTCTGCCAGCAGCTTGATCTTTCGGCCATGCACGCCGCCACGATCATTAATCTCGGCTATTTGCATCTTCATGCCATTGAGCATGTCTTTGCCGTAGCTGGCCACCGGACCAGAAAGATCCTGGATCGTGCCAATGACCACTTCGTTGGCTGACACTCCCTGATCGGCGAGCGCCGGACCACAAGCGAAGGTGGCTGCCGCCGCTGTAATCGAGGCTAGTTTTTTCAAGTTCATCGATCGTCTCCTTTATTGGTGGGTGGTATGACTCTTAACGGTACATGGCTTCGATTTGTTCTGCGTACTTCTGCTGCACGAGCTTGCGCTTCAACTTCATTGTCGGAGTCAGCTCTTCGTCCTCCGCGCTCAATTGGGTGTCGAGGAGGTGGAACTTCTTGATTTGTTCTACTCTTGCGAACTTGACGTTGATCTTCTCGATTTCGGACTCGATCAATTCCCTGACTTCGACGGTGCGTGTCAGGCTGGCGTAATTGGAGAACGTTACGTTGTGGTCTTGCGCGAACTTCTCGACGTTTTCGAGATCGATCATCACGATCGCTGTCAGGTAGGGCCGCCGGTCGCCGATTACGATTGCATCGGTCACGTAAGGCGAGAACTTCAGCTCGTTCTCCCATTCGCTTGGCGTAATGTTCTTGCCGCCGGCGGTAATGATGATGTCTTTTAAGCGGTCGGTGATCTTGAAGTAGCCGTCGGGGTCGACGGTACCGACGTCACCCGTGTGCAGCCAGCCATCCTTGTCCACGACCTCTGCAGTCATTTCTGGCTGGTTCAGATACCCGGCAAAGACGTTTGCGCCACGCAGCAGCAGTTCGCCCGTTTGCTCGTCGATTCGCACTTCGTTGAAGGCGCAGGCGCGACCGATCGACCCGAGGCGAATGCCGTCAATCGGCATTAGGGTTGAAATGCCACCCGATTCGGTTTGTCCCCAAGCCTCGATCATGGGTATTCCGAGGGCAAGATACCAACGTATCAAGTCGGGCGCGATAGGTGCTGCGCCTGTCAGCAGGAAGCGACAGCGATGAATGCCGATGAAGCGACGGACATTGTTCAGCGAGGCGATTCCGGCGATGTGGTACTTGCACTTTAGCCAAGCACTTACCGGCAATCCCTGCAGCACTCGTTCCGCGACATCGTAGCCGACCGATATGGCCCAGGCGTAGGCCCATTGCTGTACCCAGCCAGCTTCCTTGATTGCAATGGTGACCGCAGAATAGAACTTCTCCCACAGCCGTGGAACGCCCCCAAATACTGTCGGCGCAATCTCGCGAACGTTTTCCGTAACGGTGTCAGGGTTCTCGACGAAGTTCATTCGTGTGCCGCTGTAAAGCGAGGCATACATGCCGATAATCCGTTCAGCGACATGGCACAAAGGCAAGAAGCACATGCGCTCGTCGCTTTCGTCCTGCGGAAGAATGAGGCCGTTGCCGCGCACTGAGCTGAGCAAGCTGCCATGGGAATGTATTGCACCTTTGGGACGTCCTGTCGTTCCGGAGGTGTAGACTAGGATGGCGATGTCATCCTGTGTTCGTTCGCGGCGCCTGAAATCGAACTCGCCGGGGTGAGCGGCGTCATAGATCGCGCCAAGCTTCCGCAACTCGTCCAGGGTAATCACCATTGGGTCGTGGAAGTGCGTCAGTCCGGTGGGATCGATTAATACGATCTTGCGAATCTGCGGTTGCTGTTCGCGTACCAGCAGTGCTTTGTCGAGTTGTTCCTCGTCTCCAACGAACAGAGCCACGGTATTGGAGTCCGTGCACAAGTAGCGTACTTGTTCGACCGCGTCGGTTGGGTAGATCCCATTGGAGATGCCCCCGGCAGACAAAATCGCGAGGTCGCACCAGACCCACTCCGAGCAGGTATTTGACAGAATTGAAGCGCATTCGCCGGGCTTAAAGCCTAGTGCGACCAAGCCCATACTTAGTTCGCGGACAATGGCTCCAACTTCATGCCAAGTCCAGCCGCGCCACAGGCCGAACTCCTTCTGTCGCAACAAGGTGCGCTCGCCGCGCTGGGACACCGCGTTCCAGAACATATCGGTGACGGTGTCGCCCGGTACGAGTACTTCGGTCCTGTGGACCACTTTTTTGATATCCCACAACCTGTTCATCGCATCACCGCCACGTTTTCTTTTTCTTCCAACGTTGATCGTCACGAGCGGCAGCGTTCTTGATGCCCAGGTAAAACTCTTTGATGTCTTCTTTCTCGCGCAGGCGCTCACAACTGTCGTCCATAACGATGCGCCCGTTCTCAAGCACATAGCCATGGTCGGCAACGTTGAGCGCCATATTGGCGTTTTGCTCGACCAGAAGCATGGTCGTCCCGCGCTCCCGATTAATGCGAACAACGATCTCAAAGATCTCCATCGTCAGCTTTGGCGACAGGCCCAGACTCGGTTCGTCAAGGAGAATGATTTGTGGGGAGGCGAGCAGAGCTCTGGCGATCGCGATCATTTGCTGTTGTCCGCCCGAGAGCAAACCTGCATATTGGCTGGAGCGCTCGCGCAGGATGGGGAAGTAGTTGTAGACCGTTTCGACGTCGCGTGCCGTGGCGTCCCGGTCGCGACGGGTGTACGCCCCCATCATCAAATTGTCGTGCACCGACAGAAGTGGGAAGACCTCGCGCCCTTCAGGCACGTGGGTTACTCCGCGCCGGACGATATCTGCGGGATCGCGGGCGGTGATGTCTTCGCCGCGAAGGCTTATGTTCCCTTTTTCCGGGTCGACGATTCCCGAAATCGTTTTCAGTATGGTGGTCTTGCCTGCACCATTGGCCCCAAGCACAGTGACGATCAATCCTTTTTCGACCTTCAGACTGACACCACGGATCGCCTTGACCGGCCCATAGGCGCTTTCGACATTGTTGAGCACGAGAATGGCTTCACTCATGTCTATGCCACCACTGCCGGGTTGCGACGCAATGACGCTACGTCTCCACTGCGGCCGAGATAGGCCTCGATCACGCCGGGATGGGACTGAACGTCGGCGCATTCGCCAAGTGCCAGAACTTCGCCCTGACTCATCGCAAGTACGCGGTCAGATACTCTGGACACAAGGGTCATGTCATGCTCTACCATTAGCACAGTAATGCCCAGGGCGCGCTGAATGTCCTCGATCCAGAACGCCATGTCGCTCGTTTCCTCTACGTTGAGTCCGGAGGAAGGTTCGTCGAGCAGCAGCAGCTTGGGATCTATCGCCAAGGCCCGCGCCAACTCGACGATTTTTCGGACTCCGTAAGGCAAACTTCCCACACGCGCCTCGCGATAGTGTTGCAGGTCGAGAAAATCTATAACTTCCTCGACCTTGCGTCGGGTTCTGCGCTCGCTTTCGCGCACTGCAGGCGTGAACAGACATTCGCTCAAGAAACCATTCCGTCGATGAATGTGTCGTGCGATCAGCAGGTTCTGGAGAACAGAAGCTTGTTCGAACAACTCGATGTTTTGAAATGTCCGTGCTATTCCCAGTGCCGCCACACGGTGTGGCGAAACTGTGTTTAGCAACTGTCCGCTGAAGTGAATGGTGCCCGCGGTGGGTGCGTAGATGCGGCTAATCAGATTGAACAGCGTGGTCTTCCCGGCTCCGTTTGGACCGATCATCGAAAAGACCTCTCCGCGGCGCACGTCGAAGCTCACTTTGTTGACTGCCACGACGCCACCGAATCTGACGCTCAGGTCGCGAACTGACAACAGAACCTCACTGGTGTCGATTTGATTCATTTCAAACGGTCCGATTTCTGGAACGACTTCTGGCGCTTGAGCATGCCGCGTCGGTAGAACGGATACAGTTCAAGCCAGGTGCGTATCTTGACCCAGCGTCCGTATATGCCCATCGGCTCAAATATGACGAAGGCGACCAGACAGATGCCATAGACAACAGTTTGCAGTCCGGCTGACTGGCTAATAGTTTCTGGGAGGTAATCTTTTGCCTGCGCAATCGCCTGCGGCAGTCCAATCAGAAAAATGGCGCCAAGAAAGGCGCCATGAATCGAACCGAGGCCGCCGATAACGACCATCAGCAACAGGTCGATCGACTGCACCAGGCTGAACTGCTCCGGCGAGATGAAGCGCAATTTGTGAGCGTAAAGCGTTCCAGCCAATCCCGCGAGTGCAGCGGAAATTGCGAAAGACAACGATTTGTATCGGGCCAAGTGGATGCCCATACTTTGCGCCGAAATTTCGGAGTCACGGATCGCTACGAACGCGCGCCCGGTCGGCGAGCGCAATACGTTTAGCACAATCAGGGTACAAGTCACCGTGCAAATCAGGCACAGGAAATAGAAGCCCTCGGCGCTGTCAATGCTCCAACCAAATGCACTCGGCTTTCCGACCGCCTTGCCCGCGTTGCCGCCGGTCACACTCTCCCAGCGCGCCAGCACCTCTTCTACGATGAAGCCAAAAGCCAGCGTCGCAATACCAAGATACAACCCTTTAACGCGCAGGGCCGGCAGGCCGACGATGACACCGACGCCCGCCGATAGCGCCACGGCTACTAGCATAGATAGTGGGAAGGGCCATCCCCTTCCTGCCAGTACCGCTTCGGTGTAGGCGCCCACGCCCATGAAGGCTGCGTGACCAATCGAGAACAAGCCCGTATAGCCGGATAGAAGCATCAAACCGACTGCGACGATGGCATAAATTAGTACAAATGTGAGTTGTGCCAGCCAATAGTTCGGCAGCAACCATGGAGCTGCTAGCAGGGCCAGCATCAGCATGGCGTACCAGAAGCGTTGGCCGTCGTGGAGGGCGTGGTCTATATCCTGGTCATAGGATGTCCGGAAAACGAAGCGCATGGTCGACTTCTCCTTAGACCTTCTTGCGCAGGTGTTCGCCGAACAGGCCAGTGGGCTTGACGACTAGCACAATCAACACGACCACATAGGCCATAACGTCCTTGAAGCCCTCGGGAAGCAGAAAGCCCGCGAGAGATTCCACTAGCCCGATTATCAGTCCGCCGACAATGGCGCCGGGTAGGCTTCCGAAGCCTCCCAATATCGCTGCTGGAAGGGCCTTTAGTCCGATGAATCCCATGTTTGCATGTATGAAGGTTACCGGTGCCAGCAAAAGTCCGGCAGCGGTTGCTACTGCAGCGGCGAGGGCCCAGACCATGCCATTCAGACGTTGCACCGGGATACCCATGTAGTAGGCAGCCAGTTGATTCTGCGAAGAGGCTTGCATTGCCACACCAACCTTTGTGAACCGGAACAGCATGAACAGCAATGCGCATAAAGCCGCTGTGGTGGCTATGATCACTACTTGCTCGGCCGCTAGAACGAGACCACCCATCGACACCAGTTGACCCCTATAGGGCAGTGGCAGCACGTGGGTTTCCGTTCCTACTCCCGGCACCATGGTGACCAAACCACGGAGGATGTAGCCTAGGCCGATAGTCACCATCACTATTGAAAAGACCGGCTGACCCATCACGGGACGAATGATGGTGCGTTCGATTACCCAGCCGAACGCCGCCATCGTCACGATCGTCGCAATCGCCGACAACCATAGGGGCAGGCCGAGTACGACCGTGCAGGCGAGTCCTACGAAGGCACCCAGCATCATCAACTCGCCTTGCGCGAAATTGATTGTCTCGGTGGCCTTGTAGATCAATACGAAACCTAGGGCTATGAGGCCGTATATGCTGCCCTGCGCTATGCCGGCGACTGCAACCTGAAGTAGCAGCAACTCTGTCCCCTCTAGTTATGTTCGTTGTCGTCTAGTTCGCTTATCACGACCGACGCGACGGTTTGTAGATCGATTGTAGTAAGACGCTGGAAGCAAGTCAACAAATAGTGTGGGATGGTATTGAAAGGTGCGTATCTACATGGGTTTTATAGAACAATCTTCAGATGTCTGGACGGTCGGCAACTATTGTTTAGGGAGGCACTGAATAAGCAAAAATGGTGTGAACTAATTCGTTGTCATGAAGTCAGACGAAGAGTTGCGATCACAAGGGATGGGACGATGAAGCAAATGCTGCTGGTAGCAGCGCGAGGATTCGAGAAGCACAACCGGGCGACGCGCAAGGCGGAGTTTCTGGCGCGTATTGAAAGCCTGATGCATCCCCGGCAAAGCCGGGAGAACTCCTATGTCGGTTTAGATCGCGCCCTGCGCTCGCAGTGCAGCCACCAGCGTTCCATCCACGCCCCAGTCGGCGAGAATGGCCTCCGTGTGCTCGTCGGTTCGTGATGGAGGGCGGGATACCTCGGGAATGGTTCGGCTGAACCGTGGAGCCGGAGCGGGTTGCGTTACGCCCGCGATTTCGATGAAGGTCTTGCGATCACGGTTATGCTCATGTAGAGGGGCCTCATCCCAATCGAGGATAGGCGTACAGCAGGCGTCTGTCCCGTCAAAGATGCTAGCCCATTCATCGCGCGGCCTGGTCTTGAAAACCTCTGCGAGACGATGTTTGAGATCCGGCCACGCTTTTGGGTCCATCTGGGCATTAAAGGCAGGGTCATCAATGCCGAGTTTTTGTAACAGTAGCCTATAGAACTGAGGCTCGATTGCCCCCACACTCACGTACTTGCCGTCGGCACATTCGTAAGTATCGTAGAAATGCGCCGCCCCATCCAGCAAGTTTTCGCCACGTTGATTCGACCACATACCTGCAGCCTTGAAGCCGAACATCGCCGACGCCAGGAGGGCCGAGCCGTCGGTCATTGCCGCGTCTACCACTTGCCCTTTGCCCGAGTGGCGCGCTTCCAGCATTGCACAGACAATGCCAAAGGCAAGCATCAATCCGCCGCCGCCAAAATCGCCCACCAGATTCAGGGGAACGACGGGCGGAGCGTCTGGGCGCCCGATGGCATTCAATGCGCCGGATAGCGATATGTAGTTGATGTCATGACCTGCCGCCAACGCAAGCTTCCCGGTCTGTCCCCAGCCCGTCATACGACCGATTACCAACTTGGGATTCCGTTCGAGACAAGCCTCGGGACCAAGTCCCAGCCGCTCCATAACGCCAGGACGATAGCCTTCGATCAAGGCATCGGCTCGGTCAATCAGTTGCCTTATGCCCTCGGCAGCACCTGGCTTTTTCAAGTCGATTGCCATCGACCGTCGCCCTCGTGCCAAAACGTCATATTTTGTATTGAGAATCGGTAGGAGCGGAGAACTGTTTTTCTGATGAATGCGGATGACTTCCGCGCCCATATCGGCGAGCATCATGGCGCAAAATGGCCCCGGACCTATGCCCGCCATCTCCACGATACGCATTCCCTTGAGCGGTCCGGTCATGTTGTGGGGTCTCCCGGCGCTTGGAAAGCGATCCAGCCGAAACATAGCCCAGCGACGCAATAAGTTCCGGCACGACAATGCGTTGAACGGGTCGTCAACCTGGATGTAGATGGCCGCGCGTGCGCCATGTCAGATTCCTCTCAAAGTTGCGAATTCCTTTAGCGGCGCTCGTTCGGTGCGAACCCGACTAACCGGATGCTGATGATCTGCGTGGCCCAGTGCCAGGCCGCAGAAGAGCGCCAGGTTGTTCGGCAGACCGAGAAACTCGCCCACTGTCTTGTGCCAAAGTGTCCAGGCTTCTTGCGGGCAGCTGTGCAGCCCGGCTTCACGCGCCAACAGCATCAGGGTCTGGATGTACATGCCCAGGTCAGACCACTGCGGCGGCCCCATCTGTTTGTCAAGGCAGAAGAACATGCCGATCGGCGCGCCCCAAAACTGGAAATTTCCGGCGATAAACGCCAGGCGCGCCGCCTTGTTCTCGCGGGCGATGCTCATAGTGGCATACATGTCCTCGCCACATTTGGCACGACGGGCACGATAGGGTTCGACCAGTTCGCGCGGATATATGTCATACCCTGCACCATCACCGCCCGGGCTCACCTGAATCCGGTCGCGCATCAGCGCCTTGAAGCGCTCCAGATCCTCGCCACCAAGGACGTATACACGCCACGGTTGCAGGTTTCCGCCGGAGGGACTGCGCGCCGCTGCTGTAAGCAGACGCCGCACCATATCCCCAGGGACGGGCGTGTCGCGAAAGGCGCGCATGGCGATACGACTGTCCACGGCCTCGCTCACCGTTTTTGCGCTATCGTCACTCATGGCGCTACTCATTTAGTTGCGGTGGCGCCGCGTTGCAGGTCGGCAAGAAGGGGAGGGCGTTCATGTGCTCAGCCCAGCGACCAATTCCGGCACGGCGACAAACAGGTCGGCGACCAGACCATAGTCGGCCACCTGGAAGATCGGCGCATCGGGATCCTTGTTGATCGCCACGATCACCTTCGAATCCTTCATGCCCGCCAGATGCTGGATCGCCCCCGAAATACCGATGGCGATGTAGAGCTGCGGCGCGACGATCTTGCCGGTCTGGCCGACCTGGTAGTCGTTGGGCACGAAGCCGGCATCGACTGCCGCGCGCGAAGCGCCCATCGCTGCGCCGAGCTTGTCGGCCAAGGGCTCCAGCACCTTGTGGTAGTTCTCGCCGCTGCCCATGCCGCGCCCGCCGGAGACGATGATCTTCGCCGCGCCGAGTTCCGGCCGCGCCGATTTGGTCAACTCGCGGCTGACCAGCTTCGACTGCCCCAGGTCGGGACCGGCAGGAAGGGTTTCAGTGACCGCACTACCGCCAGAGTTGGCGGCGGCGTCGAAGCCCGTGGTGCGCACCGTGACGACCTTGGTCGTGGCGCTCGACTTCACCGTCGCCAGCGCATTGCCGGCATAGATCGGTCGCACGAAGGTATCGGCATCGACCACCGAAATGATCTCGGAGATTTGCGCCACGTCGAGCAATGCGGCCACGCGCGGCAGGGTGTTCTTGCCGTTGCTGGTGGCGGCGGCGAGGATGTGGCTGTAGCCGGCCGCATTGGCGACGATCAGCGCGGCGAGGTTCTCGGCCGTCTGGTCGCCGTAATGGGCGGCATCGACCAGCTTGACCTTGGTCACGCCGGCCACCTTCGCGGCCTGCTCGGCCACGGCGCCGCAGTTCGCGCCGGCGACGAGGATGTGTATCTCGCCACCGATTTTCGCTGCCGCCGTGACGGCGTTGAGTGTCGCTGCCTTCAGGCTGGCATTGTCGTGTTCTGCTATGACGAGGAGGCTCATGCGATCACCTTGGCTTCGTTCTTGAGTTTGTCGACCAGTTGCGCGATATCGGCAACCTTGATGCCGGCGCTGCGCTTGGGCGGCTCGGTCACGGTGACGGTCGCCAGGCGCGGCGCCACATCGACGCCGAGATCGGCCGGCTTCACGGTTTCCAGCGGCTTCTTCTTGGCCTTCATGATGTTGGTCAGCGTCGCGTAGCGCGGCTCATTCAGGCGCAGGTCGGTGGTGACGATGGCCGGCAGGCTGATTTCGATGGTTTCCAGACCACCGTCGACTTCGCGCGTCACGGTCGCCTTGCCCTCGCCGATCACCACCTTGGAGACGAAGGTAGCCTGCGACCAGCCCAGCAGCGCGGCCAGCATCTGGCCGGTCTGGTTGGCGTCGTCGTCGATCGCCTGCTTGCCGAGGATGATCAACTGCGGACCCTCTTTTTTCGCCACGGCGGCGAGCAGCTTGGCCACGGCCAAGGGCTGCAGTTCGACGTCGGTCTCGACCAGGATGGCACGGTCGGCGCCGATCGCCATCGCGGTGCGCAGGGTTTCCTGGCAGGCGGTGACGCCGCAGGACACGGCGATGACCTCGGTCGCGACGCCGGCTTCCCTCAGGCGGATGGCTTCCTCGACGGCAATTTCGTCGAAGGGATTCATCGACATTTTTACATTCGCCAGATCGACACCAGTGCCGTCTGCCTTGACGCGAACCTTGACGTTGTAGTCAACCACGCGCTTGACCGGGACGAGGATTTTCATGTTGGACTTCCTTATTTTTCGTGAATATGAACGGTCGCGGCTATTTCAGGCAACCTGATTCTTGCCTCTACTGATCACCATCTGCCTTGTTCGACCAAAGCTCGCCGCATCGAAGCGAAGCAAACAATCTTTGGCCAGCCCCGCTTCGACGACCAGCCCTTGCTGTAGCGTCTGGTGCAGACCAACTCGCATTGCGGCCCGCACGGCGTTCAGCGTTTCCGGGTCGCAGCTCAACATGTCCTGGGCCACTTTTCGGCAATACGCGAGCAGTTCTTCCGGCGGGACAACGTCCAGAACGAGGCCCCAATTCTTCGCCGTAGCGGCATTGATGTAGTTGCCGGTAAAGCTCAGGTAGCGTGCACGCACCGGGCCGATCAGCATCGCCAGATATTGGGTCATGCCCCAAGCCGGCATTACTCCTACTCGGGCATGAGTGTCGGCGAAGCGGGCATTGGTCGATGCGACTAGGATGTCGCAATTGATGGCTAATTCGAAGCCGCCGGCTACCGCATAGCCGTTGATCGCGGCTATCGTGGGCTTCTGCAGCGCCTCGAAGGCTTGCATCACCGGACAGTCGACACCCATTTCCTCACGCTGGAGAGGCACAGTCTCCAACTCTTTCAGATCGATGCCAGCCGAAAAAGCCTTTTCTTCGGCGCCGGTAATGATAATTACGTCCACGGTTTCGTCACCGTTTAGATCGCGTAGTGCAGTGAGCAGGTTATTTCTGAGTTCTCGCGACAGAGCGTTCATCTGCTTGGGCCTATTGAGCGTGACCGTCGCAATCCTGTCCAGGATTTCAATGAGCAGGCTGTCCCCTAATAACTCATACCGTTGCATAGAGTTTCCTTTCGTTGAATTACATTCGCTTGGCGACTTCCTCGAGCATGACGTCCGTCGCGCCGCCGCCTATCGTCAGAATTCGGGCATCGCGGGCCATGCGCTCGATCGGCGTACCGATAATGAAGCCTGTGCCGCCATGTAACTGCAGGCAGCCATGTACCACTTCCTGCAGGGTCTCGCATGCGAAGGCTTTGAGCATCGAGACTTCGCGAACCGTGTCCTTGCCTTCATCGATCATCTGTGCGCAGGCGTACACCATCGTTCGAGCGGCTGCAGCCTTGGAGGCAAGCCAAGCAAGTTTGTTGCGCACCACGGGCTGTTCCCAGAGGGTCTTGCCAAAAGCGTTTCTTGACCGCGTGTAGTCCAGGGTCAGTTCTATCGCTTTACTGCATTGGCCGGAGCTCAATGCTCCAGCTACCAGTCGTTCGTTCTGAAAGGTGCTCATAATGTAATAGAAGCCTTTGCCTTCTTCACCCAATAGGCTTTCCGCTGGCAGGCGCATGTCTTCAAAGAACAGCTCGGCTGTATCTGACGCTCGCCATCCATGCTTCTCGAACTTCCGCCCGACAGAAAATCCGGGCGTCCCTTTCTCCACGACGAACAAAGATAGCCCCCGGCTACCTTTGGCTTCAGGATCGGTACGCGCCGCAACAATGTAGATATCTCCGTAGACGCCGTTAGTAATGAAAGTCTTGGAACCATTGATCACCCAGTCGCTGCCGTCGCGCACTGCGCGAGTCTTCAGACCGGCGACATCGGAGCCCGCGTGCGCCTCAGTAACGCAGACCGCGCCGATTTTTTCTCCGGCACAGACGGCGGGAAGGTAGCGCTGCTTTTGTTCCTGCGTGCCACGGTGAGCGATGTGCGACATTGACATATCGCTATGAACGGTGATGGCGCTGGCTACGCCTCCATAAGTGCAGCGCGCCAGTTCCTCACCTAAGACTACGGAGGCAAAGGACCCCAATCCGCTACCTCCATATTCCACTGGGTGCCTCATACCTAATAGCCCGAGCCGGCCTAGCTCACGAAAAATTTCGCGCGGAATCTCCCCCGACTGTTCCCACGGATCAGCCTGCGGGACAATGACTTCCTCGACAAAGCGTCGCACCTGCGCGCGTACTAGGCGCAGGTCTTCGCTAAGTACGTTCGCTTCATTGAATTCGAATGTGTTCATCTTGGAATTCCAGATCCGTAAAGTCCCGATTGAGCCCAGCGGCAGTTTTAGATGCTTATTCTCGATCACATGCAGCCTGATCCTATTCTAAGTATAGACCGCCGGGTCGGTCTATACTAGCAGCGAGCCAAACGGTACGCGAAGACTTCGTTCAAGAAGGCGAGAAAGGGTTCGCTACTTCGCGAACCTGCCGCGACACTTTATAATGCATGGTGGCCGCATGGTACGGCCTGACGTAATTCACTATAGGATTTAAGACCGATGTCCCGCGAACGTGCCGATGACTACGATCAAAAAATCAAGGCGATACTGGACGCTGCCGCAGTCTTGTTTGCGCGAACCGGCTACCCAGGCGCGAAGTTGCAGGACGTAGCCAAGGCCTGCGGCGCTTCCAAGTCTATGCTGTATCACTACTTTCCCACCAAGGATGATCTCTTGTTTGCGATGCTGAAAGAGCATCTCGAGGGCACAATTCTTTCGGCGCAAGAAGCAATCTTCGCAGAAGAAAAGCCGGAAAAGCAGTTCGTCTCATTCGTCAATGCATTTCTGCATCGGTCGGCACACTCGCGCAGGAGACATATAGTCGCAATGAACGACATGAAATTCTTGCCCAAGAGCTTGCAGAAGCCACTATTGGAGCTAGAACGAAAAATACTGGTGCTCATTGCAGACCTTCTTCGACAGATTAAGCCAGGCCTTGCCGAAGACGTCTACAAGCCCTACGCGATGTTGCTCCTTGGTATGCTTAATTGGACAGATACATGGTTCAGTTCAAGTGGTCCGATGAAGACCGCGGATCTATGCGAGAGGGCATCTCGATTGTTTCTGCGTGGCTTTCTTGCCGAACGCTAATTGCGAAATAGTCCGAATCGAAAATTGGCATCAGGTGTTGGGAGGCACAAGCATTGCTTTTGGCCCCTTCAGACACTCGTGGGACGGTAACGACTAACGTTCTTGGCTGAAGTCAATGCGTTTATTGGACAATCCTGCATCCCTTGTCGGCCATTACGCTCCGTGGGAACGTTAGCGCCACTATGGGAAGTCGGGACGGAATAGCATGATTCTGGCGGACCGGCAAAGCCTCTACTCCGCGGTTAGTGAGGCGGCATGTGTTGCGAGGCTGCGAAAAACGAGCTACGAGTTGAAACATTTGTGAGTGCAGCTTCGTGCATATGTGGCATCGTGGCCACTGCCTACTTGGATCGTGGCGAGGGTGCGCATGCACTGACGCAGCGACTCTATACATGCCGGTTCAGTGATAGCCAGACGAAGATCGATGCTGGGCTTTTTACGTCCAGCGCTACGGAATTGGACCTGTTAAACAGCGGTTCGGCAGTTTTGATGTTTTGGTTAATAGCGCAGGTGGTCAGTTTCCGCAGCCAGAGATCGACTTTGCACCGAAGGGTTGGAATGCGGTAATTGAAACCAACCTCACTGGCACTTGGTTCATGATGCAATCCGCCGCTAAATGCTGGCGCGATGGTGGTCGGCCCGGCTCCATTGTCAACATCGTTACCGTCGTTGATCGCGGTATGCCGGGTGTCGCGCATACCTGTGCAGCGCGTGCGGGGGGGGGTAATCGCGCTATCGAAGACCGTCGCTGTCGAGTGGGCTCCCTACAGGATTCACGCCAATTGCATTGCGCCCGGCGCAATGGACACAGAAGGCCAGAAAGTCTACTCCGAAGAAACCCGGAAACGCTCGGCGCGCTCCAATCCCATGATGAGGTTTGGTGATGCATTCGACATTGCTGACGCTGCTGTCTATCTTAGCGGGCCGTCGGGCAAGTTCATCACCGGAGAAACCTTGATCGTCGATGGGGGAGGGGCGTTGTGGGGCGAGTTCTGGGTCAGCGACAAGCCCGACTACTTCAACGCATGATAAGCGGTCGCTCTCTTGGCAATCTTTGCTTAGTCCTCATAGCGAAATCGTTCACACCGAATTCAGATCTTTCCTGGCGAAACACTCCAAAAACTGCTCTTCGGAACCGAGTACAGCTATCTTTAGGTAGTCGTTGAATCCGATCGAACAGCGATTGACAACACAATGCTCAGCTACTAAGATGGGACTGACTAGTCAGTCCGATTCTGCGGTTCGATTGTATACTTAAGGAGTTGCAATGTTTCTTCGTAACTGTTGGTATATCGCAGCTTGGGATCATGAGGTACATCGATTGAAGCTCATGCGGCGTCTTGTGCTCGGTGATGCGGTTGTCTTTTACAGAGACTCTGCCGGCAAGGTGGTGGCGCTCGAAGATCGTTGTTGTCACCGTCACGCTCCATTATCCATGGGAAAGGTCACGGGCGACAATGTCGAGTGTCGGTACCACGGGCTTGTCTTCGACCCGTCGGGTGCGTGTGTGCATATTCCAACGCAGGAAAATATTCCGCGAGCCGCATGTGTTAAGAGCTATCCCGTGGTGGAAAAGTATCACTGGATATGGATATGGATGGGCGATCCTTCGCTCGCCGATGAGGCATTAATTGAGGACTTCCATTGGATGGATGATCCTGACTGGCGGTTCAAAGGTGAACTTCTGCATGTCGAGGGAAACTACCTGCTGATGGTCGAAAATCTGCTGGACCTGTCTCACTTGCCATACGTGCACGAAACGACGCTTGCTGCTACTGCGATTCCAGCGAAGGACAATCCAGTCAAATATGAACGCGACGGCAACAACGTTGTAGTGCGACGGTGGGTCGAAGATACTGCTGTTCCGCCCTATTTCCGATTGCTCGGCAATTTTGACAAGCTGGAACGGGTGGATCGTTGGATGAATGTACACTTTTCGCCTCCCGCAATGGTGAGAATCGACATCGGTGCGGCCAAGACTGGCACCGGGGCACCTGAAGGAAACCGTAGCCATGGCCTAACGACATGGAATTTGAATGCGATTACTCCGGAAACTGACAAAACAGCCCACTATTTTTGGGCTCAGGCGCAGGATTTCTCGCTGAGCGATCCGACAATCACAGATGTCGATTTCCAGCTAGTACACGGTGCGTTCTTGGAAGACCTTGGATTTATTAAGGGGCAGCAAATGAACATCGACTTGATGCCAGACGCTCCGAGGGTGAATATCACTACCGATTCGGGGGGCATGATGGCGCGGCGAATCGTCGAACAGATGATCCAGCATGAGGCCAAGAACGAGCAACATGCTGCTCAAAGCGAGAGATATTCTTAGGCGCCTTTAGGATTCTATGGCGTTAAGCCGGATGATCGGATTTTGCCAGAATCTACGACTTTCCTTGAGGTTGAATTTCCCGGCAGAATCCACGGCGGTGCCGTGCCTAGGCAATAGGTGACTGTATCAGAGCATTGGCAATATATGCTGTCGGTGTTGCGGAAGGTGTTCGCGATTTCTTCCGGAACCACACTCCCGGTATTGGCGACTGTAGATTTTGTGATCCCAAGACCAAGCCTTCGTAGGCAGTTTGGAAATCGGTTCTCCCTGTTTCATGCCTTGGTTCGCCATTTCGGACCCCGAAAAGGGATGAACAGAGAAACAACTCGATCGCAAAAGAAATTAGTTGAACGGACGGACGGAATATAATATAGTTCACTCAATTGCTGTGAATTGCCCATTCGCAACGTGGGTGCTGACGCCAAACAAAAGTGGAAGGGGAGAGTAATGTCGAAAGTAGTTAACGCGCGTTATGACGCAATTGTTATCGGTGCCGGAGCGGGTGGACTTTGCGCAACCGCGCGCCTCGCTCATGCAGGCCTATCAACATTGCTTCTCGAGACGCATGGTCGCCTAGGTGGTCGTGCTGCGACCGAAGTAATTGATGGTTTCAAGGTGAACATTGGCGCGATAGCGCTTGAAATGGGCGGAGTGTTCGAGGAGACGTTTCATACAGTGGGAGCGCCACTAGACATTCGCGTTCCCGCAATTGGAAATGCATTTTTCCTAGATAGAAAAGTTGTCGACGTCGGTAAAGGTGGGTGGGGCGTGCTCCTTGGAGGTCTCACCAAGAAGGCGGCGACTATCCTGGAGAAGTTTGCCGATGCTCGCGCCGGAAAACTTCCAGACGGTCGGCAGTCGATGGAAGATTGGTTAGCGAGCTATACAAAGAATGAAACGGTGCACGCGATCTTTCGCAATCTGTGTGCAGCGATTTTTGCCTGCAACGCTAACGAGCTGCCGGCGCGAGCCTTCCTCACCTACTTTACAAGCAAGGGCGCATTCAAGCGCTTCGGATTCTGTCCGCGCGGAACAGTCGGGGCATGGGAAGATCTCGCTGCAGCCGCGACCAGGCATGGTGCGGAAATTAGGCTCTCGACCCCCGTGGAAAGAATAGTAATTGAGGGCGGCCAAGTACGCGGAGTTTTGATCAAGCAGGCAGGTAAGGATGTCCGCATTGATGCAGACATAGTCATTAGCAATGCCGGTCCCAAGCATACTGTTGAATTGGGCCGAGCCGAGCATTTCCCTGCGGAGTACCTGGCGTTGGTTAAGGATCGACTGAAGCCGGCCGCAAATATCGTGATTAATTTCGCAAGCAGGGAACCGCTGCTGCATGCACCAGGCATAGTGACATTCGGAAAGACGCGGCGCCTATGCAACATGGCCAACATGACGGCTACGTGTCCGGAAATGGCCCCCCCCGGATGGCACTTATATGTAGCGTATGCGGTTCCGATTCCTGCGCTGGGAGAGTTTGACTCGCAAATCGAAATCGACCACGCCCTTACCGATCTTCGCGAACAGTTTCCCGGTTTCGAGGCAGCCAAGATTCTTTCCATTCGTGTTATGCGCGATGATTGGCCGACCCAACGTAGTTGCGCTGGCTACGATCTACCGCGCGAAACGGGTGTCCGCGGACTATGGTGTGTTGGCGACGCAGTGAAGGAATACGGCAATGGGGGAACTCAGGCGTGTGCGGAGACAGCCAAATTGGTCGTTGATCAGATCTTGATCGATCGTCGCAGTCTTGCGGCCTGAATCAAATAGGTTGGCCAATTGCAAATGAGTGAGTCTCAAACTACTAAAGTACCGGACACGCACGCGACCGAAATGGCTGACATCGATTTGGAGTTTCGAAATCTCCAAGTGATCTATGGTGGCGCTATCGAAGCGATCCGTGACGTGTCAATCAAAGTGGAGCCGGGAAAGATCGTGGCGCTGCTAGGCTCGAATGGCGCAGGCAAATCAACCCTTTTGAAGGCCTTATCGGGTGTTCTAGCCGACGAAGAGGGTGAGATCGAGGCTGGGGTCATCACCTATGGTGGGATTGATCTGACCGAAATGTCGCCTGAAAAAATCGTTAGGCTCGGCATCGTGCAGGTCCCAGAGGGTCGTAGGCTGTTTGGCCCGCTGACGGTGGACGAGAACCTCGATATGGGAGGCTACTCCGTTGATACTCCTACGCTCGAGAGGCGTCGAGCGACTGTATTTGAACTCTTCCCTCGGCTAGCTGAGCGCAGGACGCAGATTTCGGGTTACTTGTCTGGGGGCGAGCAGCAAATGGTCGCGATCGGACGAGCCCTAATGGCCGGACCGAAATTCTTGGCATTGGATGAGCCATCGCTCGGGCTCGCACCGATCATTATCGAACAAATCTTCGAAGTGATTGCACGGCTGAACCGCGAGCTCGGCATGACAGTTCTGCTGGTCGAGCAGAATGCGCAGCGCGCGCTAAGTATTGCTGACTATGGATACATCCTTGAACGAGGCCGAGTCGTTTTGGATGGAACGGCTGATCAGCTTTCGGGCAACGCCGACGTACGGGAGTTTTACCTCGGGATTTCGGGCACAGAGCAAAAAAGTCTGCGCGACGTTAAACACTACAAGCGACGCAAGCGGTGGCTATCATGACTGTCCTTTTGTCGACAGAGGGCCTCACCAAGGCATTTCGAGGACTGGTTGCCAATTCCGAGATAAATATCTCCGTTGGGCAGCGCGAAATATGCAGTGTAATTGGGCCTAATGGTGCGGGAAAGACGACGCTATTCAATCTCATTAGTGGTGTATTGAAACCAACTTCTGGCCGAATTCTCTTTGCCGGAAAGGATATGTCCGACGTTCCTTCGCATCAATTTGCCGCACATGGAATTGGACGTACTTTCCAAAATCTAGCTCTCTTTAAGCACGGAACCGTAGTAGAGAATCTTCTCGTAGGCCGCCATATACATCTCAAATCCGGCGTCGCCGCATGTGCGATGTTTTTCGGTGGTGCGAGGCGAGAAGAAATAGCAGCGAGAGAGAGAGTGGAGGAGATCATCGAGTTCCTTGAAATCGAGGAAATTCGGGACAAGGTTGTTGGAACGCTTTCATATGGTCAGCAAAAGCGGGTCGAGCTCGGTCGTGCACTGGCATGCGAGCCTAAGCTCTTGCTGCTCGATGAGATGGTTTCCGGTATGAATCAGGAAGAAACGGAGGACATAGCCCGCTTCGTTCTTGATATCCGCGAAGACTATGGGATTTCTGTGCTGATGATTGAGCACAACATGCGAATCGTGATGGATATCTCCGACCGCATTCACGTGCTGAATTTCGGTCAGAAGATCGCAGAAGGAACGCCCGCCGAAATTGGCCAGAACTCATTGGTGGCCGAAGCTTATTTCGGCTCCCCTGGACATGAGAAAAAACCTGGGTGTGGTGGCGACACTACACAAGATACGAAGGAATTTGGCAATGGCTGAGATCGAGAGCGATATCGCGGTACTCAGAAGTGCGAAGAGTGCAGCATCTCACGCTGCGTTCTCAATCCTAAATCTGGATACGCTCACTGATCGCCTTTCTCGAGGTGAGGTAACGTTGCCGCAGTTGCTTCGCTACAGGTGGCAGCACACGCAGCACGACGCCGTTGCGTTGCGGGAGAAGGACAGAGGAATTTGGCAACGGTACAGTTGGGGCCACTATTACAACACTGTCTGTCGGGTGGCGCTGGGTCTTCGTGCGCTGGGCGTGAGGGCCACAGATCGTGTCGCGATTGCCAGCGAAAACTGTCCGGAATGGTACTACGCAGACCTTGGTGCGGAGTCGATCGGAGCCGTTGCCGTCGGGGTCTATCCGACAAATCCGTGGGTAGAACTGCAATACATCGTTCGGCACTGCGAGGCGAAGGTCGTGTTTACCGGCGACCAGGAGCAGACTGACAAGGTTCTCGATGCGTTGGCGCAAGGCGACGGACTGCCAAAACTCGAGCATATCGTTTGCATCGATATGAAGGGAATGAATGGCTGTTCGGACGAAAGGTTACTTTCGTTTGATGCACTCCTGAAGCTCGGTGATAAATTTCTCGAAGAGAATCCTTTGGCGTCCGGCGAGCTGGACGCATCGATCGACGCGGGGATGCCGGATGATGACTGCATTTACGTGTATACGTCTGGCACAACGGGGCCGCCCAAAGGGGCAATGATCTCTCACCGGAACATCGTTTACTCGGCATACGCGTACGCGGAGGCGTGCGAGCAAATAGGACGCCGATTTGAAGCCGTCGGTTACCTGCCCTTGTGCCATATTGCAGAGCGATGCTTTTCGATGGTGATGCAGCTAGTGCTGGGTGGTTGCGTCAATTTTGCCGAGAGCATTGATACGGTGGCTTCTGACGTGCGTGACATAGCTCCGACGTTCTTTATCGGCGTACCACGAATCTATGAAAAGCTTCAACAGGGGTTTCTCTTCAAGCTTGAGGAAAGCGGATCTTTTCAGCGCTGGACGTTTCACAAGGTAATGAAGCTTGGTCGCGCTCTCTCGGATCGACGGCAGGCATCCGTGTCCCCTCCGAGTCTTAGGGATCGCATTCTCTTTTCGCTTCTCTACTGGCTTATGTTTCGTAACATTCATCGTTACATGGGTTTGAATCGCTCGTATCACCGCCTTTGCGCGGGTGCTGCGGTTTCTCCGGAGATGTTGCGATTCTTCGACATCATCGGACTACCTCTATCCCAGGGGTATGGGTTGACCGAGTCTGGAGGTGTTGCATTCCTGCAGCGGCCCACGCATCGGCGCATTGGAGCAGCTGGTACAGCACTTCGCGGCGTGGACTGGCGTTTGGCCGATGACGGAGAAATCCTGATTCGTAGCCCAGGAATATTCAAAGGGTACTACCGTGACGAAAAGGCGACCCAAGACACTATTTCTCCTGATGGCTGGCTAATTACAGGCGACATCGTGGAGGTCTTGGATGACGGCGAGATAATGATCGTTGACCGGAAAAAGGCGATCATCATCACTAGTGGCGGAAAGAACATTGCGCCATCAGAAATCGAGCATGCGCTTACAGATAGCCCGTTTCTTCGAGAGGCCATAGTCGTTGGTGAAGCGCGGAAGTTTCTGGGGGCTCTGATTCAAATCGACTTCGACACCGTCGGCCGCTGGGCTAGGGAGCGCGGACTTGCGTATACAACGTTCAAGTCCCTTACACAATTGCCCGAGGTGAAGGAACTCGTTGACGGCATTGTAAGCAACGTCAATTCGAAATTTGCGCGAGTTGAAAACATCCGGCGTTTTGTCCTGCTCGAAAAGGAGCTGGATCACGACGACGGGGAACTCACCGCAACCCAAAAGGTGCGACGCTCGATCATCAACACCAAATTCGCCAAGGAACTTGTCGAAATTTACGGGGAGTGACTGTATGCAGTATTTCCTGGACCAAGTTATATCAGGTATCGCTGTCGGAGCGATTTATGGGCTCGTTGCGATGGCGTTCGCTCTTATCTACAAAGCCACTGGAATGGTCAATTTCGCGCAGGGCGAGGTCGCGATGCTTGTTGCCTACATCGCATGGGGAATCGCCGATGTCGCCCCAGGCAATCCTTGGCTGGTTGCAGGAGGCTCGCTTGTTGCTGCCGCGCTGTTGGGCCTATTGATTGAGCGATTGATCATGCGCCCGATGCTCGGAGAGCCCGTATTCGCGACTGTAATGGTTACGATTGGCCTCGCCGTGATTCTGCGCTCCCTGATTCTGCTTATTTGGGATCCCTATCCGCATGCACTTGATATCGGTGTCGGTCGGGAGATTGTTCAAATCGGCGCAACAGGAGTGCGAAGCGGGCAAATTGCGTTGGTTGCTACATTCTTGGTTGCCTTGGCTGGCTTCTGGGCGTTCTTTCGCTACAGCCGTATTGGTAAGGCCATGCGAGCGGTAGCCAGTGATGAACGTGCGGCACAGCTGATGGGTATCAGCGTTGCACGTATCCATGCAGTGGCTTGGGCCGGCTCTTCGGTAATTGCGGGGATGGCGGGCGTTTTTCTGGCCCTGCTGTCTGACGTTTCGCCGAATATGTATCACGTGGGACTGAAGGCATTCCCGGCCACGATTCTGGGCGGGCTCGATTCGGTTCTTGGCTCAGGCTTCGGCGGAATCATCATGGGCGTTGCTGAGAACTTGGCGGCCGGCTACCTGACGTCTAGCGCAAAAGAGATAACGGGATTCATCATCATCATCGTCGTACTGATGGTTCGCCCGTTTGGACTATTTGGCGAACATGAAATCGAGAGGGTGTGATGCGTAGCGGAAACTACAAAGAAAGTACCGCGGAGCTGATCGTTCTAAGCGATTCGGTGCCGGTCTGGATCTGGGCCACGATACTCGTGCTCGCTCTCGCGATCGCGCCCTATTTTCTGAATGCCTATCTTCTCTCATTCCTGATCCTGATCCTGATTACCGGAACTGGAGTTTTTGGACTTCACCTTCTTACCGGAAGCACCGGGCTAATCTCGCTTGGCCATGTCGGATTTCTCCTTCTCGGCGCCTATGCATACGCGGTACCAGTTGCAAAATACGGTGCCTCTCCGTTTCTCGGATTCCTCCTGGCAGGAGTCGTGCCTACGCTTGCCAGTATCGTTGTGGGACTTCCATCCCTACGACTTAAAGGTTTATACCTCGCAATAACGACCCTAGCCTTCTCGTTCATCATCAGCTATCTGATTCTGGAAATGAGCTGGCTCACCAATGGCGCACGTGGGATCAGTGTAATGCGGCCCGAATTGCTGGGTATCGGCTTTGACAGTGACGCTCGATTTTCGCATTTGTGTCTTTTTGTCGCGATCGCAACTTTGTTTGCTGTGTTGAACATAGAGCGTAGCCGCGTTGGACGAGCCTTCATGGCTGTTCGCGACAACGATATCGCCGCACGAACCATGGGTATCAATCTTCAGGCGTATAAGTTGCGTGCGTTTATGACCAGCGCCTTTATTAGCGGTATTGCCGGAGCACTCTTTGGCATTTATTTGAGTTTTGTGTCAGTAGAGGGTTTTCCCTTCCTGATGAGCATTGAGGCTCTAGCGATTCTCATAGTAGGAGGTTTGGGCTCAACGCTAGGCGCTGTGTTAGGAACCGTATTCATTGTTTTGCTTCCTGAGGTTGGGCGTGTATTGCTCAGCCTGCTGGGAGAGCATGCCGCCAAGCTGTTTTCAACTGGCGCCAACGAACTGAGATCTGTTTTATATGGTGTTGCCATAATTACATTTCTGCGATTTGAACCACGCGGTTTGGTGGGCCTCTGGCGTGATGTCAGGAGGCTCTGGACAAATTGGCCACTTCGTTTCTAACGAACTCAACCATGCAACTTGCGTTTCTTGTTACACCCACTAAAAGGAGGACGGCATGATTTCCAAATTGACAACGGCAATATTGATGGGTATCGGCATTTTTTCTGGAAGCGTTTGCGCACAACAGCAGGGGGTCACTCCGACCGAGATTCTGCTCGGCGAGGTTAACCCTCTGACCGGAGCACCAGCACTGCTTGGCATTGCTTACAACGTTGGCACCAAGATCGCTATCGCTGAAGCGAACGCTGGGGGTGGTGTCAATGGAAGGAAACTGCGTCTTGTGACCGAAGACGACGGATATGTGTCTTCCCGAACAGTTCAATCGGTACGCAAGCTGATTGATGTGGATAAGGTCTTTGCATTTACTGCCCTTTCTGGATCGGGGCAGGCCATGGCCTCGTTGCCGGTTATCGATAAGGCAGGCATTCCCGCAATGGCTTCCGTGACACCGGTTACTCCTCTCTATCAGCCGCCACACAAGAGCGTGTTTGTGGTTGGCCAGTCCTCCGAGGAAGGGATGTATCAACTTGTGCGTTACTTGGCAACCAAATTTCCTGGAAAGAAGTGGGGCATTCTGACCCAGGACGATGACTACGGTGCGGCGTTGCGGACCGGGTTTGCCCGAGCCAAGAAAGAGTTCAGTCTAAACACTACCTACGAGGCCGAGTACAAGAAGGGCCAGCAGGACTTTTCTTCCGAAATGCTAAGTGCACGGTCTGCCGGCATTGAGATCTTCATGGCCGGAGGCGTTATCGCCGAAAACGTGGCAATGGTCAAAGAGTTGGAAAAGCTTAACGCAAAGCCAATCGTCGGCATATTCTGGCCAGGCCGCATTCCGGTAACGCTCAAATTAATGGGCCCAGCGAGCGATGGTATTTATGGCGTTGACTACGTCGACCCGGACCTGAGTGACAGTGTTGCAGCGTTCACAGAGCGTGCGAAGAAATTGGTCAGCGAGTCTGAGATTAAGGCGATGAACCGTTACACGCTCTCTAGCTACACAAGCACCAGGGTATTGATTGAGGCGATGCGTCGTTGCGGGAAGGACCTGACTTGGGCTTGCACAATCGCCGAACTTGAGAAGACGAAAAACTTTGAATCTGGGGTAATGGGGCCGGTTAGCTTTGGTCCAGGAGGGCGTTTTTCTGCGAATTCGGTGCGGATCATGCGGGCTGACCATGGAACACTTTCCTTCAAGCCCGTTCAGTAGGTAGGAGCTGAATCCGGCGGATCTTGTGCTGGTCGAGATCCGCCGCAAGACCACTCAGCATGGCTTCTCATGGTTCCGTGACCAAAGACTGGCGGGTACTGGTTAGGCCGCCGTGCAGTTGTCGGAAACGTAGCAAGCGGCCGAGATCTGCAACTATTTGATGCGGAAGTTAGGTCAAGCAATCAACTAGCCCTTGGCGATTGAGAGGGTTGAACGCGTCGATTATGAATCGGCCCCTGTTTATTGGAGAGTATTGTGAAGCGAGAGACGGACTACGGGTATGTACTGAAGTCATCCTATACACCCGAGGATATCGACGGTTTGGACTATCAACGTGATATCGGTGATCCAGGCTCTTACCCATATACGAGGGGATATCACTCGGAGGGCTATCGTAGTCGAATGTGGACGCAGCGTATGACTGCGGGTCTCGGTACTTCAAGTGACGCCAACTTGGTCCTAAAGAAGTATCGCGATATGGGCCAGCGCGGCGGAATGCAGGTCATCCACGACAGAGTCTCATGCTCAAACATCGACTCGGATCATCCGCTGGGTCGACGCGAGGCCGGTATTCTCGGCTGGCCTGGTTCATCCCTTCTCGAGTTCGAGGAACTGATGGAGGGTATTCCGCTAACAGGGCAGTCGATAACGATATTGGGTTCATGCGCGCCGTCACCGTTGCGCTTGGCTTACATCGTCGCGCTTGCGGAAAAGCGCGGCTCAAACTTGAGCGAAATTCACGGGAGCGTCATGGAGTCACCCTATGAAAATCAGCTGGGGCAAACCGACGTCCAACCGCTTGAACTCAACCTGAAACTATTCCTTGATGCCTGTGAGTATGTTGTCCGTAACAAGATTCGAATGCGCGCTGCAATCATTAGCCAGCACTTCCAGGAGTCGGGCGGTAACAGCGCCCAGGCACTTGGCGTAGAGCTTGCAATGCTGAAGGAGATCTGCGGCCTGTTGGTGAATGAGCGTGGTCTCGATTTTGATGACGTGGCGAACGTTCCCTATGAGCTTGTCAGTGTGGGTTCGCGGTTCTTTGAGGAAATCGCGAAGATGCGGGCGTTACGCCGAATGTGGGCAAAAGTTGCGAAAGAGCATTTCAAGGCCAAGAAGGAAAAATCCTGCCAACTTCTAATTGCGGTTCACACCTCTGGCCGGACCATGACATACCAGCAGCCGCTGAACAACATTGCGCGCTGCGCGATCCAAACGCTTGCAGGCGCTATTGGAGGATGCACCGCTCTTGATAACGCCACCCTGGACAATGCCCACGCCGAGCCGTCGGAATTGGCGGCGCGGATGTCGCTCAATACTCAGCACATTGTTGCCTGTGAAACAGGGGTAACCGACGTGGTTGATCCTCTGGCCGGATCTTACTTTGTCGAGTGCCTTACAAACAAGGTGGAAGAGGAAGGCTATAAGGTTTTGGAAGCCATCGAGAAGATGGGTGGAATGATTGCGGCCATACGCAAAGGCTACATCCATGACATGTTAATGGAAGAATCAAACAAGAAGTTTCGCGAAGTCGATACCAAAGAACGTTTGATCGTCGGCGTGAACCATTTGGCAATTCCTGAAAACGAAGATTTCGAAATTCCGATTAAGGAAGTACACGCTGACGACTGCGAAAAAATTGCCAAGCGCATGGAAGATTGGAAAAAGACACGGGATTTGCCGGCAGTGACAGATCGACTCGGGCAGTTGTATGCCGATGCGAAGAAGGGTGACAGATTCAATTTGATGCCAGCCATTATCGATGCAGTCAAGGTATACGCCACTGCTGGCGAGATTTCCGGCGTGATCAGATTGGCACGCGGATTGAGTTATGACCCACTAAACGTGATTACGTGTCCATACAATTTTCAATGATGTATGTGCCGCTTTGCTGATGGAACACAACTCATTGAATGAATTCTGGAGGTCGGGATCATGAACGCAGGGAAAAAGATTAAGGTAATCGTAACGATGATCGGCCTTGACGGCCACACTACAGGCGGAGAAGTCGTCTCCATGATGTTGCGGGATGCCGGTATAGAGGTAGTGTATTTGGGCAATAACCAGACGCCGGAGATGATTGTTCAAGCCGCCATTCAAGAGGACGTGGATGCGATTGGTATTAGCTCGCATGCGTCTAACTATCATCAGATTGAGGAAGTATTGGAGCTCCTCAAAAAGAAGGATGCGGCAGATGTTCCCGTTATCTGCGGAGGAAATATCCCGCGACATCAAGCTCAGATATTGAGGGGAAAAGGAGTGGCTGATATTTTTCCTCCAGGTAGCTCTAGTGAATCAATTGTCGATTGCATTGTCTCCAAGTCTAGAAAGTCTGGCTCGATCGCGGCGGGTGGAATTCTCGTCAGTCGATAATCGATTTGCGCTGAGTAACGCGGAGTCCTCCTGGCAACCATGGATTCGAATCCCCTGAATGACCTCGACGCGCTTGTCTTCGCGCTGGGAAAAGGTGATGTGCGGACTTGTGCACGGCTAATTAGCCGTGTCGAGAGGGGCGACGAAAATCTGGTCCCTGTGTTGCAGCGTCTGTATCGGGTTGGCGGTCGCGCACGAATCGTAGGTGTGACCGGACCACCTGGGGCTGGGAAGAGTACGTTGGTCAGCCGGCTCGTAGCAACCTGGCGTTTGCGTGGCCAAAGTGTTGCCGTACTGGCCGTGGATCCCTCCAGCCCGTTTTCTGGTGGCGCGGTACTTGGTGACCGTTTGAGAATGATGGAACACAGCTGTGACGAGGGGGTCTTCATCCGTAGTATGGCTTCACGCGGCCAGTTGGGAGGGCTTTCCAAGGCAGCCGGCGATGCGTTGACCGTACTTGATGCCATGCCGTGGGATGTAGTGTTGGTCGAGACGGTGGGAGTTGGACAAAACGAAACGGACATCATGCGCCACGCATCGGTAGTCGTATTGCTCCAGACGCCAATGGGTGGGGACGACGTTCAGGCGGCGAAAGCCGGTATCACCGAGATTGGCGACATTTTTGTTGTCAACAAGAGTGATCATCCAGATGCGGACCGCACCGTCCGTCAGCTAAAGGACATGATTTCGCTTGGTTTGTGCCTGCACTCCGACAAAACGTGGCAGCCGCCCGTTGTGAAGACGCGTGCTCTCGATGGCGAAGGCGTCGCCGAATTAGCTGATCACATTGACCGTTTCTTTGGCCACTTGGCGGTGCAGCCCCATGCAGCGCGCCAGCAGCTCAGAGACCGGGCCAAGCATCGTGTTGCAGAGATATTGCATGACATGCTGGAGCGGCGCTTGCGATCCGATAGTGATCGCTGGCTCGAAGATTCGATTGATCCCGTGGTTAGTCACGAGAGCGATCCCTATGCGCTGGCGGCAAGCCTGTTGGCGCGCATGACCTGATCCAATTTCTATAACTTATTACGGAGTTCTGATATATGAATGCTTGGATACCCTACGGGTGCTACTGGAGTACGCCGTTTGCAAAGTGGCAGGGAAGCTTCGCGAACCTGCATGCCATGAAATTTGCCGCGCACGTCACCAAGATGGAAATGCGCAAACGCAACATCGATCCGGCAATGATCGATTACGGCGTGTTGGGCTGGAGCGTCCCGCAAGTAGCCAGTTTCTGGGGGCTACCCTGGCTTACCGGGATGATTGGCGCAAATGGCGCCAGCGGTCCAAGTATTAGCCAAGCGTGCGCGACCTCGGTACGTAGTTTGTTGACGGCGGCTGAGGAAATCCAAGCGGACCGATCAGGCGTTGCGCTAGTTCAATGCTGCGACCGGCTTTCTAACGGGCCTCATCTTTACTACCCGAACCCGCGAGGAGCGGGTGGTACCGGTGAGGCGGAGAACTGGGTTATGGATGGCTTTGCTGCGGGCGATCCTTTGACCCACAAGGCCATGGTCGCAACGGCGGACAATGTTGCACAGCGTTATGGCTTCACCACCTCTCAGCATCATGACGTCGTGTTGATGCGGCAGGCGCAGTACGATCTCGCCTGCGCCGACGACAACGTGTTTCAGAAGCGGTTCATGTCTTTGCCATTTGAAATACCGGATGCTCGTTTCCTGAAAGTGGCAGGCTTGCTGGCGGGTGACGAGGGTCTCACGCGTTCCGACCCGGAGAAACTTTCCAAACTAAAACCAGTGGCCGAGGGCGGAACGGTGACGTTTGGTGGACAAACCCATCCTGCTGATGCCAATGCTGCCATGCTCGTTACGAGCAAGGAAAAAGCCAAGGAGCTATCGCGAGATTCCACAATTGTCATCCGGCTGGCCGGGTTCGGCCAGTCCCGTGTCGAGCTTGGCTACATGCCTGAGGCGCCAGTACCGGCTGCGCAGCGTGCATTGGCGGAGGCAGGAATCAGCATCAAGGACATAGATGCGGTCAAAACCCACAATCCATTTGCGGTAAACGATTTGTTTTTTGCGAAAGCGACTGGTTACCCGATTGAACGCATGAACAATTACGGCTGTTCTCTCATTTATGGACACCCACAAGCGCCGATGGGGCTGCGCGGAGTTATGGAACTGATCGAGGAACTGGTCCAGAAGGGCGGCGGGCGTGGATTGTTTTCGGGATGTGCGGCCGGTGATAGCGCCATGGCAGTCGTCATAGAGGTTGGAAACTTTTAGCCTCGTTTTGCCCTGCCATCTATCAGAACAACTTTCGCTGATAGGTGGTTGCCGAGAGCCTGCCGTTCTTTCCATTCGAAGGAATTCGCAGGCCCTTTCCTGATCACCGACTAATTGCGCTGCCCTTTTGCAGGGGCAGTCTTCTGACAAACGCGAGGCCTGGATGTTTCGATATCAAACCCCAACGCGCGACATGCATTTCGTTCTTCACGAGTTGCTCGATACGAGCTCGGCTCTTGCGACGATGCAACCGCCGTTTTCCTGGGACCAGGCCACTATTGATCATGCCATTGAAGCGGTTGGTCGATTTGCTGAGCGCGAACTTGCGCCATTGAACGCAAGTGGTGATGCAGAAGGGTGCCACGTCGTCGACGGACGTGTTCTGACACCAAGGGGGTATTTGGATGCCTATCGTTGCTTCGTTGACGCAGGATGGCCCACCTTAGCCTGTCACGAAGACCTCGGTGGTCAAGGCGCTCCGGCAGTCGTGTACAGCGCGATGCTAGAACTACTCTACTCGGCAAATCCCGGATGGACGATGTACTTCGGTACAGCGCACGGTGCCTACGCGTGTCTTTTGGCGCACGCGTCACAACAGCAGAAAGAGTACTACTTACCGAAGATTGTATCGGGGCAATGGACAACCACCATGTGCCTTACCGAGGCGCATTGCGGTAGCGATCTGGGATTACTCAGCAGCCGAGCGGCGCCCCAAGCGGACGGTAGCTATCGAATCACCGGATCCAAGATTTTCATTTCCGGTGGGGACCAAGATCTCACGGAGAACATCGTACACCTTGTATTGGCGCGGCTACCAGATGCTCCGCCTGGGGTCGGCGGCATTTCGCTGTTCATTGTGCCAAAGCACGTCCCCGACGGCGCAGGCATTGCCCGAGAGATGAATGGCGTGGCGGTGACCGCGGTGGAGCACAAGATGGGTTTGCGCGGTAGCGCGACCTGCGCGATGAACTTCGATGGAGCGGTTGGCTGGCTTGTCGGCCGGGCCAACGAAGGCTTGCGCAATATGTTTGTCATGATCAACTCGTCACGCATCGGTGTTGCTGTTCAGGGGCTCGGGATGGGGCAGGCCGCCTATTGCAGTTCACTCGAATATGCCCGCGAGCGGTTGCAGATGCGCGCCGCGGGTGGATCGCGACGGCCAGACTTGGCGGCCGATCCGATCATTGAGCACGCTGATGTTCGGCGGATGTTACTGACGCAAAAGGCACATGTCGAGTCGGCACGGATGTTTATCTATTGGTTATCGCTTCTGGTAGACCAGGAAGCCAATGGTTCAGATTCGTCTGAACGCAAGGAAGCTGCCGGACTCATTGGACTGCTGACACCCGTTGCCAAGGCATTCCTCACAGAAAATGCCTTCGTTGTAACCAGTATTGCCATTCAGGTTCACGGTGGTCATGGCTATATCCGTGATCATGGCGTCGAACAAATCGCTCGTGATGTCCGCGTCGCGCAAATCTATGAAGGTACCAACGGTATTCAGGCTCGCGATCTGCTGGCGCGTAAGGTGCTCGGTGACGGGGGTGAGAAGCTGAATTGCTTTTTCGACCTGGTCCGTCGTGATATGCGCGAAAGAGGCATTGAGGGGTTACCCGAAGGTTTCGCCGACCCGCTACTTAAACTATGCGACGCGTTGGGGCAGCTAACGGCGGAACTTGGCAATTTAGTACTTATGGATGCTGATGAAGTGGGCGCGGCGGGCGCGGACTATCTGCGTGCCTTAGGGCATCTCGTCTGCGGCTGGTTGTTTGCACGAGCGGCCAGTATCGCTCAGCAGCGCCTTGACGAAGGTACATCCGATCCATTCTATGCCGCGAAGTTGGCAACTGCCCGCTTCTATTTTGCCCGTCTTTTACCTGAGGCAAATACGCACATAAATGTCGCACGATCAGGACTGGCCAGCCTATCAGACCTCTCGGAAGAAATGCTATTTGTCTAGTTCTGAGTCGCACTATATCCAGGCCGTTCGCGTGGAAAGTGCGTGATGAACTGGGACTACAACATCCAACCATCAATAAAGGATTCTAGGAAATGACTTTATCCAATGCCAATCCCCTGCTCAGCGTTCCCTCCCGTCCACTTCCCCGGCGCATTGCAGTAATCGGTGCCGGCACCATCGGGCCGGACATTGGCTACTACCTGAAGAGTGCCATCCCGGGGCTCAAACTATATATGGTGGATGTGTCACAGGAGGCCGTTGATCGTGCCATTCAGCGTTTTCACGACTATGTTGGCAAAGCCTTGAAGCGCGGCGCGATGAGCGAAGCGGATGCCAAGGCTGTCACGGAAAACCTGATCGGTACGCTTGATTACAACGCAATAGCGGATGTCGACTGGGTGCTTGAAGCAGCA
>ORMF012114481.1_pt1 | contig 37869 bp, 35 predicted proteins | sample 1779871 | NCBI WGS metagenome assembly ORMF01 (sample SAMEA104232316, study PRJEB22302) | groundwater metagenome | biome: forest; feature: aquifer; material: groundwater | place: USA | collected 2011-08-07 | depth 5.4 m
CCACTGCAGCCGCTACAATACCCAGACCAGGCGCCTGAACGAGACAATGTTCCACGCTGTATTCAGCGCAATTACCGGATATTTGCACAGCCTTGACCCAGAAAATCGAATTCGATCCTAAGTCATTTATTGCCGGCCTGCCCCTGTTGCCCGGGGTATATCGCATGCTGGACAGCCAGGGGCAGGTGTTGTATGTCGGCAAGGCGGGGCAACTGAAAAAACGCGTCGCTTCCTATTTCCAGAAAACCAGTGTTTCGCCGCGCATCCGCCTGATGGTGTCGCATATCGCCCGCATCGAGGTGACTGTAACACGCTCCGAGGCTGAGGCATTGCTGCTGGAAAACAACTTAATAAAGACATTAAAGCCGCGCTACAACATCCTGTTCCGCGATGACAAGAGCTATCCCTACATCGTGCTGACCGGGCATCGTTTCCCACGCTTGGCCTATTATCGCGGTGCAACCGGCAAGCAGCATCAATACTTCGGACCTTATCCCAATGCAAATGCGGCGAAGGAAAGCATCAACCTGCTGCAAAGAATTTTCCGCATCCGCACCTGCGAAGACAGCTTCTTCAAAAACCGCACGCGCCCCTGTTTGCTGCACCAGATCCATCGCTGCACCGCCCCCTGTGTCGGATTGATCAACGAACAGGATTACGCCGGCGATACGCACAACGCAGCGCTGCTATTGCAGGGCAAGCAGGGCGAAGTGGAGGGGCTGCTGCGCCAGGCCATGGAGCAGGCGGCGGATGCACAGCATTACGAGCAGGCGGCGGCACTGCGCGACCAGTTGCACGCGCTGCATACGGTGCAGCAAAAGCAGTTTATGGAAAGCGGCCGCGCGACGGATGCGGATATCGTCGCCGTGGCCGAACTGGGCGGCACGCTATGCGTAAATCTGGCTATGGTGCGCGGCGGCAGGCATCTGGGCGACAAGAGCTTTTTTCCGCAGAACGCCGAAGGGCAGGCGCCCGGCGAAGTTCTGGAGGCATTCCTGGCGCAGCATTACCTGAATCGCAGTGTGCCGCCGTTGATACTCACCAGCGTTGAAATTGCGGCGGAGGCGCTGGAAGCCTTATTCAGCGGGCAGGCCGGGCACAAGGTGCAGATACGCCACAGTGTCAGCGGAGAACGCCGCCAATGGCTGGATATGGCGCTGAGTAATGCGCTGCTGGCCTTGCGCCAGCATAGCGGGCAGCAAGCAGGGCAACTGGCCCGTCTGGAAGCTCTGCGCGAGGTATTGTCGTTGCCGCAACTGTCGCGTATCGAATGCTTTGACATCAGCCACACCATGGGCGAGGCTACTGTCGCTTCCTGTGTGGTGTACGACAATTTTTCCATGCGCACTGCCGAATACCGGCGCTACAATATCAGCGGCATTACCGGGGGTGATGATTACGCGGCCATGCGCCAGGCCTTGCTGCGCCGCTACCAGAAATTGCAGGCAGGGGAGGGCAAGCGGCCCGATCTGGTATTGATTGATGGCGGAGCCGGGCAACTGGGCGTTGCCGGTGCAGTGATGGCGGAACTGAACTTGTCTGACATTCCGCTGATAGGCGTGGCTAAAGGCGTGGAGCGCAAGCCCGGGATGGAGCAATTGTTACTTCCACACCAGGAAAAGCCGTTACAATTGCCGCCGGACAGCCCGGCGCTGCATTTGATCCAGCAGGTGCGGGATGAAGCGCACCGCTTTGCCATCAGCGGACACCGCGCCAGGCGCGGCAAGGCACGCACGGCATCCATGCTGGAAGAAATCAGCGGGGTGGGGGAGAAACGCAGGCGCAACCTGCTGGCGCGCTTCGGCGGGCTGCAGGGTGTCCGCCAAGCCAGTGTGGACGATCTGGCTCAGGTAGAAGGCATCAGCCAATCTCTCGCGGAAAAAATTTATCAACAGTTGCATTGAGGAATTTCTGTTTCAGTTCAACCTATCCATGCCATTCAATATCCCCAATTTGCTGACCTGGTTCAGGATAGTGATGATCCCGGTGTTTTTTGCCGTGTTTTATATATCCGACAGCACGCTCAGCCTGCACCATAAGCATCTGGCCAGTACACTCATCTTTGCGCTCGCCGCCATTACCGACTGGATGGATGGTTATCTGGCGCGCACGCTGAACCAGACTTCCGCGTTCGGTGCCTTTCTGGATCCCGTGGCAGACAAACTGATGGTGGCAGCCGCGCTGATTATGCTGGTTAATCTGGCTTACGTGGATGCCGTCATCGCCTTCATCATCATTGGCCGCGAGATTGCCATCTCTGCCTTGCGCGAGTGGATGGCGCAGCTGGGCAACAGCAAAAGCACAGCAGTGTCCATGCTGGGCAAAGTCAAAACCACTTTTCAGATGATAGCCATCTTGCTGCTGCTCTATCACGAGCCGGTGCTGGTTTTTTCCGCGCACGAAGTAGGCACGCTGCTGGTTTATATTGCCGCTCTGCTCACTTTGGGTTCGATGATTTATTACCTGATGCTGGCGATGCCGCAAATCACGCAAAAATCACGGGAGTAAAATTGATTTTTCGCCGCACGCCATGTATAGTGCCGCGCTCTCGGGGTGTAGCGTAGCCTGGTAGCGCGCCTGCTTTGGGAGCAGGATGTCGGGAGTTCGAATCTCTCCACCCCGACCAGGTTTATAAATCGAATTGGTTGCCGAAAGAATTGTGCCCGTAGCTCAATCGGATAGAGCACCAGCCTTCTAAGCTGGGGGTTACAGGTTCGATTCCTGTCGGGCACGCCAGAAATACGATTTAAGTCAGTTCAATGGTGGCTGTAGCTCAGTTGGTAGAGTCCCGGATTGTGATTCCGGTTGTCGTGGGTTCGAGCCCCATCAGTCACCCCAAGTATAGCCAGCTTCATCGGTAGCACTCGCTAACTTTGTAAGATGAAACGTGTTTTTTGTAAGATCATTTCACCGCTTTGGATTTTCTGACCGCCCTGCGGTCATACACTTTGGCCGGGATGCTCTCGGTTCTGTGGCCAGTTAGCTCACTTGCTTTTCTTCCATCCTCGATCATATCTGTGACTGCTTTTGCGCGTAAGTCATGGAATGTGAATCGCTCGTTTCCTTGTTCAACCCATTCTTTCATCAGCCTTTGCCACATCGCTTTGAAGCCTTGCGAGCTGTATGGCTGCCCGATGCGGCTGTGAATCAGATACATCGAGGCTGTCTTGCTGGGCAGCGCCTTACATTCTTCCACGATGGCGCGCAGGATGGGTGTCCATTCAACCAGCGTGGCCGCACCACGCTTGCGCTGTCCGAACAGGATGCCTTCGTCGGTGATCTGTGTTTTGTGCAGGCGCAGCACCTGCGCCTGTGCCTTGCCGGTGAGGTAGGCGATGCGTGCAGCTAGAGCGATTCGTAGTCCAGCATCGCTGCTTTCTTTGCGTTCGCTGTCATTTTTTAGATGGCCGTTGCTTCGGCAGAATTCGACGAAGGTATCAAGCTCGACATCGGTGATCATGCGGGTGCGCGATTCCTCTTCATTGCGTTGCACGCCGACGCAGGGGTTATCGCGCACGATTCCCTGTCCACGCGCCCAGTTGAATGCAGCTTGCAGGAATGACACCTCACGATTGGCGCGCACCGGTGCCACTTTGCCACGGAACTTATGCAGGTATGCCCACACCTGGTGTGGTTGTAGGTCTTTCGGCTGCATGGTGCCGTAGGCTTTTTTGAGATTGACGATCTCGGCCTCGTTGTCCTGGAGCGTGCGCGGTGATCGTTTGCCGCGCTGAACCTGCTCTCCCACTTCTTTCAGATAATCATCCAGCAGCTCGCCGATCGTGCCGGCGATGCTGCGGCCTTCTTCCAACTCCAGCAGCTTGCGCTTGGCAGTTAGTAGGTCATGGCCAAGGTTCATCCGTTCGTTGGTGGCGGTGATGGTGTAATAGGTATCCTGCCGCTTGCCCTTGTAGGCATACAGGCGCGGTGGCAGGGGTGATGCAGTTTTTCGGCGTCCAACCATTTATGCTGCCTTAGGCTGATTCCAGTATGAAAAATCTGGCTCAGTGTGCGACAAAGGTTCGATGCTGGCAAGTCCGAGTCGTTTCTCAACAAAGGCGCGCAGCACGCGAGGCTTGCCGCTGATAGTACGCTCAAATGGGTATCCGTGAGCTTCTAACCAGTGCGCTTGATAGTGCCCGACCTTGTAGCCAGTCAATTCATGCAGTTCGTCGGCTGTGAGAAACAGTCTCACTTGATTACCTCAAGATGTGCTGCGTAACATGCGGCTTGTGGTGGGCGATGCATAGGCGCAGAGGCGATGGTTTTGTGTCTGTCAGGGTGGTGGTCTGCTCGGGCATCCAGAGAATGCGCGGTGGGCGGGTTGGGGTCATGGTTGTTCGCCACGGCCACATGCAGCCCTAGTGGCATTTCAATCCCAGTGAACGCGCATCCGTCTCCAGCAAAGTTATCAATAATGATCTCGCGCTTTCCGACATCCCTGAATTGAAAACATGAACACAAAACAGATCATCATCTTCACTGGACATGATCCGCACGGGCATTGGTTCGCACTCTCTCACGACATCCCCTGGTTGGCCGCAGAAGGCGAATCGTTCGCGGTTGCCCGTAAGACCTTGGCCGATATTGCGCCGGGACTGGCAAGCATGCACGGCATCGAGGAGCCGATTGAGCTGGTATGGCGTTCGATAGGTTTAGGCTCGCAAAACGAAATCTGAGATGCGAAACCAATCCTGTATTGCTGCGCTTTATGCTTTGGTGATCGCCACCCAGATCGGGCTGGCTCATGCAGAAGACCTCGGTGTCATCGGCAAGACGTATGACATTGCCGAGCGCGACCTCATCGAGGTCATCAAAGACAAGTTGCGCCACATGGAGAAAACCGGCGAGCTGGCGAAACGTCAGGCCGAATACAAAAACCGCGTGATGTCGGGCATTGAACATCCCATGCCGATACCGGGCATTCAAGCCACGGAAACAGCCAATACGCACTATTACGACCCTTCCATTGCCACTGACAAGGACATTGCTGACGCAACCGGCAAAGTCCTTTATCCCCGTGGCACGCGCGTCAACCCGCTCGATTACATCGGCTGGAATAAATACTTGTTGTTCGTGGATGCGCGCGATGCCAAGCAGTTGGCATTCAGCAAAAGAATTACCGCCGCCTCCGACAGGCCGGTCAAGCTGGTGCTGGTGGCCGGTGCGCCGCTGGAGCTGATGCGCAAATGGAAGATGCCCGTTTATTTTGATCAGGGCGGCAAGCTGGCCCGACGTTTCGCCATCACCCAGGTGCCCGCCATCGTCAGGCAGGAAGGGAAGAGGCTGCGCATCGATGAACTACTTTACTAAATTTCTGCTCTGCATATTCGGTCTGCTGGTATGCGGACAGAATGCGCTGGCCTCTCTCGATTGTCAGGGGCGCTTCCCCAATCCGATTACCGACATCTGCTGGAGTTGTGTTTTTCCGATCAATTTCGGTGCGGGCGCGCTGACGCTGCCTCTCTCGCTCGGGCAGGAGGACACCCCGAATCCGGGGGGCTCGCCGATCTGTATGTGCGGCATCAATCCCGGCATCAAGATCAGTTTCTGGGAGCCGGTGCGTCACGTCGATGTGGTGAGAAAACCATTCTGCATGACCTCGCTGGGCGGCATTGACATGAATCCCGGCTTTGACGCGCCGCACGGCACGCAGGAAAAGAAAGACAACTCCGACACCAGCTCGCTCTATCAGGTGCATTGGTATGTTGATCCGATATTGATACTGCTCCAGGCCGTCATAGACAGCCCGTGCCTCGAACAGCAGGTGTTCGATGTGGCCTATCTCACGGAACTCGATCCGCTCTGGAATGATGACGAAATGACCAGCATCCTCAATCCGGATTCATTCCTGTTCGGCAACCTGGTAGCCAGGCTCGCCTGTGGTGCGGATTGCGTTGCGTCCTCCCTCGGATTTGGCAGTAATACGCTGTTCTGGTGCGCCGGTTGTCAGGGTTCGATGTACCCGTTGAACGGGCATGTCGCCTCGCATATCGGCGGCGTGCAGGCATCAAGCCTGCTGGTGTCGCGCATCATTGCCAAGATGCATCGCGAAGGGCTGATGTGGGCCGCATCGGGGAGTTCCGGCATGTGTGGATATTACCCGCAACTGCTCATGGACAAGACCAACTACAAATACCAGATGCACTTTCCGGTAGCGCAAGACAAGATCAATGGCAAGTGTTGCCAGCCGCTAGGCCGCACCACTGTCATTTGGGGAGCTGGCAAGGAAATACCGGGCGCTGGCGAAGACTTTGCCTACATGATTTTCCGCAAGCGGAACTGTTGCCAGGGGGCATTCTGATGTCCAACCTCATGTTGCGCATCACATTGGCCTGTGCGCTTGTTTTGCTGGTGCAGCAAGCCAGCGCGGAAACGGAACTGGAAAGATCAAACCGGATTCTCTGTGAAATTAACGAGCGCGTTGTTAATCAATACCGCGCGCCTGCACCGAATATAAACGCATTACCTCAACCGGCTACCACCACCGCAAACCCGGCAGACTTGGCCAGGCAATTCCGCCAGCAGCCCATACATCCAAAGCCAGCAACGCCAGAGATGATGATCTTTGTGTCGCTCTCGATGCCGCGAGAAAGTCTGCTGCGCATTGTTGAACAGTCGGAAAGAACCGGTGCGAGGCTGATTTTCCGTGGATTTTATGGCGACAAAATGACCGACATGGCGGCGCGCATCGGCGCGCTGCTGGGCAAACATCGTGTCGAAGCGGTCATCCATCCCCCCGCATTTACTCAGTTCAAGGTTGATCAGGTGCCTGCACTGGTGCTCGCTCAATCCGATGCGGGCAACCAACTGGACAGCGGCTGCGCCCAGGCGGATCGCTACGTGAAGGTCACCGGCGATGTCAGTCAGGACTACGCACTGGAATACATCGAGCGCATGTCACCGCAATGGGCGGCGACCGCGCGCTTGTTTGGCGACAAGATCAAAGAGGCTCAGCAATGAGAGCCGGGTGCAGAAAGCTTGCCATTGTCTTGTGCCATACGCTCCTGTATCTGGGTGGCGCAATCCCGCAGCTGTCACACGCAGTTACCCCCGTGGAACAGGCGTTCATCGACGGCCAGGCCGCCGCGCAAAGCGCCGCATCCACTGCATCGACCAGCATCACCAGCGGCACGATAGCGACCACGGTCAACAGCTTCAATCCGAGCTACTACAATTACAGCGGCACCGCGCCAGAAGCGGTCTATTTCATGAATGGTGGCGGAGACACGATTACGCCGGGGGCGGGGAAGGTGACTGCCTGTCAGACCGGCCCGGTCAATCCAAACGCCTTCCTCCAGCAAAACTGCGACGCCATCAGTTACATGGCGCGGAACCCGTCAACCCGACCGCAGTTCACTATCACCCCTGGCGATCCGAATGTCGCGAGATCGAGAAGCATAGAAGCCAATCCTGGGACACTGGCAGCAAACTCATTGGGGTATGCCAGTCCATCGGCAATTGGTGCCTTCACGGGGTGCACCAGCCGAACGGTCACCACACCGCCAACCTACACCACAGAAGTCTGCAACGAGTATCTGAATGCAGTCAGTCACATGTGTACTGTCGGACGCACGATTGTGGTGGATGCCAAAGCCAACTATCAATGCAGCCAGACAGCAAGCGCTTATCAAACACAAACGTGCAACAAGACATTGAACGCTGTCGTGACCCCTACGCCTTATTGCTCGGTATCGGGCAGTGCAACAGGGTTGGGCTCATACCTGAAAACCACCACCGCTTATAGTTTTGCACTAAAGAAAAATGTCACCACAACTAGCACTATTTTGTACCCGCATTTTGATGTGATATTCGGTTGCAGCGGAGACTCGCTCGCGAGGGTTACCGTGACAATCAGTGCAGGTTCGCAGTGCCACGGCGGGGGGTGTAATTCTAATTACTACCCCATAGTGTTGAATTTTATACCGGGCACTAACGCCGGACCGGTCTCACTAAATATGGCCATGACTTATGACGGGATATGGTGGGAAACAACCACTGTGTCATATATCGGCGCAAGCAACACAGTGACAATCAGCAACAGTTATAACCCCACGGGGAAAACCGTCACAGCCACCGCAGTTCCCTCTGGTACGGTTGGTATGCGAAATGTCATTACCTCGTCGTGGGTCAATGGATGCGCGACACAGCAGGCAGCCGCGCTATGATTCGATCACTCTTCCTGATGGTGCTGTTGATTCTTGCCGGCGAGTCGATTGCCGCTTCATGTACAAAAACCGGGTCGGTTTGCGTGGACGCAACCCCATGCAAAATGATTAGCGGCGTATCGGTGTGTCTGACCGATCCTGCGGTCAAATCAACCTGCTGGCAATACGCTGATACCTACAAATGCATCAAACCTAACGCTGTCGATTATTGTTCAGCCTTCAGGCAAATTCCGGGGTGTTGGCAAGTCAATTCAACTTGTGCGGTTACCGACACCACGTTTGGAACTGGGTGCATGCAATGGGATAACACATGGCGGTGTGGCAACCCGGCGTTATCCACGCCGCCGAACACAATAAGGGTAGGCGACAGTTATACCATTGTTACTGACACCCTCAATAACACCCAGTGCCAATCGTATGCAAACAACCCAACCTGCGCGATTGCGTCGCACACCTGCGTTGAGCCAGCGGCAACCCGCATTATTAACGGATTGCCGGTATATCGAGACTGTTGGAGTTGGCAAGACAACTATTCGTGTCTGGGGACGCTGCAAACGGACTGCGGCGCATTGCAGGCTAGAGGATGCACGCTCAGCTCATCGCAATGCCTGACAACAGCACTCAATAGCCAGTGCAGTCTCACCGAAAAAACCTATCGCTGCCAAAGCGCGCCCGGATCGTCTTCCACCGTTGCAGATTGCGATGGAAATACATACTGCACAGGCGGCAACTGTTTCAATACCGGTCATGTGCCCGACGCGGATTTCGCACAAACAACCGCCATGATGGAAGCCATGCGTCAAGCCGGAAATTACATGGATACAGCTACCCTGCATATATTTAGCGGACAGGGGTCTAGTTGTACAAAAACACTGTTTGGTTTGTTCAACTGCTGCAATGCTAGTGGCGGTGGTGGAGGAATGAGCAATTCAAGCATCATGAGTTCCGCGATGAGCGCAGGTGGTCAAGTGCTGAAAGCTGGCAGCAGTTACATGTATGACACAATGTTCGACAACTCATATGTCATACGTGGAATTGACTCAGCTCTTTCCTCAACTCCGATTGGATCACTCACAAGTAGTGGGCCATTTAGCCCGTCTTTTTCAATGTACGGTTTTACGGCATCATGGTCTGCTTCGGGTGGTTTAGTTTTTGCATTCGATCCAACCACACTTGCGATCCAAGTGGCGATTATGATTATCGTGGAAATAGCCTCCTGCGACCCGCAAGAAAAAATGCTTGCCCTGAAAAAAGGGCAGAACCTGTGCCGCTTCACCGGGAGTTATTGCTCAGTCGAGATTCCGATTGTCGGTACCTGTTTGCAGACAACGGAAAGTTATTGCTGTTTCAATTCACGTTTGGCGAGGATTATCAACACATCGGGCGGGGCGCAAATTGGAAAGGCCGTGACGGACTGCACGGGCTTTACGCCAACCGAGTTTGCCCGTCTGGATTTTTCGAGAATTGACCTTACCGAATTCACTAACGAGATTATGGCGAACGTGAGAATGCCAAGCGCAACCACCATCAACACCGATAGCACCGCCACCATGCAGCGCAAGCTGAACAACTACTACACGCGAGGTCGCCAATGATCGCATCGAGATGCTTTATCACCATTGCCACAATCACTCTTTTGGCAACTGCGGCAAGTGCGGCGGAAAGCTTTAGCGTGAAGACGTTGCTCATGCAGGCATTGAATGCGCCAGACGGAACAGCCAAAGGGATTGTAGAGGGCAAAGAGGCCAATGCAATTCACACTGCAACCGGCGCATCCGATCCGGTCATAGCTGAGGTGTCAACGATCAAGAAATTCAATCAGGAAGGGTGCGGTCGCCTCGCAGTCAGACTGATTCAGCCGAACACGCCAACGAAGGAGGGCGGTAAAACGGACTTTGCGCTGAATTACGAACTGAATTTATGTCGAAACGGCATGCCACCGAGTGAGGGGATGGATTTAGGGAAGGCGGCAAAGGTTTTAGGAAATTAAACCGTCAATGGCTTCCTGCGGTTGAGATTGTGACCGAGCTGCGACATTACAGGGCTGGTTTCGACACGCGGTTGCCAGACGATTTTGTTATTACACTGCCCGAAACTGGTCGTTCACCAAATGGCACTATCGACACATTATAGTCGGCCAATCTTCTCTGAAACAGCCGTTCGACACTCGCTACACTAAACCTCGAGCATTCCATATGTCGATCCATCCGGGTATTTCTGTGGCGGGCATTGGCTTGGCGATAAAGTAGCCCTGAGCAATATCACACGCCGTTTTGCGTAAAAAATCCCAGTCAGACTGGTCTTCGACCCCTTCCGCCACAACACTCATCCCGAGTTGCTTTGCCAGGCCGAGGCTGGAATTGAACATTGCCCGCAGCTTTTCGTTGTTCCATGCGCCATGCACAAAACTCTGATCGATCTTGAGTTCATCGAAGGGAATGTCGCGTAGCTGCGCCAGGGAAGAGTGACCCGTGCCGAAGTCGTCAATAGAGAGGTGGAAGCGCTTCAATCGTAGCCGGGTCAGTATATCGAGTGCGGCCTTCATGTCCCCCATCAGGCGGCTTTCGGTCACCTCCAGAACCAGATCTTGCGAGGAGACGCCTGCCGCAGTCGCCTGTGCGGCGATGACATCCGCAAAATCCAGCGCAGTCAGATTGTCCATCGACACGTTGATCGCGACGCGCAATGCCAGACCCGCTTTCTTCCAAATGCTTGATTGGGCCAACGCGCCAGCAATCACCACGCGAGTCAGCTCATCGATCAGGTTGTGCGCTTCCGCCACACTGATAAACTGGTCGGGAAACACCATTCCATCCACGGGATGGCGCCAGCGCACCAGAGTTTCCACACCCACCACCTTACCGGTTGCGACTGCCACCTTTGGCTGGTAGTAATTCACGAGCTCACCGTTTTTGATGGCGGAATGTACTTCTTCCGCACTGTAGATTTTTTTTGCCGCTCGTGGCTTGTCGTGTGACGGAATTGCCCACTCGCCGATCAGCGCAGCCAACTCCTTTGGCTTGACTGGCTTGCGGAGATGGCCAAGCACCGTGAGCCGGTGTTCTCTCGCCAGCTTCTCGGCGCTCTCGAGTATGCGCATGCCCTCCTTGCTCAACAGGATGAGGCTGCCCCTATAGCCGCGTGCGACCAGGTGGCGTATGAACTCGACCCCATCCATTTCCGGCATATTGAGATCCAGCAGAATCAGGTCCGGCATCGTGTTCTGGCTATCGAACGACTCCAGCGCAGCACGCCCGTTGTCGTAAGTCGTCACTTTGGGGAAGCCCTGATTGGCCAGTGTATGGGCGATCAACTTGAGCATGAAAGGCTCATCATCGAGCACCAGGATGTTGAGCGTGGATGGGTCTAGCATGATTGCTCCTTAGTAGTTATCAGACCAGTGGCAGGGCATCTACAGCAATGAATCCAGATGGTTGTTTACGGCAACCATTTCTGCCTCGAAACGGGGCAGCAAATCGGCCAGCACATCAATCTGACCGGAGTTGCCGGCCTGTTCCATATCCGCGCATAGTTCACCTAATTTAACTGCGCCAACTGAATATGCGGAGGATTCGAGCTTGTGGGCAGCCGCGCCCGCCTGGGTCGTCTGCCCGTTCTCACAGGCCGTCTTCAATTCTGTCGCGATCTGTGTCGCGCTGATTCGGAAGTTATGCAGAAAATCGCGGATGACTTCCGGGTCGTTGCCGACCAGGTCTTCGAGGATACTCAAGTCCACCGGTCCGGTTGCGGTGCCCTGCAAGGTGGTTGTGGCAGGGGGAGCGGGAGAAACCGGCCGGGGTTTTGCGGTGGGCAGCCATTTCTCAAGCATCGCCTTCAGTTCATTCAGCCGCGCCGGCTTGCTCAGGTAGTCGTCCATCCCTGCGGCACGGCAACGCTCGTACTCGCCCCTGAGAGCATTGGCTGTCAGCGCGATGATCGGGATGTGACGGGATCCGATTTCTGCCGCGCGAATCGCCGCGCTCAACTGGTAACCATCCATCTCCGGCATGTGCAAGTCAGCTAACAGCAGTGCGTAGTCGCCACTCCCCCAGTGCTCCAGTGCCTTGCGGCCATCGCTGGCGATATCCGCCGCGTACCCGAGCAGAGCGAGCTGGTGCAGGATGACCTTCTGGTTGGTTTCATTGTCTTCAGCGACCAGGATTAACTGACCCTGTTGCAGCGCCTCTTCCCGCGATAGTGGATTTTTCGCCCCCAGGATTTCATGGTGCTGTCGTATTTCTTTTTCCGCCTGTGCCCGTCCCGCGGCAATGGCTACTGCCTTGAGAAGCGCCCGTCTGTAGAGCACGCTACCATCAATCATTACCAGATCGTCCGCCTCCCGACGCGGCTGGCGGCGTTGCCCGCGCTCGATGAGGACGAAGCGGACATCAAGTTCCGGCCGGTCATGCGCCATGGCACGCAGTTCATCCGGCTGCGCTACGGTACCGGCGGTATCCAAAATCCACACCCACAAACCTGGCGGACAGGTACCGGCCCACTCCCGGGCCGCCCCAAGATCCTGCGCCTGTTCTACCACGGCACCGGCCTGTGTCAGATACACGACCAAATCATTCGTTAAGCCTTCAAGGCCGCCCACTACCAGACAAGAGAGTCCGCTAACCGGGGAGGGTGCTTCGTCGGGAGCGGACTTTTCCGGCGATAGCGCAAACGGTAGGCGCACAATGAACGTGGAGCCCTTGTCCGGCTCGCTTTGCACCGTGATTTCGCCATCCATCAATTCCACCAGATTCCGGGAGATAACCAGTCCCAGGCCGGTGCCGCCGAAGCGCCGGGTGGTGGAACTATCGGACTGGGTGAAGGGGGTAAAGAGTCGCGCCAGAGTATCTTCATCCATACCGATGCCGTTGTCGGTGATCCTGAATTCCACCATCACCCGCTTGGGACTGCGCTCGAGAGGTATTGCGCGTATCGACACACGCCCCCGTTGCTCACGCCCCCCGGAAAACTTGATGGCGTTGTTAACGAGATTGATCAGCACCTGGCGCAGGCGCAGGGCATCACTCATAACTTGCTTGGGGATCGCCGGATCCGTGAACAGGGTGAGATACACCCCTTTCCGGTGAGCCATGCGGTCGAGCAAGCTACAAGCCTTCTCCATCACATCTTCAACGGACATGGGGGATTCCTCAATCTTTAGCATCGTAGCTTCTAATTTGGAGAAATCGAGAATGTCGTCAATGATGCCCAGCAGTGAAAGTGCCGAATCCTGGATAAGATCGACGATTTCTTTCTGGTTGTCACTCAAGCTGCTTTTCTCGAGCACGTCGGCCATGCCTATCACGCCGTTCATCGGCGTGCGGATCTCATGGCTCATGGTCGCGAGGAAACTTGATTTGGCCCGGTTGGCCTGCTCGGCCTCTTCCTTTGCCAGCTCGAGCTGCTGATTGGCCTCGCTGAGTTCACTCGTGCGTTCAGTGACACGTTGCGCAAGCAGCTCGCGTTCCCGCTCGACTGCCAGATTGGCCGCTTTCAGCTCTTCTGCTGCCTGTTGCAGATCCTGCATTGCACGCAGGCGTTCGGTCACGTCGCGCACCAGAGCGATGAAGCGTGTCTGTCCCCCGGGTGGTGTCTCGTACTGTAAGGTGATCTCTACCGGGATGTCATGGCCATCCTTGTGCCGGTGCCGGGTAGTGAAGCGGTAAGTATCGAGTTCGCCGCGCAACATGGGTGCGATCAACTCGCGGAATGTTGCCTCGTCGAATTCGGGCTTGATATCCACCGGCGTCATCTTGAGCAGTTCATCATGGCTATAGCCGAGCTCGTGTACTGCACCCTCGTTCACATAAGTGAAACGCAGCGTCTCGGGTTCGAAGATGAAGGCCCCGTCCTCGGTTGCATCCAGCATCGCCATCGCCTCGCGCATGGACTGTTCCGCTTGCACGCGTTCACTGATATCGCGCACGTTGGCGATAATCATGAGTTCTTTGTCCGATTCCAGCGGGCTGAGGCTGATGTCCACGGGAAATGTGCTGCCATCCTTGCGCAGGCCATGCAGCCTGGATTGTCTGTCCGCTCCCATCTTGCGCACAGTCGGAGCTTGTGCATAGTGTTCGCGCAGGTCTACATGAATCTCGCGCGACTGTTTCGGTATCAGGACTTCAATCGGCTGGCCCAACAGTTCCGCACGCCCCCAACCGAACAGCGTTTCTGCCTGCCGGTTTACCTGCATGATGAGACCCTGGCGGTCGGCCATCAAGATCGCATCCGGGGCGAATTCGAACAGGTTAGCGAAGCGCTGCTCACTCTTGCGCAGGGACGCAGTGCGCTCGGCGACGCGGGTCTCCAGGTTCTGGTTCAGCTCGCGAATTTCGTTCTCGACCCGCTTGCGCTCCGTTATATCTAAATTGGTACCAACTATTCGCAGCGCTCGCCCTTGCTCGTCCCGCTCCACCGCCTTTCCGTGACTAAGAATCCACCGAAACTCTCCAGCCTTGTTGCGCACCCGGTGCTCGACGTAATAATCCGGAGCGAGCCCATTGATAGTGTCCAAGACGGCTGCCCGAATGCCATTCTGTTCATCGGCAGGTACCAGCTTGAGTAGCTCATCGGGCGTGGTGACGGTCTTATCTCCTCCAGGCTCTTCGCCTATCATCGGGGCCCACCGCTCGTCGAGAGTTACTCGACCAGTGCGAAGATCGCTTTCCCACATCGACTGATTCGAGCTCTCCAGCGCCAGACTCAAGCGATCTTTCTCCATTGCCAGAGACTGTTCTGCACGCTTGAGGTCGGTGACGTCCTGGTTAGCACCGTGAGTCTTGATCACTCGGCCTGCAGCGTCCATCGTGACGCCGTAACGCACCAAGATGTAGCGGATTTGTCCATCGCGTTGCACGATGCGGTGCTCCAACTCCGACACATAAGTGGCATCGGGCGCTCTGGTCGCCTTGTCGTTTTCTTCAGCTACGACGTGCATGTCCTCCGGGTGACAGAACTCGCGGGCGTACACTTCCGCCTGCATGAGGTAGCCGCCTTCACGCTCGGCCGTCGTGCCCAACAGCGCGTAGAAGGGATCGTTGAACGTGAAGAGGCCGCTGGCCACATCGAATTCCCAATAGGCTAGGTGTGCCAAGTCCATCCCGTATTCGAGCTGCTGGCGGATCGACCGCAGCTCGTCCTCAGCGAGTTGCCGGGCCGCCAGCTCGTGCTCAAACTCGGCCGACTGTTTCGCCAAACGGCGGTTGGCAAGGCGCAGTTCCAATTGCGCAATCACTTGCCGGCTCAGGCGAACCAATGCGTCGCGCTGCTCCGGCGTGAGGCTGCGCGGCACGCGGTCGATGACGCAAAGCGTGCCGATGTTGTGCCCGTTCGGCGTCGTCAGCGGCACGCCCGCGTAGAAGCGGATGTACGGTGTGCCGGTGACGAGCGGATTGTCGCGGAAGCGTTCGTCTTCAAGTGCGTTCGGAACTTCAAATACATCCCGCCCGTTGATGGCGTGTCCGCAGAAAGAGATGTCGCGCGGTATCTCGGTCGCGTCAAGACCCGCCTTGCTCTTGAACCACTGCCGCCGCGCATCCACCAGCGATATGAGGGCGATGGGCACGCCGACGATTTGTGCCGCAAATTGAGTGAAGTCGTCGAAGTCCGCCTCCGCGGGCGTGTCAAGAATGTCATAACCGCGGAGCGCAGCTAGGCGCGCAGTTTCGTTTGGTGGGATGTCAGGTGGTTTCATGCGGATTTTGATTGTATCTTGTTCTTGTCGTGCGTGCTGAGCGCGTTCAACGGATCCCCGCGGCACCTGTCCGGCAACGAAGCTCGATCACGCTCTCGGCGATCTGCGCGCCGCTTACCGATTCAAAGACCGCACGTTCTGCCCGTGATACGCGTGGCACCCATTCAGCAGCAATGATTTCCGGCTGGCTCAGCGCATATTCAGTAAAGGTGGTGAACTCCTGCCGGCTTACCTGCTCGCTTGCCGCGAAGAAACGTTCAATGCCATTCAGGGGGTTGATTGCCGCGTGCAATGGAAGAAAAGCATTTTCATACGTATCCTCCATGCGCGTCTCTATTTCCGACCACGCCTTGTTTTCCTCATGCTGGCTCAATCCAATGTGGCCGACAGCCAGCAGTATGGCGGTGATGAGCAGTGGCATCACCAATTGTGCTCCAGCCCGTGGCCGAAACTGGCGGATAACCGCAGTCCGTACTGTTTTACATAGCGATTAGACTGGATACCTGCCTTGTGTTTGTCAAAGCGCACGTCGGGGTCTAATCCCGTCATGCCGACATAAACGCACGGCTTGCCCGTGACGTAATCGGGGTTGCATTTCTTGAACTTACCTTCGTACAGCACGTCCTTCGACAGTTCGATTACATAAACGTGGTAGCGGTTGCGGCGTCCCATGGTTGTGTCAGATGAGTGCAGGTGCGGCTTGATGGCACAGTATACTCTGCCGTAAGTCCAGCGGAAACTCGCCCCACCATCAACTGAATTTCAGTCAACGTTTGATTTGTTGCGGTGACCAGTCAGGGTTACCTGCCTTAGGCGGGAGATGAATCTCTTCTGCCGTATTTTTCATTGGGGATGGATAACCCCCGGCGATTGCACCAGTCATTTTCCAGCAAATGAGCATGAGGAAAAAATAACCAAGCGCGCCGAGAATTTGAAAATGAAAAATGTTTACCAATAAGGCAAAGCCAGAGGCTGTGCTGCAAAAGCCAAAGACGATTAACCAAAGCCAGCGTTGAAACATCAATGTCAGGCAGATCAGTCCCATAAAGAAGAGCCCTATTCCCATGAGGTCACTTACCTTCAGTTACCCGTTCCCTAAGTTCCTTTCCAGCCTTGAAATGCGGCATGTACTTGGCTGGCACTTTCACCGGGTCGCCTGTTCTTGGATTGCGCCCTGTGCGTGGTGGCCTGTAATTGAGGGCGAAGCTCCCGAAGCCACGAATCTCTATGCGGTCTCCCTTTGATAGCGCATTGGATAAGGCGTCAAGAATAACCTTCACCCCAAGCTCGGCATCTTTGAATTGGAGTTGTGGGTAACGGCTGGCGAGGCGTTCTATAAGGTCGGAGCGGTTCATTTGCAGGGACTGGGTGGCGATGTGTTTATGTGATTCAGTATGACGTTTGCCGCCCATTATCGACTGCACAAGTAGCTTCCGCTGATGCCCGATATAAAGTCAGCAGACTCTGAACGGCAGCTTCGTGCAGAACCTTGCGCTTGCTTTGTATGTCTTCATCAGTCATTCCCATTGAGCACTGAAGCAGAATATTCACCACCTCTTTTTTTGCTGCTGTAGAGAGGGGGCGACTTTCTACGAAGGTGCTGTATGTAAGAGTGATGCACTCCCAGATAAGCAACTCCTGCTCAGGATTCCCATCGACCTCGAAGCTATTTACCCATTCATCGAAAGTTCTTGGGTAGACTTCATCGAGTATGGACTTAAGCGATTTGATACGCTCAGCGAAGCCACTTGGCAGATGTGACGACATTTTTGTTACTTCCTTAAGTTGTGTTGGTGACTGCGAGAAACCATGCCAAATTGTGCGGCATTTCAACAAATTTTGCATGGAATGACGGTGTCTTCATCGAACCCATATACCGAGCACATGCGATGATAACCATCAGCAATCACAACTTTGCCATTGGTTTTGTCTCTTACCAGAAGTATTGGCGAGAGCGCGTGCCCAGCAAGAATATTTTTGCGATCTTTTTCTACATGAGAATTGCTGATACTAACAAAAATCCGTTAGGCGCATTTAACACATCCCCGAAAAGTTTTGTCAGCGCGACGCATGAACACACGACACATAACACGTGCAATGAAAAAACCGCCGGCCAGCGATAATTGCTTTTACTGACAGTCAGATTTTGACATGCAGTTGTCAAACAATCTTGTTATTACTCTGACAGCGCAAACTTTCAGCACCCGAATTGGCCCGCCAACCCATCCAGCGTCTTATTCACTGCAATTGCGGTATGCGGTATCAGCATATAGCGCCAAGGCTTACCGCCGTTCTGGACTGAATAAGTGCTGGCATTTTTGCACCAGACCACCGCCGCATCGGCTTTCGCCTTTACGTCGGGAGCTTCCATATCCTTCGCCGCTTTGGTTTCGATAATCAGATTTAGATTGGCGATTGCTGCCACAAAGTCTGGAATGTATTCAGGTTGACTCACTCCCGCGCGATAGTAGATATTGAATTGGCCAGCAACCGGCCTGAACCAACGTCGAGCATCGCGTTCCAGTATCGTCGCCAAAATGCGCTCGGTATCGGAATGAAACTTCTGCACCGGGTAGGCGCATTTTGTAAAACCTCCATACACATACTGCGCGATCTTGCTCTTTTCGGCGGGCGCTTGGTGGAGGGGAAGCACATCGCCTTCCGCAGTGAACGCGCAGGGCTTGAGCGGCGTGAAGCCCTGATTCACCACCACATCAGATTCCGATATATCCTCGTAGTAGTGCAGGATCATTTGCAGGTGGATATTCTCCGCAATCGTTTTGCCGTGGTTGCCAAGAATATTGTGTAACTCATCCTCTGTTTTCAGGTAGCCCTTGAAGTGAGCAACCGCCTGACTGGATAACTCGTTAACCAAGTCTGCGTGGTCGTCGTAGTCAACGTCGTCGTAATCAATCAGCTCGCGCACAATGTAATTTTCAGGCCGGTCTTCCAGTACAGATGAAGATTGACCGTACAGAACTTGCTTGCCGGTTTTTAGCCCCTGACCGATCAAGGCCATATCCTGAGGCTGGAAGTTCATCTTCGATACATCGAGCTTGAACGCCCTGTAGCCGCTCTTCACCGGGCCTTTTGGCACAACTGAGATGCGCGGAATGTCGATGGCATGCTCCACGAATACCGCGACAGTCTTTTTGACGATCTCTTCCACCGGCTGCGCCTCGGCTGTCAGCAGATCACCTTGCCTGGGCACCATGCGTTCCTGCACGCGCTTGGCAATCTGCTGCTGAATGACTTCTTGCGACAAAGATGCGCTGCTGGGCACGACAGATTGGCCATCCAGTTTCTCACGACTGATCTCGGCGATCACGTCCATTGCCACCTGTGCGATTTGCCGTTCCTCGCTCGTGTGCAACACAAGCGTTGGCGACGCAATGCCATATTGCGTCGAATCGCGTTGCGACGCACCCATTGCCAATTGCGTTGTGCCTGCCGTCACGGTTCCCGTCACCACATTTGCCGTGGGTTGCACGGAAATACTCTTCAGGCCATTGCCATTGCCCGTATCCGGTGAAAGTTCCAGCACGCGCATGCGGATAGGTGAATCGCCTTTACCCGCCTCGTCAATGACTTCCTGAAATTTGTCATGGGCAATGATGTTCAGTCGATCCACTTCCTCCACGCCGGTCTTGCGGCCATAAGGCAAGCGCAACCCACGCCCGATGGATTGCTCGATCAATGTCCTGGCATTCGCGGCACGCAAAGGCACGATGGTGTAAAGATTGGTCACGTCCCAGCCTTCCTTCAGCATATTGACGTGAATCACAATCTCGGTCGGCTCGTCATAGCTTTCCACCGCCAGCAAGCGCCTGATCATTTCCTCTTCTTCCGCGCCGGTGCGGCTGCTATCCACCTGGATAACCTTGCCTTTGTAGCGGCCATGGAAAAAGCCGTCAGACTCAACCAGCGCCATCAATGCGGCAGCGTGGGTCGTATCGCGGGCGATCACCAGCATGAACGGTTTCACCAATTGCTCGCCGGTTTGCTGCGCGTAAGTCAGCAAGTGAACCTTGGTTTCCTCATGCACGCGCACGCCATCCATGAGCTTGATGCGCTCCAGCGCTTCGGGGCTATGCGCGGCAGGGTCGAAATTTTGTTGTGTCACCACTGCCGGTTCCTTGACGAAGCCGTCTTCAATCGCGCGACCCAACGGATAATCCATAATCACGTTTTTGAACGGTAGCGGTTTTGGCTTTGCCTCCACGAATGGCGTGGCAGTGAGCTCCAAGCCCAAAAGAGGCTTCAATTCATTCAAGGCACGAATGCCCGCGCTGGCTCGGTACCGGTGCGACTCATCCATGATGAGCACCAGGTCAGGCAAGCTCGCCAGATACTCGAAATAGCTCTGCCCCAAATACTCGGATAGTCGTTTGATGCGCGGTGACTTGCCTCCCCGGACTTCCGAGTTGATCTTCGAGATATTGAAAATATTGACCTCAACCCCGCCAAGCAGGCTCAGGCTGCCGCGCTGTTCATAGTTGTCGCCAGTGATGACCTCCGGCACGGTAGTCGCAAACTCCGCGATGCCCTTGAACACATACTTCGGCGTATTGGGCGTGAAGTCGCGTATCAGCTTGTCATAGATAGTCAGGTTTGGCGCGAGTACGAAAAAGTGCCTGTAGCCATAGGCGGCATGCAGATAGCTGATGAATGCCCCCATCAACCGCGTCTTGCCCACGCCGGTCGCCAAGGCAAAACACATCGAAGGAAACTCGCGCTCAAAATCTACCAGTGTAGGGAACTGCACGGCCAGCGCGGCGATCATCGCCGACAACTCTTCCGGCGACCTGGCTTTAGAGTCGCGCAATGCAGGCACAGATTCGAGGGCGCTATGCAAATGCTCCAGGCTTTCAGCTTGCGGCGCCCGCAAACTCAAACGGCCAGACACAGATCGGACAATATTTTCCAAACTCATTTCGCCTCGCCCTTCTTTTTCCGCCGACCCGGTGCGACTTTCTGGGCAATTGTTAAGTTTTCCTTAATAGTTGCATCACTGGCTGGCGGCACCAAATACCGGAGCTCCCGCCGAAGCTCGTTTTCAAGTTCCTCGACGGTCGGCAGATGCAATTGGTAGCGGCTGGCGAAAATATTGCGCTCCTGCTGTTCGCCCAGCGTGTATCTCACCACGGCATCGTTTTTGTCCGGGCATAAGATCAAGCCCAAGGTCGGGTTATCACCCTCAGTGCGCCGCTCGCGGTCGTAGTAGTTCACATAGAACTGAATTTGCCCGAGGTCGGCATGGGTCAGCTTTCCCACCTTCAAATCGATCAGCACAAAACACTTCAATACCGTGTGGTAGAAAACCAGATCAATATAGAAGTGGTCGCCATCCAGCGTGATGCGCTCCTGCCGCGACACAAACGCAAAGCCTTTGCCCAACTCCAACAGGAAAGTTTCCAGATTGCCGATCAGCGCCTGTTCCAGCTTGGATTCCACCAAACGCGGCGATACCGGTAGATCAAGAAATTCCAATACCACCGGATCTTTTAGCGCGTCAATAGGCTGCGCAACCTCCTGCCCATGAACCGCCAAGCGCATCAGCCCTTTCTTGTCCCGGCTTTTCGCCAGCCGATCAAACAGAAGACTGCCGATCTGCCGTTCCATTTCCCGCGCAGACCATGCGTTGCCAGCTGCTTCAATTTCATAAAAAGTGCGCGCTTCGGCGCGATTGACCCGCAGCAAAGTGCGATAGTGCGTCCACGAAAGGTTAGGATTCAATCGCCCCGGCTGCCATGATTCTCCACGCGCTGCGTGGTGAATGTCGAGTGCGTCCAGCGATGCACCCAATTCCCGGCGCACTGTCTCGGAATTCTCATTCGATAGCCGCGACACGGGCAATTCCGCACGCACTGCGTTCACAATGTGTTCAGTCGGGTTGTCAGAATTCGAACGCAGTGCGTTCGAATTCTCCAAGCCGAGAAGCAGTGGATAGGAAAGATAGAAATTGCGGCAGTATTCCAATTGGCGTACCGACCAGCCTTTCCCAAACTCACGCAATAGCCGCTCGGCAAGATCGGCCAGCAACGCCTCACCATAACCAGCGCGACGTTTGCCTTGTTGCTCCTCCTCCACAATCTCGCGCCCGATCAGCCAATTTGCCACCACCTGCGTGGTGTTGACCGTGCGAGCAATGTTGCTGCGGGCAGATTCGAGAATGTCCCGGACGCGGTCGAACAGATGCGGTGTATCAGATACGGATTTCTTGGGTTTGATCGTCTTAGGCTTTGTTGTCATACCTCCCCCTCCTCGAACAATCCACTCTGCGCCACATTTGCAAGCTTCGATTTTCTCCCCTCGCCCGCTTGCGGGAGAGGGGCTGGGGGAGAGGGCGGTGCTTTCGGCAAATTCTCCACCTTCAGACTGTAATCGTCATGTCCCCACTCGCACTTCTGCAACACCATCTTGGGAATTTTCTTCAATGTCAGGTTAGGGAATCGATCCGTCGCACCACGGAATGCACCGCAACACACCAGCAGGCTTCTGTCGTCACCCACTTCATCACTCAATGCCTGCAACTGTTCTGAGTTCAGAGATTGCGTGGTCACATAGATGAAATCGTTTTCTGTGCTGCTGCCGTGCTGCCAGTAATGCGCATCGCTGGGCGCGTAGGTGAAGCCCTCCAGCTTGCACAAGGCTTGCGCCAGCATCTCCGCGTTGTATTCCTTGTTGATGACCCACTGCCCGTAAGCGTCCTGCCGCAACAGGCTGGGCGCGAGTTTGTAATAGCGGAAGCCGCCGCCGCCTTGCCAATTCACCGCCTCGGAAATGCCGCCCTTGTCTGCGCCATCAATCACCTTTTGCAGGCGCGGAATGATATGCGTGTGGCAATGCTCGCCCAGCTCGATCATGATCCAACGGCGACCCATCTTGTGCGCCACCGCGCCAGTGGTGCCAGAACCGGCGAAGGAATCGAGGACAAGGTCACCGGAGTTAGTAGCTATCTCAATTATTCGCTTCATCAAGCGCTCTGGCTTTGGCGTAGCAAAGACATCGGAAGAATTGAATGCGAGAGCTTCTTTTTTCGCATCCTGAGTGTGCCCAACCTCATCGAAAAACCAAATGGTTTGCGGTGCCTTCGTTAACTCACCTTGGTCTATGAGATACATCTTTCTACGGGGTATCCCATTTCTATCCTTACCCCACCATATCTCGTTGGCCTTATCTAGCTCCCAGAACTTTTCGACTGAGACACGCCAATATGAACCGGGTGGCGGACCTTCAATAATTCGCCCTCCTGGACAAGTAATTGGATAAATGCCTTTGCTATACGGGTTACGGGCTGACAATGATATTGATTGCCATGCACCACGAGGATCATCATCTGGATTCTTGTATGAAGCGTGTTGTTTTTCAGAAGCAACAACCTGATTAGGTGAAAAATGCTCCACGTTTTTTGCGATAACAAGAACGTAATCATGGTCAATTGAGAAGTGTCGAGTAGAGTTTTTCACTGACATGGTTTTTTGCCATATAGCAGAAGCGATGTAGTTAGCCCGTCCAAACACCTCATCGCACAACACCTTCAGGTAATGCGCCTCGTTGTCGTCTATCGTGATCCACAACGAACCATCATCCGACAGCAGCCGATGGATGATCTCAAGCCGGTCGCGCATCAGCGACAGCCAGATCGAATGCTCCACCCCGTCGTCGTAATGCGTAAACGCGCTGCCGGTGTTGTACGGCGGATCAATAAACACGCACTTCACCTTCCCCGCAAACTCCGCCTCCAAAGCCTTCAACGCCAGCAAGTTGTCACCGAAGATGAGCTGGTTATCGAAGATGTCGTCATCCGTCACCCGGAGCTTCGCGTGATAACTCTTCGCCGGGTCTTCCAGCAAAATGCGCGGCTCCAGCTTGGGCCGGTTCTCCTTGCCGATCCAGGTGAGTTCGAGTTTTCGTTTACCACTCATGAGCGGGAACCTTTTGGACCAACTTTCTTCTTTGCGGCTGAATCAAAGACCTCTTGGTTAATTGGCGAGCGAAGTCGGTCGTTGTTGAGGAGCTTAAGCAATAGCTCAATGGTCCCGGGTTCGACAACAATCTTACCGTTTTCGACTTTCAACTCCCAGCCTTCCTCAACACTCACCTCGGTAAGTCGCTTCAGGTAGTCCGGTTGTTGGTAGTATCCAGCCTTTCGGATCGATGCCAGCTTCCTCAAGTGATGGAGATTGTCTCCAACAAATTCGCGAATAGGGACGACGTCGCTAAAAAAAGCGAGTGATTCGAGCTGCGTAAGCAACTCACTCCCGTGGTTTTTCATACCCTCGCGGAAGTTCATTGAACTTTCGAACTCACGCTTGTGTGCGATAAAGGTTATGCCTTCATAGGCAAAGAAGTCGAAATGCAGGTCAATAAGGAAGACTTCGTCTTCGGCGACATCGGTTAGTCTGTGATTCTGGAAGAAGAGCGCTTTTCTTGACTCCACCTTCTTAGGTTGGGTCATGGCATTGATCTTTCGCCATGCGTAGACATGTTCACCGCCGTGTTCGAGGTGGATAACGTATGCCCAAGAATTAAGGAGGTCGCTGTATTCCCTCGCATGTTGGTTGTCGAAGCCTTGTTCGATGGCCTGCTCTACTTTTGGGAAGTCAGTAGTGTCGGTGTCCAGGGTCAGCAGCACGTCGTCGGCGTCCGCGTTACTGAAATCGTATTCGTCCAGATGAAAGTCGCGGCTTTGCAATTGCTGCTTGACGTAGTTCCTGAAGCGTTTCAGGAGCTTCGCATCAATGTCAACGCGAAGCACCGAGTAGCTTGCTTCGCGCTGCGCAGCCTTTCGCTTGACCAGCCAAAATGTAATGGTCCACGAGCCGAAATCCATCGCCTTCAGCTTCTTAAATGCTCTTGCGGGCTTGGTTGTCATTTGCTCTCCTGACTCAAGTACAGTTTCTAGTGTGTGCAGCGATGTACAGGTAGTGCGACACCCGTTCAATCACATAAGACTCGCCAATCTTGAGCGGCACCTTTGTGATAACAAGTGCTTGGGTCTCTGTGGAGCCGCGCTTAAAGGTGCAATCAATCAACATGTACCCAGCCAGAGCCAGCACCGGATTGACGAACACCGTTTGTGTCCGATATGCAACCACGAAGAGCATCGCGAGAAAAATGAAGAGGCTGAGTAGCGTCTGCCAGTCTCCGAGATCAATGCGCAGGAACGAGAGCATGTATGGGATCGTGTATCCAAACATCTCTCCTGATTTGTTCGATGCCTTGATGACCTCAACCGAAAGACCACTCTGTATGTCACGAGCCGCGTGCAGAATTCCGATGCAACTGCCAATCGCAATCAGCAAGATCACTACAGAAAACAATGGATGCTGTGGCAGCCAGTGGAACTGCTTGGGATCATAGTCCTTAATCACGAGGATTAGTAACAACGGAGCATAAGTGCTCAGAAACAGCAGTAGCGACGCCCATGGGCGGAGCCGTATTGCTGGATCACGTGCCGTCATATCTGGAACTCCATGCAGTTCAAGATATGAACTTCACCTATTGAATGGTCGAGTTCGGTCAAAGGAATAGCCTGCCTTGATCTGGCGAAATAATCTGATCCGTTGCTTGAATCTGTTGTGCGGAGCGTCGTCTGACTCCCTCCGTACTAACGACTTCGATCACTTTGTGCTCAACCAACCGCTCGATTGCAGCGCGGTAAATCGCCGCCGAAGCAGGTGATTCGTTGCATGTGGTTGCGAACAGCACACCAAAACTTGCACCCTCATCATTGGCGTAGATAAGGCGCGGGATTTGTTCCATCAAGGATGCGATGCTGGCACTGCGGGCCACATCATCGAATTCAAATCCCAACTCAAACTGGCCTTTCTGGGCCGAGTCATGATCGGGGTCGTAGCCGACCATGTGAAACATGTCCAAACCAGCTCCGCCATAATGAATGAAGTAGTTGTTGTTGTCCCAATGCACTTCGGTCATCACGTCACGGGCGCGGTGATGCTGCGACAAGTGAATCAACCAATAGTCACCGTGCCCTTTTTTGTTTCTGATGAAAAACGGTGTGTAGTGCTTGGCACCGCAACGCGCCACCAAGTTTCGATACAGGCTGCTTTGAATGAACAAGCGCCAGTCTCGCTCCGAAGATTTTATTTCCTCGATGGACCTTCCTTGCAACACGTCTGGAACACCTATTTCGTCCAGTAGTTTCTGGCTTAGCCCTTTGTCGCCAGCAAAATTTATGAATGAATCTACGCCGAAGGTGAGAATCACTTCAGCGCTTGGCAGATTCCTGAAAATCTTCTGTATCAACTCCTTCGGCACATCCTTATAACCATATTGATCCAACACGAAAATGGATCGCCCATTCCTTGGGCTCTTTTTCTTGATAAATTCGATGATGCCATCCGCTTCGTCCTGAAACTTGGCGTGCCGCAAATGAATGGTGTTACCCAGCTGCGACTCGTAACCTTCATCGCGCAATACTTTGTCCAAGTGCAGGTGCGCATGTCGATCAGCTTCTACGAAAAAGTAGCTGACATCCAGCTTTACTGGCTTCCGTCGATCTTTGTTTATCAGGAAATCCGCTTCCTTCGTGGCGTTAAGGCAGATGAAGGGCGAACCTTTGACCAGCTCTCGCGTGTCATTGTGCGTGTAAAACCCACCACCAGCGAACCCATCGACCAAAGTGAGCCGAAGAACGTCCTGATTCGGAGAACTCACCAGCGTTTGAAAATAAGCGGCTAGATAGGCTTGAAGAATGCGATGCTTGGCAATGCTGTGTTGCTGAATAACATCAGGACCATTTTTCCAATTGTAATGTTTCTGTGTCATTCGAATCCCTTACCGATATGCATTAAGTTCCGGCATTTGATCCCAAGTACGACCATCCAGTAATCGCCCATTTGCTTTCTTCGAACGGCGCTTACCATCGGCACCCCAACCTCCCCACTGTTTGAAGAAGAACTGGACTCCTTGCTCTATACACTGTCGTTGAATTCCCTCAACCCATTCCCTCCTCATGGGACGCGCCTTAGGGCCTGACTCACCACCGACTATTACCCAGTGAATATCCGTTAAATCAATTTCTCCGATGTTTTCCAACAGTGGCTCAACGGATAAAAAACGTACATGGGCATCAACCTGCCGTAGTGCATTAATACGCTGCAAGGCGCACTCTTGATTCTCGACAGAAACCCCAATCCATGCATTTTTAGGCGGAAATCTGTGCCGAAAGTAAGTGGACAATCTTTCAGCCCTCTTCGTTAATATTTGAAAAGTGTGTTGTGGGCAGCGCGAGATTACATCGAAAACTTGATCGACGTAATCGTCCGACACGTTCTTGTGGAATAGATCCGACATCGAGTTTACGAAATAGACCGTGGGTTTCTTGCGGCGCAGCGGTTCGTCAAGCCGGTCTGGCAAAACGGCCAGCTTGAATCCGTTTTCATACCCCGGCGTACCCATGGCTTGCAACCGCTTCGACATGGCCTCGGCGTAACAATGTTTGCAGCCAGGCGAAATCTTCGTGCATCCGACAGTCGGATTCCAAGTGGCTTCTGTCCATTCAATACTACTTGTCTGCGCCATTATGCTGATCCTATAACTAAATCTGACTTGGAATATTAATTAGCCCGCCACCCGTTCGTTTGCCGTAAATGCCGCCTGAATATCGCGCGTTGTCGCGCCGCTTGCGATGAGCGCACGCACGATCAAATCCAGTGAAACTGAAGGGTCGCCCGCTTCAATTTTTGCAATGCGCGATTGGCTCGATTTCATGCGTTGCGCAAGGTCAATTTGCGAGAGTTTGCGTTTGATGCGTGATTTTTTTACCGCGCTGATAAGCGAGAGCTTGAGTGCGACGAGCCGCGCTTCTTCATCGCTTAATTGCAGAAAATCTTCCGCGCTGCCGACTTTCCAGCCGGCAGCCTGGAGGCGCGCTAATTTGTCAGTTTTCATGGCATTTATCCTCATGCTAAATTGATTTGTAGTGTTTCAGTCTCGCCTTGCAAACGTCAATTACCGTCTGGGGCGTTTGGCTGGTGGTTTTGGCAAACACTTCAAGGACCACGATGGCTACCGTATCAACGTAGTACACAATGCGCCAAGTGCGATTTTGGTCTGGGATTCTTAGTTCATGGCAACCGCGACCGATACTGGGCATGGGCCTTGAGTGTGGCAGCGATATGTTGATGCCCTCTTGCAGGTGCCGCAATAAAACACCCGCTTCAATTCTTGCCTCGGCGGAAAAAGGCGGCGTTTTGACTTCGCCATGCAGCCAAGCCAATGGTTTACGCTGTTTGCTCATTGGATACAGTGTATGTCAGCATTGACATATTTGCAAGGCGCGTTCTTAAGAGTGTTGGTCTTGGTTCAGTCATTTATTCTTCCCCGCTGTTAACCTACGCAATACTCCAGCGTATCGAAAACAATTGTTCAAGTCGCGTGTTCTGATTCATCTTGCCTTCTATCGCTGCAATCAACTCTTCACGCTGCTTGTCCACCTGATCCTGCGCGTCAAACAACGTCCGCCGCTTCAGGTTGCGCTGCGCCTCCAACGACTTGATCTGTTTCTGCCCGGCAAGTTTTTCTTCCAGCGTCAATGCGGTTGTGGCGGCACGGCGAGCTTCCTTTACTTGGCGGTCGAATTCCTTGATCTCTCGCTCCAGCCCCACCTTTAGATCATCTGCCCAACCATCCAACTTGTCAGCCTCGGCCTCGAAGAAACGAGCATTACGTTCTGAGATATTACGCTGAATAGCTGCCTGGCGCTGCTGGGTCTGGGTCTCCAGTGATGTGTTCGCCAAGCCAGATTGCGCTTGCCCAGTCACACTTCCGGGAAGTGTCAGAAGCCGTGCTGCGACTTCTTCATCCAATATTTGGCCGTCGTCTGTCTCTGCCGCAATAATAAGATGGTCTTCCGCTTGGTCGAGAGATTCGACACTGAAGAGCGAGAGGTTTAACCAGCCTGACTTGCCGATGAACTCTTCCAGCAGCGTAACCTTTCCATCGTGTTGGTCATAATCAAAATGAATCTCCGCTGCTGGCAAGTCACGTTTCTTTGCCTGTTCGATCAGGGCCTCGGCGAGCGGATGGTTGAGGCGGTAAAGATGAGCCTCGCCAGTACGGCGCGGCAGCTCATATAAGCCCAGCGGAATTGCGGTAGTTTGCTCGGGAAAGGGTTGTGTCTCCAAGCGGAACGAATCGTCATTCAAGAATTCAGCGCGGTTGTTGAGTTCATGCCGGGTAAGTTGCATGAGCAGGCGCTCGTAGCGATTGAGATAGGCCTTGGAGGCTTCATCTTGCATCTTGAGTTTTTCGCGCACTTCGTCGTCGAAGTTTTCCAACAATTGTTGGCGCGTGCGTGTCATGGATTCATTGATTTCCAGACTCAGTTCGAGTTGGAGTTGGTCGAAAGCGGTCTTGATTTCCTCCTGTTTGCGGCAGTGCTGGTAGATGGCGGCAATGCGCTTCTCAAAATCCACGCCGGACTCGATGGCTCCCAGCACTTCATCACTGGCACCGAAGACGCCTTCAAATAACTGAAACTTTTCGGCCAGCAGCTCGAAGACGCGCTGGTCTGCCGCGTTTTTGCGGTTGAGGAAGTTCACGACCACCACATCGTGCTTTTGCCCATAACGGTGACAGCGACCAATGCGCTGCTCTATGCGTTGCGGGTTCCAGGGCAGGTCATAATTCACCACCAGCGAACAGAACTGAAGGTTGATGCCCTCGGCTCCCGCTTCGGTGGCGATCATGATGCGCCCCTCTTCGCGGAAATAATCCACCAGCGCAGAGCGCATGTCTGCGGTGCGCGAACCGCTGATGCGGTCAGTGCCTTGGTGGCGCTCGGCCCACTGGCTGTAAATCAGCTTGGAGCGGTCATCGGTATTGGTGCCATTGAACAGCACAATGCCTTCGGCAAAAGGGCTGTCTGCCAGCAGGCGCAACAAGTAACTCTGGGTGCGGCGCGACTCGGTGAAGATGATGGCCTTTTCAGCCCCGCCAAGTTCCTTCGCCTTGGCAAACGCAACACCCAGCGCTTTTAGCAGCGCCTTGCCCTTGGCGTTGTGGTCAATTGAAGTGGCGAGCGCGGCAAAGGCATCAAGCTCGGCAATTTCCTGTTCAAGAGCCTTGCGGTCATCCTCGGTAAGAATTTCGGCTGGCTCGTCGTCCGCCCATTCCTCGGCGGTTTCGTCGAGTGCTTCATAGTCCTGATCCAGCTCATCTTCAAGCGATTCTGCGGGTTCCTGTTTGCATAGCTTGAGCTTGAGCCGGTTTGAAATCGAAGTCAGCGCGCCCGCGATGGCAAAAGTAGAGGAGGCCAACAACTTGCGCAGCACCAGTGTCATCAGGGAACGCTGGCTGGCTGGAAGGGCTTGCAGGTTGTCGCGTTGCAGATATTCAGAAACGAGGTGATAGAGCCGGTCTTCGCTTTCTTCCGGGGTGAATTCTTCCACCAGTGGCAGACGCTTGGTGTAGGGGATGTACGCAGTGACCTGACGGCGTAGGGTGCGATGGCACACGGGTTTGAGCCGCGCCTTGAGTGTCTGGAACACCTGCTCTTGATTCAGATTGGCAAATTGTTCCCGAAAACTTTTCAGGTCTCCGAACGTGTGCTCATCAATAAAACTCACCAGCCCGAATAACTCCAGCAGCGAATTTTGCAACGGTGTCGCCGTGAGCAGCAGTTTGTGTTTGCCAGCCAGCGCCAGCTTTAGCGTGTTGGCGATGACGTTGGATGGTTTATAGACGTTGCGCAACCGGTGCGCTTCGTCAATGACAACCAAATCCCATGGCATCGCATGGACATCGGCTGCCTTGCTTTTGGCGAACTGGTAAGAGCAGATTATGATTTCGGATGACTCGAACGGGCGGAACTGCCCCTGCCTGATAGACGCGTTGTATGACTTGGATTCGAGGATGCGGCAGGGCAGGTAGAATTTTTCGGTTAGCTCCTGATGCCACTGCTTGCGCAGGTTTGATGGTGTAATGATCAGGATGCACCGCTTGCGCTCCGCCCATTTCTGGGAAAGCACTAGCCCAGCTTCGATGGTCTTGCCCAAGCCTACCTCGTCAGCCAACAGCGCACCTTTGGAAAGTGGCGAGTTAAAGGCAAACAACGCCGCTTCGACTTGGTGCGGGTTCAGATCAACCTGCGCACTGGCTACCGCACCGGCGAGTTTTTCGACGCTGTCGGGTGGATAGCGTTTTGTTAGCTCGTGGGCAAAGTATTGCGCGTGGTAGTCAGTTATTTCCACAGAGGCCCAACAATCTGGTTTTTTAATATTATGTCGAATCAGGCTGATTGGGTCATTGTACCCAACTTAATGAATTCAATTCAGTTGCGTTTCATATCAGCAACTCCACGACCAGAATTGGTAGATGGCATGAGCTAGCCCTGACTATAAAAGTTGGTCGTCAGTTTGTTGCGTTGGTTCGTGTAATACCGCTGTTTGCAGCATGAATGTATATATTCCCAGCCTCTAACAAAGGCCAGCAGCAGCTGGAATTGCTACTGTCGGCGGCACGCAAGGCATTTGATGTAGCTTATGCGTGTTTCGGTTACTTCGGTGAAGCATTTGCTGCCCCATGGAAATCGTGGCTGGCCAAATTTTTGTATCCGCAAATCGGCGAGAGGGGATGGCTTAGGAAATTGACAATGCCAATAGAGGAAGATATGTTGATCATGTCTTTTGCTATTTTCGAGAACATCATGATGACCACATCGAAACCAGATCAACTATTGCTTCGTTTTCGGCCAACCGATACGCAGAACGGCATCAGTCGTGCAACTGTGAGAAAGTTGGCAGAACATCTTGGTTTCACAGGGGAAGCACAAGTGATTCACTATGCGATGCGCAAGCTGGCGAAAGAAGTGCTGCCGGCCTATGAAGCCGACGATGGCGAGCTGATGCCGACACGGTTGACAGCAATTCGCAAAGCGATACCCCAAGGCCGCGCAAAATCAGTCAAGTCTAGCTTGTTCTGAGGTATGTGCACCAAACGGCCAAACACCAAAGCTCGGTGTGCTTCATCCAGGTTTGATGCAGCGTGTACGTGCCGCTTGGAAAGCGGCTCAAGCAAGTTGATATCAGAAATGGGATTCCTTCGGTGTTCAGCTAAAATCCAGCGGACTTACTTTGTCATTGTCCTTCGCTGATTGCCTTCTTACAAGCCGTCGTTGAAGGTTTGCAATCGTGCCAATTTATTGGAAGAGGACAGTGCTTTGTGTCCAGGTCAAATTAGACTGGCACGAATACAGCTGGGCTAATGCCGAAGAACTTGCCCAATTTACCTGCCAAGGTTGCGCTAATTTTTCGTTTCCCTGCCAGGATTGCCGACAGGTTGCTCTGTGGCACAACGGCTGACAGGTCTTCTTGCTTCAAGCCGCGAGCATCCATCAAGAAACGCAGGGCATCCTTGGGTTCTGCTGCCTCGATGGCGTAATGTTCTTGCTCATACTTCGAGACCATATCTCCAACCAAATCAAGCAAGCCGGACAGCGGATGGTCTTCGTCATCTCCGGTGGTGTCCAGCAGGGAATTCATCAGGGCCACCATACGGTCATAACTTTTTTTATCATGGATGGGGCGAAGATGCGCCATCGCATCAAAAGCCTGCCAAGAGGATTGAATAGCCTGGATGTCGAACTGTGTGTGTGCTGCGCGCATGATTAGCCTTTGCCTTTCCTATAGAGCTTGTTCCAGTCATCGTATTCCCGATGCGTCATCACCTTATGCACAAATATCTTCTTGAACCTGTACCTGACGATAACGACCAGACGATAGTTGTTCCCACCCACATCAAAGATCGTATAAGGCGGCACGTAATCGGCGGAGTTGAAAAATTCACGAACATGGTTGAAGTCCCTGAATTCAGCGTGCTCCACAACTGAGTGCCACTCGCGCAGCACCTTCTCTGCCTCTGGATGTTTCTGCCAGAACTCGCGAAGCATTTTGATGGAGATGATATGCACGAGCGGATTATATCAAACTGATATACAGCGTCAAGACTATGTACAATGAAAATCCTGACAGCGTGCTGAAGTTCGGCGCCAAACGGTATCTGAACAGCGGATATAGCCATCCCGGAAACCACCGTTGAGGCCTTGCGTATGAACTGGAAATTACTCAGGGGAACCCATTCCCAAGTCATACGCAAAACCCGACATAAAACCAAGATTTTTGCGTATGACTTGGGGGTTTACATGAAGGGGTAAAATCAATCGGGTCATTTCCAGGCTGGACGCTTGGGCGTGAATCGACATGAGGATCGATTCTGGTCGCGAGGTAGCGGCGATGGTTTTTGAAATGCGCACTTTTCGGGCGTATTTCGGTGCCGCAAGTCATATCAGCTTCAATGCGCCTTCAATACTCAGCCTCTTTGCCGCGCCATTCGCAATGATTTTGCTCAAATTCAAAATTTGCTGTAAATTTCGCCCCGGTAAATAACTGTTGGTTTTAGCCGGTAGCGGCAAAGCGGTTTTTGCTTCATCTGCCTGCGCCCACCACAACCTTCCAAGAGGAAAGTTCATGCTGGCAAGCTACCCCCCCCCGCAAACATCCTGTACACGCCATTCTGCGGCCTCTCACCGTCATCCTCCGACCATTCGACAGGGCTCAGGACATACCCTTCGATTACGCTCAGGACAGGGTTTGGATGCCTGACCCCGTCGCCGCTGAACGGCCGGAATTGGGGAGAGCAATATGAAAAGGTTGCCGGTATTTTTGAAGACCCCTGCGGGGGTGGTGATCGCGTTGGGTTTTATCGTGCTGGCGGTCGAGTCTTTGATCATGCTGCTGATCTCAGGTTTCGCCGAGGATACGCATCTGGAAGAAGTATGGTACTTCGCCGATCCCATCCTGCTCACTGCGATCGTTTCCCCTGCCCTCTATATCCTGATCTTCAGGCCGATGCGCAACCAGCACGTAGAACTCGAACGGCAACTCGCCGAGTCGCGCCGCAATGAGCAATTGACGGCGTTAATTGAAGCCATTCCCGATGCGGTTTTCTTCAAGGATGGGAATGGACGATGGCTGATCACCAATGAACCGGCCAAGCAACTTTTCCAATTGCACAACATTCCATGGCAAGGCAAAACCGAGATGGAGTTGGCGGATCTGCATCCGGCATTCCGCACTACGCACGAGGGATACCTAGCGAGCGATGAAAAGGCCTGGCAGGCCGGACAGTTGCTGGTGAGCGAAGAAATCGTGGCAGGAGAAGATGGTCGATGCGCGATTATAGAGTCGCGCAAGATGCCGATGTTCGGCATCGATGGTCAACGCAAGGGATTGATGGTCATTGGACGCGATGTCACCGAGCGCAAGCGAGCCGAACAGGAACTGCACATCGCCGCCACGGCTTTCGAGACGCAGGAAGGCATCCTAATTACCGATCGGGATAACCACATCCTCAGGGTCAACCACGCATTCACACGTTTGACTGGTTACAGCGCCGAGGAAGCGGTAGGGAAAACTCCCGCTTTGCTCAAATCGGGACAACAGGATGCAGAGTTCTACCGTAGCATGTGGGAAACCCTCACCCGCGACAAATACTGGCAAGGAGAGATATGGAACCGGCGCAAGAATGGCGAGGTTTACCCGGAATGGCTGACCATCACCGCCGTTACCGATGCGGATGGACAGGTGACGCATTATGTCGGGGTGTTTTCTGACATCACGCTACGCAAAGCGGCGGATGAAAAAATACACCAGCTTGCTTTCTATGATCTGCTCACCAAGCTGCCCAACCGGAGCCTGTTGCGGGACCGTTTGCAGCAGGCCATGGCGGTCGGCGCTCGCAGCCAGCGCGAGGGGGCGCTGCTGTTCATCGGTCTGGACAACTTCAAAATGCTTAACGATACCAAAGGGCGCGACATCGGCGATTTGCTGCTGGTTGAGGTCGCCAAACGTATCCAGGATTGCATGCGCAGCAGCGATACGGTAGCCAGACTGGGCGGCACTGTAGCCCGACTGGGCGGCGATGAGTTCGTCGTCATGATCAATGAACTGAGCAAAGACGCTCAGCAAGCGGCAGCCCAGGCCCATGATGTTGGAGAGAGGGTTCTTGCCTCCATCAACCAGCCTTTCAACCTCCAGGGGTTTGAACACCACAGCTCCGCGAGCATCGGCATCAGCTTATTCCGTGGCGACGAGATTGGCATGGATGACTTGCTCAAGCAAGCCGATATCGCGATGTATCAGGCCAAGACCTCTGGCCGCAACACTCTACGCATCTTCGATCCTGCTATGCAAGCGGTGTTGGAAATCCGTGCCGAATTGGAAAGCGAGTTGCGTCAAGCTCTCGAAAAACAACAATTCCGCCTGTATTACCAAATCCAGGTGGACAGCCTGCGCCGTCCGTTGGGTGCGGAAGTGTTGTTGCGTTGGGAACATCCCGAGCGCGGCATGGTTTCTCCACTGCAATTCATCCCGCTGGCCGAAGAAACCGGACTCATCGTGCCGATCGGGCTATGGGTGCTGCAAACCGCCTGCGCGCAACTCAATACCTGGCAACACGATGCGCTGATGCGCGACCTGATACTCGCCGTGAATGTCAGTGCCAAGCAATTCCGCCAACCCGACTTCGTCGCACAAGTACAGCGCGTGCTGACGGAAAGCAGCGCACAACCTTCCCATCTGAAACTGGAATTGACCGAAAGTGTCGTGCTGGAAAACATCGAGGACATCATCACCAAGATGCGCGCGTTGAAACTGCTCGGCGTGAGTTTCTCGATGGACGATTTCGGCACGGGTTATTCCTCGCTGCAATATCTCAAGCGGCTGCCGCTGGATCAGATCAAGATAGACCAATCATTTGTGCGCGACATCAGTACTGACCCTAACGATGCGGCCATTGTGCAGACCATTATTGCGATGACTGATGCGCTGGGGCTAAACGTAATCGCGGAAGGCGTGGAGACCGAGGCGCAAAGTGTGTTCCTCCATAATCACGGTTGTCATGCCTTCCAGGGTTACTTGTTCAGCAAGCCTATTCCTGTAAAGGAATTTGAAAAGTTGGTCACCCAATACAATTGATTTAAGGGCATCACTAAAAATTCTTTGGAACGTCCTTAATTTTCACAACCACGTTCTTCAACCCAACCATTTAGTCCGGTCAAATTTGCCGCGCAGCCGCGTGGCAAATTCTTTACAATAGCGCGCGATTCACAGGGGATGCGCGATGAACGACATCACCCTGGAAGTGGTATCACGTTAGCTGCGCCGCTTCGACGAGCTGCCCGATCACACCGATCATGTTTTCGTGGTAGATCGGGATGACTGCTTCAAAGGCGTTCTGCCGATCAACCTCATCGTTGTCAACGAACCTGAAGTGATCGTCGGCAACCTGATGCTGACCGATACCATACAGCTGCGCCCCGAAGAAAAGGCGGAACAAGCCGCTCAGGCTTTTGAATGCTACGATCTGGTTTCCGCACCGGTGGTTGACGACGATAACAGACTGGTCGGACGGGTGACGGTGAACGTGGGGTCGGATTAAATCCGTAGGTCCCTCAGCGCCCCTACCAATTCCAGATGCTTATCCAGAATGCGAAACAGATTAACGACTGTCGCAACCGGCTTGGACTTGCCATGTCTCGTGACATTGACAGTCTGATTGCAGCACTTGCCGATCAGACCGGAATATTCTGGGGCTAAGAAAGGGCGCGTCGGAGACTTCAGGTTCTTGCCCCTTTGAGGGGCTGACAGAAATAAATCCCCGTGGTAGCTTAATTGCATTTCGTTGTGAATCCGCGACATGTTAAAAAACACTTACCGGCGTCATAGCGATTGCAGCACCACAACAATAAAATTGATGCCGCCCTGCTCGGCAAAATCGTGCTCGCCCGCTTTCTGGAATTGCCGTTGCGGGCTTTCGACCGTCTCGTGACCCAAGCGGAATTCTCCACCGGGTTTACCGCCCTGCGCCCTTGGGTGACCGTGGGTCAATTGGAAGGCGCGCAGGTGGCGCATGATGCAGCCGCGCTTCTTCAAACCCAAGCCTCACCAATTCTGGGAAAGATTCGTGAAACAAACCAGAATCTGACGTTTTTCTACCACCGCGACAGCTACGCGCGGGAATACCGGTTCGATGAAGAGGGTGTGAACCTCCTGATGTCCCGCCCGGACTTCCCGGCGGAACGGGCGGGCGTATTGCGCAGGTTGCGCCTCATCAATACCCGGAACCGGCTCACCCACGCGCTGATGCAGGCAGTGCTGGCATCGCAAGCGGCGTATCTGCGTTCCGGGCATACCTTGGCGCTCCTGCCACTGACCCAGGCGGAGATTTCCGCCCGGCTGCGGTCGGAGTCGAATCTTTCCGTGGTGGCGGATCCGGGACGCATCTCCCGGTTGGTGCGCGTATTGTCCATCGCGCTGCCGAGCGGCAAAGTGGTGCCGTTGTGCGAACTTTTCCCGAAGCCTCGGCAGGTTCATTGCCATTTCGTGGACCATGTGATAAAAAGGGAAAAAGCATGGATGCTCGAAGGGGTATTGTGGGAGCCGCTGACGGACGAGGCCATCGCTGCCATCCTCGAGCGCGAATATGGAATTCGTTTGTTGCGGCGCACGGTGGCCAACATCCGGCACGACCTGGCGATTCCAGATTGCCGGAGCCGCAGCCAGCGCATGAATTATCTGGCGGCGACCGAGGGATTTTCCGCACTGCTACCGTTGACCCCGCAAGCGCTGCGGACTGCGGTTCCGGCCCAGCCGGGGGTGTACGAAATCCGGGCGGCTTTGGGCTCGCCCATGAGCGAAACAAAAGTGGGATGGCTTGAGAAAAGCGTGCCGCCGGGGCCGCACAGCGTAGTGTATATCGGCTCGACCGGGGATTTGCGCAAGCGTTTGGGGGATCATCTGCGCGGCAGTAGCGATAACGTGTTACTTTATAATCATCTCGCTGATGGTGCCGCGCGGGTGCGATTTCGTCTGGTCGGCGAAGGATGGCGCTTGGCGGAGCGGGATCTGTACCGGGTGTTTTGCGAAACTTTCGGCACGCCGCCGCTGTGCAATCGCATGAGTCCGTAGGAAGAATGCAACGAAA
>ORMF010714985.1_pt1 | contig 37813 bp, 64 predicted proteins | sample 1779871 | NCBI WGS metagenome assembly ORMF01 (sample SAMEA104232316, study PRJEB22302) | groundwater metagenome | biome: forest; feature: aquifer; material: groundwater | place: USA | collected 2011-08-07 | depth 5.4 m
GTTAGGAGTATCATGATCATTTTCATAAAGATTGTCGTGATCAAATGAATCATAAATTAAACCGTGGGCAACGGCCCATTCACCGAGTATATAGCGTTTGTACCACATACCAGTATACATTTTTTTCATGCGGTCCACATACTCTTTTGTAAGAGTCGGATTGTCCTCCATGAGGAAGGTCCAGAACTTCACGTTCTTCTCTTCTGCTTGATCGATGATCTCTTTCTTAAACCAATGAGCTGGACCTTCTGGGTTGCATGTAGCAAAGAGTTGAGCACCTGGCTTGCGTAAGCGTCCGATAAGCATGTTCCAAACGTTGGCAGGCATGTTGACAACTTCGTCGCAGAAAGCTAGGGCTAGTGTCATGCCCTGTATGTCTTTGTAGGCTCCGACGTCATGCACGCCTTTGAAGTAAACATCTCTTCCGTAGAGTTGAGTCTGCATACATTTGGGTGACGGCATGGGAAAGCCTAGGGCTGGATAGAGAAGAGAAAGAATGTTGTGTTGAATAGTGGTGCGAGATACTCCCGTGAAGAGCACATCACCAGGAGGCCCGTTACGTAGTCTCTCGATTACCTTCTGAGTCGCTATATGTGACTTGCCCGATGATATCGCTCCCACCCATATGTTGAACGGTGCTGTCGCTTCTATGTAACTCTTCGCCTGTTTGGGGCTTAATTGCATTCTTTAACTCGTTGAGTTCGTGTTCTAGTCTAATGTATTTGTCTTGTAACGCAATGTAATCTTCATGAGGAGGAAGGACTATTTCTTTTGGAGCTTGTGCCTCTACCTGATTGCAGCGGGTACGGCCTAAATGAATCAACAAGGTAGTATCTCCCTTACCTTTTAATTCTCCTTTGTTAGATAATCCTATTGCTTTAATATATTGTACATATTTAATATTTCCCTCTCCCACTCTGTTTTGTTTACACGAGTAATCGGAAAAACTTTCTCCATATTCTTTTTGAAAGCGAGAATAAAAAGTATTATCATCTAAACGAAAATCTTGAGCAATCTCAATACCGCTGCACCCGGCTGCAACTTTAGCTTCTACAAGATCCCAATCGATAGGTTTAGGAGGCCTAGCCATTACTGAATCACCGTCGTCGTTTTCACTACTACGCTATCCGGCTCCCCGGGAAAATCTTGTCGAGCCGCATCTATGTATTCTTTGATGAGATCGAAGTTCATTAGACTCTCGTAACAAAGAAAGTTTTTTCTATTGTTATTTTCTTCATCTTTCATGATCACCACTATCTCAGTGCATTCATACATAATAAAATATACAATACTTAGTCTTAGCTTTTAGATCCAGTATGCTTTTATCTAGAAACTTCAGGAGGATCGGGTATTAGCATCCAGTGAGTAGGTTTTGCAAAACGCGGATCGCCACACCATCCTAGTCGCGCATCATAAAAAAAACGATTGTCATTTACATACATGAACCCGTCATCCAGCACCGAACATATAAAAATCTTTCCGTTCACCAAAACTAGAATTTCTTTTCCGCGCAGTTCTCCGCTATTTGGCAATTTATCTGTAACACTAATCCATTCCATTTAATCCTCATCCTTGTGCACCTGTTGCTCTATTACTCGATCTTTCATAAGTCTCCTCAATGTTTCTAAAATTAACGAATGCCAATACGGAGAATTTTCAAACTCGGTGTCTGTATGCATATTCATCAGACTGTCTAATAAGTTCTTTTCTGATAACTCTTCCTATCCGGTCTTCATCATAAAATAATCCTTATTGGCTTGTTGACTGGCTCATAGCGTTCATTGACATGCGAGGCATTTTCAGCAATTCTCTGAAGCCATTCTATAAATTTATAATTAGGCTTCCTTTCCGCAACATCCACCAGTTGCAGGTTTACCGCATTTGCATAGCGTTATTTTGCCATCAGTGTCATGCATGCGAGCGCTACCACCACTTGCAAATTGGAGTGGGTTATCTTCATTTGATCTATCCATAGAACATAAGGGCATCCAATGGGAAGCTAATGGCTCTTCTCCCCATTCCCGTGGTTTAAAGTCTTTAGGAGCATTATATAAATCGCCTTCCCATTCTATATTTTTAAATTTTAATTTTACTTTAGCCATGGGATCAGGACAAGATAGCCTCCAATCAATCCACCCGGTCTGATGATAATGCTCTTCAGCCTTTTGAAATTCTTCTCTAGTAATCCACACCTTATGCATCATTAAAATTCCTTACTTACTACGTCTAATAATATTAATGTTCCACCACTGAACTATCTCCCATCATTATACAATCAATGCATTTTTCCAAACGTTCTAATACCTCTCCGGTATAGCTATTTTGAACGCAAGTATCATGCATCTTCGAACATTTTACGCATGCACGCCTTAAAGATGAAGGAGAAGGAACACGCAAAGCATGAGGAGGAGGATAAATTCCTTCAGGGTTTAGTGACATCTTTCCATTTCAACTTTTTCTTAAAATACGCTTTAATTTTGGCGTTACATTTTCCGGGAGGCTCGATCAATTTTCGGAACGGCTGGGCGCGTTCAGATTCTCTTCCCGCTATGAAAATCTGATCGTCTGTTTTGAAATATACGTTCACATGATCTTCGACGATTGCTTTCATAACCTTTATTGCATTCTCAAAACTGCACCTGTCTTTTTTGGCTATCAGCACCGAGGTTAAGGCACCATATTTATTCAAAAGTTTTATATGCTCTTTTGTGTACATATCATTCATTTTTTTCATCGCAGCTTACCGGGTCATACAAGTGGTGAAGAAGCTTAATGACATCTTGAAAGGAGCAATCTAACGGATCGCCTATCCCCTCTAAACGCTTGACCTCAGTTACAAGATCAACACATAAACTTTTAATATATTTCTTCGTTCCCTCGCCGGGTTCGTAGTAACACATACATGGCATGATAAACTCCTAATGTCTGATAATTAAAACTATGTTGCTTTTCCCTGGAGAATTCCGATGATCCAACCCATTGAAAATGCGAGTAATATGACCCATTTCATATTTGTCTTTTATTTTTCAAATTCCAAATGCCCTTACACCCTATTCTGAAGGGGCTGAAATTTTACTACTTGTGCATTTTTCGGATTCAGCCAAATCCACCCATTTTTCTAGCACAGCTATACGCCTAGCAATACCGAGGCCCCACGATAAGCTCAAAATCCAGAGCCCGATTAGAATTCCTAATAAAAAACTCATAAATTTCTCCATTTAAAATCTCTCTTCGGACGGCTGATTTAAAATGTCCGCTCCTTCCGCGATATCAAGGATATTATATAATCCTTCCATAATGTCTACGATTCCATACACCCAAGCATGAAGCGCTTCTTTTTTTCGCTCTTCATCCAGAAGATGAAACCATTCATAATAATCTTTAGTTCGGCATGGAAGATGTTCCCTTGAAAAAATCGTTTCATCAAACAGCAGCCTTATGAGAACCGCGATGCGACCTAAATCTTCAACTCTATGTCTCATTAAAATGGTAACTCCGCATTGGTGTCGAAAGATGCCCCTCCGAAGCTCAGAGATTCGATCTGAGCGATCTTATGGTCTAGGCAGTACTTTTCTACCAATTTCGTCAAAGATTCAAGGAGCTGCCCATTATGAGGCCCTAGCTCGAATTGCCAAAAAGGAAGGTATTCTTTCTCTCCCGTTAGCTTATCCCGGGAAAAGTTAGGAAGGTTGAACCAAGCGCGATCACCGCTTTGCAAATGTGCTATACGTCGGATGATCATTGACGGGGTTTGCATGGGGGGGATCTTGATATCTGCATATCCGATAACTTTATTTTTTGACACTCTTTCATAATTTAAAATTTCAATCACTTTCCAATCCTACTTGTTTAAACTCATTAATCAATAAAAAATATATTCTACATAGCTCTCTTACATCTTCTTCATCTGCATGAGGAGAGACAAAGCTAGCTGAGTAACTCAACAAAAACTTGAAGATTTGCGCAGGACGCAGCCCGTTTAGCACTGCAAAGCCTTTAATCAGCTGCCTAAGTTCCTCCTCCCAATCATCGGGCTCCCGACTATTCATTTCACCTTTTTCTTTTTTTTTAGCACTTCAGCTCCAATATCGCACGCCTTATCACGCTTCTTATCCATTTTCTCAAGCTGTTTAAGCTCTTTCTCTTCCCCTTTAGTGTCTTTCTTGATCTTCTTCTCTATTTTTCGGATTTTTTTATCCACAAGTCCTCCAATTACGGTAATTTTGCCTTCAAACCAATTTTTATCAATTACATGAATCTGGATGTCCGGGTGATACTTAGCCATCCGCTTCAGCTTTGTTTTGCTTCTAGCATCCATGTAGCCTTTTACCTCGGCCCACCATGAAGTTCCGTATGCCAGATCAATCCTAAAGTCTGGCTTGTAACTTCTCACGCCTCTTTTTATCGCTTCAAACCAGAAAGTCTTCGGCTCAAATGCCCAGTCAAAAATTAAACCCAGACATTTTTGTCTTTCCAAGTGCTGGGCATAAGTATACTCCCAGACTGACCGGAAATAACATCTTTTTCCACCCACTACTTGCCAAGAAGCACAAGCGTTAAACTTTCTTGGACTCATTCTGCCCCGCTTTTATCCACTCGATGACACATTCTTTCGGATAGAGTATGCGATGCGCTAGCTTAAAGTAGGTGGGTCCCAGGTCATGCATCCTAGCGTATTGTGCCACTCCCCTAGATTTAAAAAGGCCCAGCCTAATCATGTCCGAGGTGGTGACCATTCTCGGCAAAGTCTGTTCCAGATGTTTAAGATAGCTCTCTGAAGCCTTCATATATTTTCCTTTTTACTTTTTAGGCTTATAGCCCCGTTTACGAAGCTCGGCCTCAACTAACTGTCTAAAATTAAGATGATCAAATTCATATTTCTCACTTTGATGATTGGTATAATCCTTATGATCAAACTGCACGTAATCAATGGACTCGTGGTATGTTTCGCCGTCCCGATGCGTCATTGCCCCAATATGAGAGGAAAACCACTGACGATTTTCTAAGGCTCTCACTTTTTTACCCTTCATATTTTCCACAGCAAGTGCAATATTTTTTTAATCGTTTTTCGAGCTCTTCACAAAAAGGCTTAAAGGATTGATTTAAATCAACATCCGATATCATATCTTTTTTAATTACTGTGTAGAGAAAGGAAAAAATATTCTGCTTAAAGGGTCCCGTACTCCTCAACATCATTCGAACATTTAAACCATCATGCTTAGAGATAAAATCAAGAGCAAAATTTCTGTTTTTCAAATAGTCAGGGTGATAGGCATGCTCACTTTTCTTTTCCTCACTCTTCTCATAGTCTAAACCTCTGAAGTCTGCTTTAATCACTCGCATGACGACCTCCAAATAGTCGAATCACTTCTTTTTCAAAAGTTTCGGGGGGTAAATCAAATGAAAGATCTTTTCCGGTATCCGCATTCATCACACACCTACTATTAAATGTAAGATTTTGAGTCTCTTTTGGATATTGCTTCTGAAGAGCCAGGGCATAAATTCTGTTTTCCTGTATCCGGTTCTTTTCTTTAGCTACAATCCTCAAAGATTGTATTTTATCGAACTGCTTTCTGAAGGCAGCAACAGAGAGAACATTGGCCTTAAGCCACAAGTCGTTATGAAACCACCCTATAGCCTCTAGAATCTGAGCCTCAGTACGCCCATCTATCCTCATTAGCTTTTCCATCTCTTGAGACCACTTCTTAAGATTAGGAGCCACTAGACCGGGAAGATGTTCTTCGACTTTTTGCAAAAAAAGAAGAGTCAGTGAATCGGCGATAGCCGATGGGGGTTTAGGGGGCGAAGCCACCCTCTTTATCTCTTTTCTTTCATCTTTACTCTCATATATAAGGACGGGGGTACCCTTCGATGGATTTTTTTCCATCTCAGGGTTGGATTTTTTTCCAATAGCTATTGGATTTTTATCCAATGCTGCCTTGGATTGGGCTTGATCCACGTATTGGTTAATCAAAGAGCGAATCACACGAGTTCTTCCATCAAATGAAACATCCTCAATCAAACCTGCTTTCCGCAAATTTCCCAAGGATTTGGCGACTGTATTTTCTTGAGACCTCAATCGTTTGCCCAAATATTCATTGCTTGCATAACACCCACCATGCTTCGGACAATACAAAGCATCTATCCAAGATAAAAGAATCATTTCAAAAAAAGTCAAATTTTCTAATTCAAGAATCTCGACTGGCAGAAAAATTCCTGTGAAACGAGGAGAAGGATTATCCATTAACACCCCCCCTCACATTTTGATTGTACGAAAATGCATGAGGCTGTTAGAATAGGCCTCATACTTTTCGGATCATATTCTCGGGGGCCCTGCAAGGCCCTCTTTTTTTTGCCTGCATTAAGTCTCATTTTTTTCTCCTCATCTTTAAAGTTTACAAAAATATACATGTTCATTTATACTTCCTGCGACAAAGGCCGTTAAGGCTTGAGTCGTTTACAAAAAAAAGGGTCAGGTGCGCATACTCCTGCATCTGTTCCGTTGTGTTCATTTTGATCCTCTCGGACTGGCGTCATCGAGGATCATTTTATTCGTTTTGCTTATCTTTCTCGCCCCTCTTCGGAGGGGCGTTTTTCACCCCAATAATAGCTCGTGTCGGTTATGACATAGACCATCAATTTTGTACAATTAATTTTTATCATCATCTACATCATCCTCTTCTGGCTCTCCCTTCATCTTAACAATGCATTTGAGCGGTTGTCTATTTTTGTATTCGACGATGGTTAAATCCCAGTCATCAAGATAATAGCTTAAAATATCTGCTAGACTGATAGCTCCCCCACTAAGCCGAATAACATCTCTCCATTTTGATTTTGGAATAGGAATATTTCCTGCTACCATTTGGTAAAAAGAGTGAGGCACTATCCCTAACTTTTTTGCAAACCATTGACGATGAAGCCCGCATTCTTCAAAATACTTGTTAAAACTATCTTTTAATCTCATATCGTTTATGTTTTTCCTAGCATTATTTTATGATTTTCCTGTATGTTAGACCATATGTAAAAAAGTTAGGTTCTGATCCTCGCAAGAATAGATATCCTAGTCTTTTTTCATATTTAAAGTTAAGCAAAATGTAAACCAAGGACGCCACAATGGAAGATTTAGATATCCTTCGGATTTCATATCCGAGGGTAAGCGATATCATTTCCAAGCAAAACGAAGCTGAGCTAAAAGCTATTCCTCTTGAGATTCTTGTGAAGGCTTCGACTCGGGGAACTAAAATTCATGAATATTGCACGACCTATATGCGCAATTTATGGGTCATGGACATTGAACCGGAATATCTGCCTTATTTTGACGCTTTCCGCCAATGGTTTCGAGAGGAAGTAGATCATGTCGTGCATACTTCTGTCAGACTCTACGATGATGTAAAGCGCTTTACCGGAGAATTTGATATGATTGTGAAGTTGAAAAATTCTTCTGCTTTTTCTTTGATTGATATTAAGACGTCAAGCTCTCCATCTAAAGCATGGCCTATACAATTAGCTGCTTATGTCGATCTATGCCGCACGAATGGCTATCAAGTTGATCGTCACTTTAATCTTCATTTGAAGCGTAAGAAAGAAGCTGTATGGGAGGAAACAGAGGGAAAGAAAGTTATGATTTCTCCCCCTCAGATAGCTGCATGTCTAATTGAGTACAAAGATATTAGCGCTCCTTTAGATATTTTTACTAGCGCTTTAAAATGCTATGATTACTTCTCTAGAAAGGAGCCTAAAAATGTACGCCTATAATCTCCCTCTTTCACCTCCGTGCGACGAATGGAATGAATATGTAAAGCCAGATTTGATTCGCAATAAGGCAATCGATATCTGTGCTGAGATTTCTAAACATGGCGATAATACGCGTTACTCCGATGTACTTGATCTGCTTTGTGAGTATATCGGTGAGGGTTTTTCAGACTTTTTCCCGGAGTTATGCGATGAGTCTTACTAAAGAAGTGTCATTTTTTGAAAACGTTCAGGTCCCTTCTTTCTCGGAAGAGATCGATTGGCTCATGTATCGCAGTTATGAATTTAACCGCAGCCGCTCTCCTTATATCCCTGCCGAAAGTTGGAGAAAGATTTATATTAATGCTGAAACCTATGAAGAAATTTATCAAACATCTAAGGAGAATCTATGAGCCTATCAATGCAGATGATGATTCCATCGGAATCAGAACGTAAATCCTATCAGATCATGGCTACTGTAGCCTCTCAGAATCCCTATTGGCGTAAGTTGGGGGGAAATGGTAGTCGAGACGAGATCATCGCTACAATCCTTTCTATTATGCTTCTAGCAAGAGAGCTTAGGATATCACCCATGATCGCCATTAGTGGAGGGATTAACAACATTCTAGGAAAATTTGAGATATCAGCTAGGCTCATGAATCAACTGATTCGAAGGGATGGGCATAGAATACAGGTAAAAACTCTTACTGAAGAGATGTGTGTCATCTGGTCCAAGCGTAAAGACACGGGCGAAGAACATACTTCGGAGTATCATATTGCAGAAGCTGCGCGAGCCGGACTTATCAAAGAAGGAGGGGGCTGGAGGAAATGCCCCAAGGACATGCTTTTCGCTCGCGCCATTTCACGATTGGCAAGGCAGCTGTACCCAGACGCCATCGGTGGTTGTTACATCGAAGGAGAGCTTCAGGAAAGTGCGCAGGGCAAAGTGGTGGAGACTATAGATGTTCCGCAGCTTTCTGAAGTCAATACGGAGCCCGCTGCTCCAGAGGAACCAACCCACTTGGTTTTTCCAGAAGGTACAAACTTGGATCGAGTAGCCGAATTTATCGAAGAAACGGCAGCTCAAAATAAAAAGTCAATCTATGAGGTGAAAAAAAGAGCCTCGACTAATATGAACGGCTTCATTGAAATATTCCAGTCATGGGAAGAGAAAAAATATCCTAGCGTCTCAAAAGAAATGTTAGATGAAACGCTGGACTCTATTTAAGTTTTATGTATGCTGTTAAGCGGCGATTTTTTCATGCGGTATCTCCTCAAGATAGAATGTTTGTTTTAGCCTTAGATATCTCCTTATCTAAGGCTTTTTTTTGGAGAAACTTAATGATGTTTAGTGTGACAAATGGTATATTATCAGACGAGATAGGACAAAATCTATGAATGAAGAAAAGATTATTTTTAATGTGCTTTTAGATTTCTTACGAGAGCTTCCCGAAGATTTCGATCAGCCAACAACTACACTTGCCCAAGCGAGTGACATGATCATCCAATTTATGGAGAAACATGGACTCAAAGATGTGGATTAATACAGAGGACGAAAAACTATGAAAATTGAAATCGTAGAATTCTATCCCTTGAACGTGGATAAATCAGCTAACTTTTTCTGTGGTTCTCTCCATATTTACTTGATTGAGTACGGTCTAGATATACGCGGTATCAATGTCATCAAAAAGAATAATCGTTGGACATTCTTTCTTCCCCATCGCAAGGCAAAGGAGGAAGGGACAGAGAATTTTATCCAATATCCCATCATCAATTTTACGGATAACCAAAAACAGCAAGCTTTGGTGGATTTTATCCGTACCAAGGGCAAGGAATATATTCAAGAGAATTTTAAAGAATTGTGCATTTAATTATTGGCGGACAAGGATTATATGGGAGAAGAACACATTGCGTATTTTTATGAAATCAAAATTAGGCACTTAATCAGCAAAAAAATAGCTGAAGAGATTGTGAAACTTATAAAAGAAAACTTTCCAGAAGCTGAGTGCTTTCTTTCGGAACACAAATTTAATCTATCAGAGTAGTCCGTGATTTATATTTTTCTCCCTACTGATTTTAACATACTAATCGCTGGGCCAAAAATCGTCATCGTCTAAACTTTTCTTTAAGGCAGCATTTGGGACAGTGACACTCGTCCGTATCATCTGTTGGGCCGCGATACTGTTGATGGTTCCATGGTTCATAATCTGATTCTGGGTCGCACGGAGCATCTGCACTTCCATGGAACATATATAGGAGAAAAACGCTAAAAATAAGAATGACAATAAGAAATATCCACATTTGAGCACCATCTTTACCTCGTTATTGGCCATTGTGTGGTATGACTAAATTTATGTCTATTAATTTTGTGTTAAGGTTTATCAGACGAATAAAGGCTAATTTTTATGCCTGAATTCCATACAGAGAGATACTGCCCGATGTTATATTCCCAGACACAAACAAGAATTTAAATGCATTAAAGACTAATCCCGAAGTACCTGTATTAAATCCTAGAGTATAAGTAGCCAGAACCGTGTTATAAAAAGCCATTTGCCCCCACCAGCCCCCATTTCCAGGGGTGAGAAATGCGTTTCCATACATTCCTACACCGTTACTTTGACTCTTGGCAAATATTGCATATGTCGTAGCCGTCGCGTTGTTCGGCACGACGCTGTTATATGCCTGATAATTAATTCCGCCAGTATATCCGCTTACAGAATAAGTACTCCCGTTATCAGTCGAAACCAGCATTTTCAAGTCTTGCGCATCTGTTGCGGGCTTAATGTTACTTATGACGACTGCATACGTGGCAAAAGAAGGATTAATATTTTTAAATTCTAAACTTGCCGAGACAGAAGCAGTTTGTGTTTGAAGGAGAATCCAGCCTGGTTGGGGTTGCAGCACAAAGGGCGTGATTGTAGTCGTATTATTCAAAGACGATGATCCTGTATATGTGATCACCCCATATCTAATTGTTCCAGCCCCTGTAATAGCGTTGGTGTTAGAGCTAGTAACTTCGAGTGCGCCATCCGAGGTTAACGTTGTTCCTGTACCGATAGAAAGTGCTGAAGCGCTCCCGCTATTCACAGCTAACGCAAGATGAATAGCTACCGAAGATGTCCCGCTAGACGTGATGCATGTGGCGTTTTGTGCTGCCGTATTAATAAATCCGCCATCTATCGTCAAGTTAGCTGCCGAAGAAACTGAAAGTGGAGAAAAAATTGCTAAATTCGTAAAGCCAACTGTACCTGCTGAATTTGTGCTTGCTGTTGTCGAACCACCGCTATTAGTCATAGAGAGACTATAAAATGAAATGCCGCCTGCTGAGGAGGAGGTATAAATTCCTATGCCTGTAGTTCCTAAATCTCCAAAACAATTAATGAAATTTATGGTCGCGGCTGCATTTGATGTGGAAAAAGTTATCCCTGTATTATTTGTAAAATTTAAATAACAGTTAACAATATTTAATATTGAGGCCGCCGAGCCGGTGACCGCGATTGCTGCTGCGCCGTTTGTTTGGAGTTTAACGCCTGAGATAGTGCTCGTCCCTGCTGCCGTCATCGTAACTGTGCCAATAATTGAACTTACATTTGCGCTAGCCCCAGTCCATCCGGCAATATTCACGCCTGGCGGAATCGTCACATCCTCAGTGACACTTGTCCGCAAGAACACCGTTTGACCAGCCGTTGCAACCGCCAAAGCTGCTGCCAAAGTGGTGTGGCTGCCGTTGGCAGGATTGCTATCAACTACTAGCCCATCGACTCCAAACTTATTTATTGATGTAGCGTGGGTATAAGACATTCTTCCTCATGCTTTCTGGATTTACGATTTTTCGGATAATTTGGGATTTTTTTTCCCTTTTTCGCTTCACTAATTTTAATTTTTGTTTCTTGGCTATGCTGTTTTCCTAAGAAAGTTCCAGCTTTTCCCTTGAGAGCTTGACTTAATTTTAATCTTGTCTCTTCGGATTTTATGTGGTCTTATTTTTCTAAACTTAAATGACATGCTCGACACAAAGTTTGCCCATTGTCTATATCCATTCTTTTTTCAACTGAAGACTTCCATGGAATAATATGATGGACATGTAAATTTTCAATGTTTTCACATTTTTGACATTTAAATTTATCTCTTTCTAATACAGACTTTCTCCACTTTTGATAAGTTCTGCTTCTTCTATCAAATGTAAATCCTTTTAATAGCCAAGTTTTTAATGTTTTTTTATTGCTTTCTTCTTTTCTCGGTATTCCTGTTTTAGAAATACTTATTTTTTTCTTAATTTCCTCTGTAAGAGGAAGGTAAATTCTGGTAGCAGAAGTTCTCTGTTTTAATCCTTTATTCCAAGGAATCTGTCCTTTGGGAAAACTACTTCTAGGCTTTCCAGTTCTTCTTTTTTTATTCTTACAGTCTTTGCAATCTTTCCTGTAAGGATCACTTCTATATTTGCCTCTTTGCTTTACAAACCTTTCTAAAGGTTTTTCTTCTCCGCATTGTGTGCACTTTCTTAACATGGGTACCTCTTTATTTAAGAGGTGCAAATGGTACACATATTTCTCTTATAAATCAAGCCATTAACCAAGTACCGCTAAAACCGCAAACGGCTTCCCATGTTGTATTGGCGGCTCTATAAACCAATTCCACAGAATCACCTTGTAAAGTACTAATTGCAGTTCCTCCGGCAGAAGATACTAGAGATCCGAGTCTTATAAGTTGTGTCCCAGGAGCTTTTATGGTCAAGACTTGAGAGGCATGATCTACAAAGAATTTGATTGTATCGCCTTGAACAGGTGAAGCGGGCAACGTACCTGTAGCTGTGCCCGTGATGAAATAGCCATTTTCTTTTAGAGGAGAAAAAGCACCAGAAATATCATTCCAGGTGAAGCCTCCACCGATGATTGAAACAAAACCGTTAGCGTCTACACTAAATTGCGCGGAATTGAAATTGGATAGACCTATCTTCGTTGCATCGGCAGCCGCTAAAGCCTGCGAAGTTTGCACCTCGAGCACCATAGTATTTGCGCCCGTTCCATCGGTGCGTACTGGATTTGTTACCGCAGCTACTGTGGCACCGCTAAACGTCAGGGTGCCTCCTAGCGGAAGGACGGGTGATGTGCCTGTTTGGAGGGCTACTCTTTCAATCGCTGCTGCCCCACCTGCTAACCCAATGGTAATAGAACCCGCTCCATTAGTGATTGTAACGCCAGGGCCAGCTGTGAGCTTTGCTACATTGACATGAGTGCCGCCTACATTTGTAGCCGTGGAACCGATCCATAGTTGCCCATCAGTGGCCAAGCCGTTAGATTCGGAGGGGGAAAGATTATTAGCAGAAGAAAAGTCGGCGTTTTTAGAAAAAATCACATCGTTTTTTATGCCAGCCATCAAATACCTGCCACTACTGATACATAGGTTACGCAGCCGTTCCAATTGATTACGGTGCCAAGAGAGCCAGTGGCTCTTAAAATTACATTTCCCCCAGACACCACATAGGTGAATGAAGCCCCTGACAAAACTAAATCGCTTTCCACAACGGGAGAGTTGACACTAACAATTGTTGCGGTTACTCCGTCTGTTCTCACTACACCAAAAAGTGTTCCACCGATTCCTGATTGCGTAGCTGCTTTTCCTGCTACATTGGCAGAAAGGGTATAAGTTGCTGCTGAAGCTCCTAGTGCTAACGTGACCAGATCGGCTGTTCCGGTGTTTACTGTTTGACCCGTACCACAAGTCACTGGCTGCATCAATCCAACAAAAATAGTGTTGGAAGCAGCTACTCCCCGCGTAGTTATACCCGGAGCAAGAGTGTCATCAAAAATATTGATATTATTTGAGCCGTCTGGAGGAACAGGATTAGTACCCGTACGCCCGGATAGAAAACCCACGGTCCCTGGAGGAGGGGGAGCGCCACCAAAATTCTGTATGAAAAACTGACTCATTTGCTACCTATAGCCAGCAATTTGCAATTGTGTGCTAGTGCTTGAAGTTCTTCCGTAAATTATCTGTCCCTTACGTCCATACAATGTGCCCGCACCACTTGATGCGTTATCCGCATGATTGGTTTGGAAATCAAAGATGATCGTCGCGCCGGGCGGCCAATAGTCATGCTTATTTACACCATCATAGCTAATATCGATTCCTGTGGTCGTAGATGGATTAAATACCTTTAACATCTTAATATCGTCCGAGAAACCTGATCCATTCAAAGCTTGAAAAGATCCTGTTAGTGTTGTCAGATCGAAACTCACTGCCATGATGCACTGGAATGAAGACTGATCTTGTGTCATTTGTTTCCTGCTTTGTAGCCTTTACGCTTGGCTTCAGAGATTGCGATAGCTATTCCCTGCTTCAAATTAGTCACCTTTGGCCCGGTTTTGCTTCCGCTATGTAGTTTTCCCTCTTCAAACTCTTTTATTGTCGAGTGGATTTTGCGATTTGCTTTATCGGAATACTTCCTTTCCGTCGCTTTCTTTTTATGATGTTTAGGAGCTTTGTAAGGCCCAATGTCTTCATGTTTAACGCTCAAACCTTTCTTAAGCTTTGTCACTTCTTCTTCCTAAGTTTCTTCAAAGTCTCGGCAAGATTTGCTTCTTTCCTTAAAGTAGGGCTCTTAGAATGTTCAGCTTTTTTAATCTTGGATTCAGGGATTTTTTTTCCTTCAGGAACATGAAGTTTTTCCCTTAATGCCCCGGGGTGTTTTATGGCGCCCTTGATCCAATTCTTTTTTTCAGCCATTACTTTCTCTTCATTTTTTTGCTTTTATGAGAAGCTTTATTGGCATGCTTTGCGGGCATGCACATTTCTTTTTCCATCCCTTCAGATTCATGGACTCGTTTAGCCATGGACTGTTTTTTCTTTCCAGGATGGGTCGCACCCAAATGCTCATGCAGGCGAGATTTAACTGACTGTTTCTTCATTAGATTCTTCCTTTACGCAATGGTCTGGTACAGGCTCTTGGGGGGATTCTATATTAATTTTTTCTTGGGCTTTTCTTGCTTCTTCGCGCGCTAAGACATCTTTTTCGATGTTTCCTAATTGAGTTAGAAATTGACATAGCATTTCTTTTGCAGATGGAATCGGAGTGTCATAGTCGATAAAAAACAGTCCATCTTTGCCATCTACTGAGTGAGTGAATCTAACTACATTTTTAAGCATATTTTCCTTAATGGTTGTGATTAATGATTAAGTAGGCCTGACGATAAAGTATGCATAGCTAGATACATCGTTCGTTTGCGTTGATCCCGGTGTTCCCAGGATAACGCTAGTTACTGTAAAGCTAGCTCCATTGCTAATCGTATAAGTAAATTCTCCCAGAGTCGTGGAGGCGTTAACGGCTGTTCGAGTAAGGAGAATCACATCACCTGTTGCGATATTCGTATTGGCAATCGTTTGAGTACCCGCGGTTAGTACGCCAGTTCCAATAAAGTCCGTTACAGCGCCTCCGTTAACTAGCAACGTTTTTGCCACGGTCGCAATTGATAAGTGGCCGCCCGTTACATTGACATTTCCGGTCCCTGAATTGATTGTTGTGGTAGAACCGCCAGTAGTCGAGCCTATGGTCAATGCCGATGTAGTTGACCCGCCAGTTCCGATCTTGATTACGTTAGCCGAAGTCGCTGCATCTCCGGCGATATTTATGGTTTTGACGCCTGTATTATTTGCTAGATTGATTGTTTGGGCGCCTGTTCCACCGAAGAGAGTAGCTAGACCAACACCCGCCGCCGTGCTTCCGATGACTATAGTTCCTGTCGTCATCGCAGAGCCAATAGAGAGACTGCCTCCTGTTTGGGTATCTGCGAGAGTGACTACGTTTGCAGCGGTTCCACCGATCGCAATCGTCTTGATTCCTGTGGCGCCCGTCCCGATATTCAATCCGAATGCGCCTGTCCCTGTCGCTATATTAATATTTTGAGTTGCCCCAGCGGAGTTGCCCGAAAAGAGATTAAATGTCTGCGTACCAGCCGATGCAGCACCACCGAGGATAGTAACCGTATCATTCTGAGCCTGGTTGCCTCCGGCGATTGTGATCACCCTGGCCGCTGCTGGCAATACGTTACCGATACCGATCGTAGTCACTGTTGTGCTACTTCCAAGAGCAAGGACGCCCGCGCCCGAAGCTCCAGCCCCAGACAAGATATTGACTGTACTATTACCAGCCGATGCCCCGTTGGCTATATTAATTGTTTGAGCCGTAGTATTAGCCCCGTTACCCATTGAAATCGTAAGGGCTCCCCCAATCCCATTTCCAAGATTAAGAGCTTGTGTGCCACCGGAAGCTGTACCGGAAAGCATTGAAATGGTCTGTGTTCCAGCAGAAGGCGCGCCATTAAGAATATTTACAGTATCATTCTGGGCTGAGTTGCCTCCGTTGATAGTCGTCGTACGTGCTGCCGCAGGAGCGACATTCCCCAAACCGATAGTGATGACGGTTGGGTTGTTCCCCAAAGCCAAGACAGCTGAACCTACCGTACCGGCACCACTTAAAATGTTGACGGTAGATGTTGCGCCAGAAGCTCCATTTGCGATTGAAATTGTTTGAGCTGTTGTATTTATGCCATTTCCGATCGTGATCTGGTTCCCGTCTACGCCATTACCTATTCCGATTGTTTTGGCCCCACCCAAATTGGCTATAGCGATTGTTTGGGCTGCTGTAGATGCCGAAATGGTAATCGTACCTGTTTGAGCCCCTGTTCCTCCGACTGAGATGGTACCTGTAGTCATACCAGCACCGACATTGACTGCGCCGCCAGTTTGGACGTTGGCAACATTGACCGTAGAGGCCCCCGATCCTCCTGCTATGATCACGCTATTCGTGCCTGAAGAGGAGCCGAGTGTGATCGTTCCTGTCTGTGCGGTGCCTCCCACAGTGATCGTGCCTGTAGTCATCGCAGTTCCTGCGACGATAGCCCCTGCCGTTTGATTGATGGCTAGATTAAGAGTTGTCGCCCCCGCTCCATCAGCAATGGCCAATGTGTTAGTCTGAGAAGAGCTGCCAAGCGTCATCTTGCCTGTAGCAGCTGTTCCACCTATTGTAAATGTACCACTTGTTTGAGCGGCTCCCATGGTGATATTAGTCGTGGCGGCTGTGGTAAGAACGAAATTGCCTGTGCCTGCTTGTAATGTAAGTGCCGCCGCGCCAGTCGCCGAGCCTATCGTCAGAAGATTGGCTTGTGCCGAATCCCCGATATGGATTGTGCGTGCGGCGGCCCCAGTCCCGAAATTTAGTGTATCCGTGGTAGCATCCGCACCAATTGAAATCGCGGTCCCTCCAGAGGCCCATGTACCGCCCGCGGTGAAAGTCATCGTGGTTCCACCGATGGTAGTAAAGACCGCTGCCGCCGGAGTAGTGGCTCCGATGGCAGGCGGTGCAGCAAAAACAGACGCGAGGTTTGAGGGCTGGATAGCAAGAGCAGTGACACCGGGAACTGTCGCCGTTCCGGCAACCGCTTGAGCATTGGTAGCCAAGTTAGTGATGCCCGTCACGCCCGTTTGAGCGATGGGTGCACCAGCGATCACTAGAGCATTTACATAGTCAAAAATAGTTTTAACAGCCGGAACAAGAGTAGTTGAGGTTCCAGTGGACATTTGCCCGGCAGTAGCTAACTGAACAATACCGGGTGTTGTAGTTGTAGCATATGTGTTAGACCCAGCATTCCATACCCCATTTCCTGTCGTCTCCGAAATAATGGGAGGATTAACCGATCCGTCAGACCATTGAGTTCCGATAGGGTATATATCGTTAGATGTGGGAGGACGCTGTGCGAGAATGATTGGAGGATTTTGGCTGAAATTTACGCCAGTGTAGCCGAGGGGATTGGAAGAGATAGAGCTAGTCATAAGAGCCTTGCAAAATAGTTTATTTACTTTTTTGCTAAGGCGAATCTAGCTACGGCCTGAGACGATTTGCGAGATCGTTTTACGCTGACCTCATAATATTTAAATTTGGAATTTATGCAAATGATATTTTTCTATCACATTTGTACTTGTATTAATTGTATGATTTGCATATGATGTAAGCAAAAAGGGAAAAGATGAAACCTAAAACAAAATTGTGTTCGGTGAGAATGTCCGAAGAGCTTCATTCGGAGATTAAATGCGCAGCCTATAAGAATGGGCAAACGTTACAAAATTACGTTATTGGAGTAATGCATATGTGCATGTATCTGGAAAAAACTCGTGCCATCTCTTGGTTATGTGAAGCTTGCGGATCATGGGATCTGCGAAAAACTCAAATGGCTCACTTAAGAGACTGTGAAAAATGCGGTAAAAAGGAAGTGGCCACTTTCCCTTGTGAGGATAAATAAAATGGATTGGTTTCAAGTTTTAACGATTGCAGGCGCTACTATTGGCTCCTGTTGGGTCATGCATCGAGAAAATCTGGTAAGAGAAAGAAGTCGAGATCAAGAAATGAAAGATTTCCATGGTAGGCTTTGCACTCTTGAAGAGAGATACCTACAGATGTTGCAAAATATTTTAGAGGGAAAGAAAAAGAAATGAAAAATATAATAATCGCATTTTTATTATGTACTTTATTTTTTTTGATTTGGGACGATTACGGAATCCGTCAAATCAAAAAATCTTTTTATGAGTCGACAATGCATTATCGTGGTCTTTATTACGATTTGAAGGATAAGAAATGAAAGATCTAATTTGGAAAAAAGTTTGGGCATATTTATTTTGCGCTTTTATGACATGCTTGATGATTAGATATATGCTTTTTTGTGGATTTGAGACAGGGGGATATCATAATGCGTCTTATAGATGTTTAAATTTTAATCATACTCAACACCAAGTTGAGCCTTTGCGTTAAGGAGAAAAAATGAAAAAGTTTCTAATGTTATCATCAATCTTTTTAAATTTATTATTAATAATGTTAGTTTTTCAATCCTATGATAGAACTGCCATTTTAGAAAATATTGTAGCAAATTACTCTTCGCATTATGTGCCTACTGAAATGTACACAGCCGCTAGAGACAGAGTATTAGATTATGAATGGATTTTGCAGCATATCGCTAAAGTGGATAATGTTGATACTATGAGAATGTATTGGTGCGGAAGATGATTAACGAAAGATGGATGAACCTTGTCTACGGTCTTAGAAGCGTAATATATATAACTGGAATTTTAACTGTACTAGGAATTGAAATATGGAAAAGTTTTTTTGCTCAGTGATCGCTTGTTTATTTTTATCGAGCGTAGCGTTTGCGCTCCTTCCTATGGAAGTCAGCGATTCAGATGGCGAAACCACAGATTTTTGGCCATGCGATTGGATTCCTCATCCAACACTCCCAGGTGATGGACCTTCGGGACCTGCTGAATCGGAATGGGCCGGAGTTTAAATATGCGCCCAAGCCCTTCCCCATTTAATATCATAAATGGTGTAAGGGCTTACATCAAATTGCTCACCTATTGCTTTGGCTGAGACTTTTTGAATCAATAATTCCTTTATTTTAAGTACTTTTTCTTTTGTTAACTTAGAATTTCCGGCCTCTTCCCCTTTGGCTGTTCTTCTTATGTGTTTAATTTTCTTCGATTCGGCTCCAAGAGGAACGTGTTTCCAAACAGTATTCTTACAGACTTTTCTTACTAAATCCCAAGAAATTTTAAAATGATCAGCAATGATCTGATATTCATTGCCATTGATCCGCATCTTACGGATTTCTAATACTATTTCTTCGGTAAGAATCGAAGAAGCTATCTGGGAACCTTTGCATTGGCGATTCTTGGAGGTTCGATCCCGCATATTGTCTCCAATAGTACCAAGAAAAAGATGATCTGGATTCACACATCTTCGATTATCGCAAGTATGACAAACCTGCTGGCCTTTAGGAATTGTGCCTCTGTAAAAAATGTAAGACCATTTTGAGGCAGCGTCTGATTTAAATTTTCCATAACCTCCCGTATTTAAACTTCCTTTCCATTCCCAACATCCCGTTGTTTTTTCAAATTTAGATTCAAATTTTGATAGTCTATGTCTTATACGAGAACATCCACAACTTCTGGGTTTTGATTCATTTTTTAATAACTTATAACTTACGTCTTTGATCTTGCCACATTCGCACTGGCATTGCCAAATTATGCAACGATCATTTGTGCGCTTTCCTGAATCATGAAGTACGGTAAACATGCCAAATTTTTTGCCTTCCATTTTTCCTCGCAAAAAGAAAAATCATAGCAAAAATGCTGCTCCTAAGCAATCATTTTATGCGTTGATATGCATAGCCTCCTTTCTTAAGATATTGATTTACAGAAGATCCTATACTTGGATTTTTAAAAGGCCACCATTCCCCCCACTTATTTTTCCCTCTTGTTTTAGCAAAAGCATTTCCATGTTGTATTAATTGAAAAATCTGTGGTGGCACGCCTTCATACTGATAAACAGGCTGTTGATTTTCTCCATGGAATTTCACTAGAAGCTTACGGGTGTTGGGATCGTACTTCATGCCTTCGACGTTAGATGAAGGGAATTCTGTATCTTGGATTCCTTGCGCGTCCTCATGAATTTCTCTTTGAGGGATGGTGCGTTGAAGCTGCTCGATTACATTAGCTAACTGATTAGGATTGGCCGCGAGTTCTTGTAAGCCAGCGCCCGGAAAGGTTCGCAGATAATTGACAAAACGGTTGGGATCATTACCCGAAAGAATCCATAAAAGGTCGGCTCCCATCGGAATTTGAGGTTCAACTTGTGGGCCTTCTGGAGATCTTTGAGACTCCATCATGAAACTCATGGTTTCAATCAGAAATTCTGAGATCTCTCTTGCTTCTGCATCATCTAACTGATCAAAGTTTCCCTCGATCTGTTCCATGAAGTTGATAAGCAAACGAAGCAGCTCATCCACCTTGGCCCCTCATTTGACGAAGAGCTTGTGTAATTTCTTGCATGGTTTGCAAAAGAGCCTGTTTCCCTTGAGGCTGTTGCTGGCCTTGATCAAATTGTTGCTGTAAAGATTCTCTACTAAAATCGGATTGTCGTTGCTGAGATCTCTTTAAATTAGCCTGAGTTGCTTTTTCTTTAGCCGAGAGTTCTTCCTCTTCTTCAACGCCAGGAGTAAGTTTTTCTTTTAAAAATTCTCTTGCCTCTGCGTCGCTATGACCTAATTTTTCGGCCGCATTAAAGAATTTTCCATATCTCGAATCGATTTTTGCTAATCCTTTTTTGGTTATATCTATTGGAATCAAGCTATTCAAAAGCGGAAATACTCGAGAAAGACTGGTAGCGCCTACAGCCAGCCCAGCTAAAGAGCTTCCTTGTTTCAATAATTTTAAAGGAAGTTGGCTTTGTTTTTTCATTTCTTCGCCAGCTTCTTGATATGGTTGAAAGGTCATTTTCCCTCTCCTATTTTGTTTAAACCACCAAAAGAATTTAGCCAAATATCATCTAAGTTAATCCTAGAAGGCGCAACATCTAATTCTCTTCCCTGTCTTTCAGTTAAATTCAATTTATCTCTGTTCTTTCTAAGATAATTCATCCAAGCTAATGGATCATATCCTTTATTTTCTAATTCTAAAGCAACAGAAAGAGGACTTCCTTCTCCTAAATGAGAGGCCAAATCTGCGGCAATAGTCTCGGTTTGTTTATTGGCTAACGGCTCTAATATTTTGCCTCCTACTGCCGCCGTTAATGCTCCTTGGATTCCTCCTGTTAAAGCTCCCTTAGCAATTGAAGTTCGATGGATTGATGGAAGCTTTATTAATTCTTTGTTAAGTTCAGGATATTGAGAAGTAGGGTAAGCCAAATTGTAAGCTAGCTGAGGCGAAAGTTTATTCTTAGAAGTTAGTTCTTTAGCAAAATTTTCTAAGTCATCTCTTTTTTTAAATTTGGTCTGTAAAGATTTGATTGCATCCGCATTTTCTTTAGCTTTTTGTGTTGATAAAGTCCAAGTACCCAAAGAATCTACCGCTTTGTAATCTCGCGAAATTTGGTCTAATTTATCTCCATATTCTTTGGCAGCTTGATATTCTGTAATTCCTCTGCCGCCATCTTTTTTAGAACGTACAGCATTGACGGCCTCATCTTCAATCGCAGAATAAACATTACTAGGGACGTTTCCTCCTAACCGCTCAAATTGATTTTTCAGACTTTCAACTACAGTCGATTGAACATTTTGTTCTTTTGTACGCTGACCTTGCAAGGCGTCGCTAATTGCCTGTTCTCTTTGATCCTGATTTTCTACAAATTGGATTGCTTTTTGTGGATCATTTTCAAATAGAGCGGGATTTTCATTATATCTTTTGCCTGCTTCAGCTAAAATTTGATCCCCATTCATTGGAATATAAGGATTTAAAGTTTCTTCTATTGGGTTTCGTGTGGTGATGGAAGCAGGAAGGTTTTCTCCCGGAGTTCTTGTTTCTTGTGCCGAAGTTCCGGGGAATTCTTTTGGGCCTTTATTTCCAAAACCCTCTAAAGCCTGACCTTGCATCCTTTGCTTGGCAAGTTTTCCGAGAGATTCGATAGCTTGAGGCGTGATTCCAGGTATGCTTATGGCTCTTGTTAGAAACTGCATAGGATCAAGATTTTTGTCTTGTTCCAATTTTTTTAATCCCGAAGATAATCTTCCACGCTCAATCTCTTTAGGAAGTTGCTCACTTAAACCTTTAGCGATTCCTTTTCCCAGCCGACCAAACGCGTTGCCGCTGAATTCGTCATTAATTATTTGAACCAGAAATACCTCCTAATCAACCACATGTGACCAATTTTTTCTTCTTTTAATATCACTTATAGTCGACTGTTTTAAACCATACGCTTTAGCAATAGTTACTTGTTTTTGACCATTTTTTAATAAATTTCTTATTTCCCTTACGTCAGCTTCACTTAAAATCGCGGACGGACTATTTTCCCCTATAAAGGATCTCATTCTGCCTTTAGTAATCATATCATGAGTATTTTCTTTATGCGTTCCTAAAAACAAGTGCTCAGGATTACAACATTTAGGATTATCACATTTGTGAAGAACACATAAACCTTCTGTAATTTCACCTATAAAAACCATATAACTCACTCTATGAACTAAATGTCCCTTACATTTATATGACATGGTTCCGTATGAACCCCTGAATGATCCTTTCCATAACCAACAATCATTTACCATTTCTATTTTACTTAAAATATTGCATCTTGCACTACAAATTGGATATTTATTCTTAAAAATAAATACCTTATTACACTGAATACACTTTCTTTGCATTTTCTCATTATGTCTATCTCTCGATTCTTTTAAAAAACATTCTTTGCAAATTTTTCTTTCAAATTGCAGTTCTTTTTCTTGCTGACAATTCTTACATATTTTCATAACTTTCTCCATGTTATGAATCTATGTTATATGGTTCAGCCCTTTATTACCATTACCTTCTTCCTCCTCCACCAGGGCCATTGCCGCCTCCTCCATAAATTTGGCTAGTATCCTGTTGTTTATTGCTTCCAAAACTATTACTCAGCCAATTGCCTGCCATATTTCCCGCAGCTGCTCCCGCTGGCCCGAAGAAGGCGCCACCTGCCACTCCCAGACCTTGGCCAAGATAGTCTATTGCCCCGGGCTGACCTTGTTGATAGATGTTTTCTGTGACAGGATTTAAGCCACCCTGTGCAAGTCCCGATAAGCCTTGAGCGGCTTGCTGTCTCAGCTGCGCTCTAATCGATCCCAAGCGCTCACTTAGATCTGTACCAGCGCTAACTGCTGCATTGCGAAATCCGCTACTGGAAAGCCCTCCAGACCCCATACCCGCAAATTGCTCCGATAAGCCGGGGATAGTCTCCTCTCTAAATCTTCTCAACTCTGGAGCCGCAAAGGCATCAAAATCTCTAGGATTATCGCTTAGATTCCCTCGGTAGTAATCGGCAACATCTCCAAAAGCGCCTCCCGCTCCCGGTCCATTTAGCGAATTCAAATATTGCTGATGCAAAGTTTGCTGACCTGGATTAAGAGTCGATCTCTGCTCGTAGCGTCCGCGTCTTCCTGTTAAAAATCCCATTTTATAGCTCCTGTATGTACTCGATAAACGCAAAGGCTCTATTAAAAGCTTGCGGAGAAGTTACTACTATTTTCGTTGCATTCATTAAAACATCGTTTCCTGTGATGCGCCTAGCTGTCAATGTTCCGCTATCCGTTGCGCTTACCCATAAATCTATAAGCGTAAAATTTGCATCAAAAATTATTCCGTGAGCAACTCCGGGGTTCGCCCCGGCAATTAAGGCACCTAAGATCACAACCTTCCTCAGTACAGAACGAAATTGTCCCGGGTTATTTCCCGGAATTGTTGCCCCCGGAATAAAGGATTGACCTGAAAGTATCTCCTCATCTAAAAGAAAACCTATTGTTTTGACATTTAATGAATTAGTAATCTTTTTAAACTGTTCAACAAAAAAAGGCTTGGCCTCTTCCCATGATTCAGGTACTGAATCATAGACTGGCACAAAACTCTCCAATTGCTGGCTGCTGATATTGACCGTCATGAAAGCCTCATAAAGTCAAGCGTCCAATACCCGTTTTGAGCCCCCGCAGAGCTTAAGTTTAATTGAGTCCCGGAGGCGGAAAATGCTAAAGTACCTCCAGTAATTACATTATTTGTAAATAAATTGGTTCCAGTCCACCAAAAAAAGGCTGCCGCTCTTGACGCACCCCCTCCAGTGTCTCCATAGGCATAAGCCATTCCCATAGCACGTTTAATTGTAGCAGGAAGATTAAAGTCTAAAACTAAGTTAGCTCCGTTCGCTAGGGCTACCGGCGATGTAGACTGAAGTTTAGTCAACGGTGACGGTATTGCATTGCTGGGGCCACGACTGTACTGCAATACAGGTAATTGCGTAGCATCCCGAAAGGCATAAAACTTTGGCTCATCTGCAGCCGTGACAGGAGGCAATCCAGTTGGCGGATTATCAACAAAAATAGGAGTAGTAACCTGATTATGTTTCCCATTATTCGGTGTCAAATCAGCAAAGGGATAATGGTCTATGCCAAAACTCGAGTTAGCCTTGTTGAAATTTTGCAGAATTTGACCCTGGCTGATGGAAAGAAAATCTGATCCAATTGGGATGTTAGGATTGTATATACTCATTATTTTTAACCTTTAAACATTATTAAGTTGTCTCCCGGCAGGACGGACCCAAAGTATCTGTGCGTCGATCTGGACATCTGACTCTTGTGCAATCGTAGTGAGTTGCTCATTGTCCAGAGTCCATTCCAAAGTTATAAAATTTCCCCTCACAGGGCAAAATACCCTCTGCCAATTTTTCGTGCTCTGTATCCCTCCTGCCGCAAATGTATTGACTATCGTATTAAAAAAACCGTCGGGCTGGTTTGTTACGGGGTTTACATTTTCAAAAAGAACATTGACAGGATTGGCGTCATTGTAGTCTAAATAAACGTAGAGAGTGATTGTGCCTGATTCTGTATCTACTAACAGAACATCGATATATCCCATTTGGATGTTTTCGCCCTGGTCCAAGAAATTGAATTTCTTGCTTAAAATACTGAATCCGTCTCGCACTTTAATCTGTCCGCCTCCGGCATAGGTGCCGGGGGGATTGATCTGAGGAAATGTAAAACCCTTGGTAGTATTGGAATACAGCCAGAGTTGAAACTGATTGGCGTTAAGTACCACGACCCCAAATATGCGATTATTAAGAGAGAAGAAAGGATCATTGGCTGGAAGATCGACTATCTGAATTACTTGGCCAGTTACTAAATTATGATCTGGACTAGTCACCAAGGTGGGAGTTGCGGAATTACCTACAATGTTGCTTATGTAAAGAGTCTCGTCATTGGAAACTTTAGGCTGAAGATTGGAGCTCAGATACATCACGTATCCCTGTTGATTTCCAGCTATTAAAGCGGGAAACTGAGAAGGAATATCCAACCAAGGAAAATTGGCCTGTGACCAAGGGAAAGCAGATGCGGCCCATGTTCTTTCAACGGATGCCTGGAAATTTCCAAAACAGGTCAAAGAGTCTGTAAAGATTGCCCATGAGTCGTTTTCATAATTATAGATTAATCTGCGATTAGGAAATTTGGCAGTCGCTGCATCTCCGGGATTATAAACGTAAGTCCAATAGGCAAGTCTTTGCTGAAAATCTCTGATGCCATGGACCCGCGCGGTGCCTTGATTATCATTTTTGAACTCAAATACTAGATCGGGGATTTTGATATCGATTTTCTGCGACTTGAACGAATCGCATTCTACTATGCCTTTGTCTCCTATCCCCACCAGTGAAGTATCGAATTGCACCGCGCTAAATGTGCTCTCGGCTCCTAATTCTGGGTTTACCTTTTCGATTTGAAAAGGAGCAATAGTGCGGCCAGTATAGCGCAGCTGCCAAGTGCTACGCTCGCAATAAATGACGAGGTTATCTCTGACAAAACCGACTGCAACAATAGATTCGGAAGTAGGAATATCAAGAAAGCCTCCTTTTCCCCGTATATCGTCACGCCAAGCATCGGGACTCACTGTTGTTACTACTCCGGGAGCTGCCACCGTAAAAGGATTGCCAATAGCTGCCCAGCGAATGCGATTACTGAAATTCTGAGAGGTGGCAAGATTGGCACCTTCCCACGTATTGAATGCCACAAGACGACCTCTAAAGGGCAAGAGAGCAAGTGTCTGATTTAAGAGATCTCCGGCTGCATTGATTTGGGGAGAGAAATTAACCCAGATCGCCCCATTCGTATACCGAATAGGATCACCAGGGGTTTGATTAAAATTTGTGACCCAAAATATCTTTTGATTTCCATCCCCTACCCAGTAATTTGTTGACCAAAAGAAATTAAAATCAGTGCCTGTCCATGTGGTCCCGGGAATGAATTCTTGCCAGCCATTTAGAAAGATATAAGCATATTTGGTATCGAAAGCCACAGTCTGTTCAACATTAATCGCATTTAGCTCTCTTCCTCTTAATCCCATGACCGGAAGATTAGGAAAATACCCAAAGGTGATGGTGGTCGCTAGTCCAGGCGCAGCCCCTGTGATCACCACATTTCCGTTCAGATAGTTAATCGTCCCCGTTACCCCGCTTGGAGGTACAGTAACTAAGGTGCCATTGCCTTGATCGAGGAGCACTGAGGCTCCCACGGTGATTTGCACACTACCTACCTCGATCTGCGCATTAACTTCGGGGACGATAGGAGGAACTAAGGTTGCGTAGATGTTAAAAGCCCACGGAGAAGCGCCAGATACTCCTAGACTGGCATTCGTATAAAATCTTCTAAGTCTTCCAAGTGTCGCTAACCCTTGGCGTCTTTTCACCTGTTCTCTCCAAACAAAGGCGTTTTCTAAAACGGGGTAGGCATCATCTGGCAATAGGAATTCCTGCCTATTTTGGACGAGGCCCACTTCAGGTTTAGAAATATAGAGAGGGGTATAAGTCATTAATACCAGTTCCCCCATGATCCCCAATAATTTCCTTGTCCCATCATCGTAGAAGAGTAGATAGTAGTATTTTTTTGACCAATTTCCTCGACAGCTTGCCTCTCAAGCACTAATCCCTCTTGCTCTTCAAATGCTGGGATGAGATTTGCAACGCCTGCCATATCCTGACGGTCAGTAAGTATGTCGATCGCTGAACCTAAAGCTATATATTTTGCCCATTGATTGACAATAGGGTTACTAGTCGTCAAGAGAAACTGCACGGGAGTTTGATAGGCTTCTATCTCGAGCTTATGTACAAATTTTGGCACAGGACGAATTATAATTTCATTGTTCCAGAAAAGCGCAGAGTAAGGCCGCCCAGTGGTGTACTGAGAGATAAATAATTGCATCTGCTGGCCAGCAATGGGCGTAAGACCGACTAAAGAAAAGTCTACGAAGAAAGCTCCAGTGACGTAGTTCACTGTTCCGATATTTATTGGCGTAATGAGTCCAGGATTACCAGTATTGAGATTGTACATGCCCGGTACGGCAGGGTTAGTTGTCTGAAGCGGAACTGACACCTGAGGATTGGGTGTCTCAAGCTGTAGGTTTCCTTTACCATCATCTCCCACGCGAATGGGAGCACCCGAAATGTCCACTCCTCCCAAAGAAACGGAATTTCTTAGAAAAGGAATGGCTCCGATGGTGAAGGTAAACTGTTGTGTGACACCGTTGCCAGCAATCGGCTGAAAAAGTGTAGGCCACCTTGGCCACATGTAGAAAAACTGCTCGCGATCTTTAAAGAAAGTTCCTTGATAGCCGTCTACGTAAAAAGGTGACCTAAAGCCTTGATAGTAATTAATATCTACAGGATACCGATCGATGTTAGGAGATGTATAAAATGTATACACGCACCTCATTTGATCGGTTTTGATGGAATTGGGAAAGTTTTGATTATAGAAATTATTTACATATTCCCCCAAATCAGCATCGGTTAATGACGATTGGCTAGAAGAGGCCGTCAATCGACGGACCTTTCTAGCAATGTATGCATAGGAGCTATTTGCGGGGGTTACTGCTGTCATATTACCTTAGAAGCTTATGGGTACAAATTGATGCAACGGTTGATCATAGGTATCCTTTTTTTGAGGATTATCCCCATTTTCATCGCAGCGCCCTTCGCGGATAATGGGTCTCTTTGAATTCACTTCTTCAATAAGTCCCAAGGGGACGTCGTAAATCTGTCCTGGGACAAAATGCCAAGTTTGAATATTCTCACCAGCTCCAAGACAAAAAGGTTTTGTTAATCTCTCATTGGCGCCGCGAGAATTCAGATACCTGGCTTTAACGATTTTTGAAGCTTCTTTCTTTTTTTTCTGAGCTTCGGCTTTAGCTTCAGGAGTCATATGATCAAATCCATCTCCCTTAACGCTATTAGCTACCTTCTTAATGCATCCGTGTTCTTCGCCCCATGCTGTGACTAGTGTGATCGTCATCAATTACCTACCTGTCTGTTTAGGCTTTGGAAAGCGTCCAAAGCCGAGTTATAAATATTTTTGTTGCCTGCTGGAGCTAAACTCGCTGGTCTAGAAGGAGGAGGAAAGCTCGGAGCAGGGATTACAAATGTATCAAAATTTGAGGCATTGATATCTAAAGTGAAGTCATTGCCTGATATTTTGAGAATTTGTCCGGTGAGTTCATTGGCTTGTATCATGCCGTATCTTGGGGGTACTGTTAAGGTAACTAACATTCCCACAATGTAAGTGTTATAAATTGAATTTGTTATCGTAACCACCATGGGATAGGTTGTGGTAATGTTCGTAATTAGGAGCATTCCCGGGACTACTGGCGAAGGAGCTAAGTAAATATTTGCACTCATAGTTCTCCTTTCAAAAAGCGAGAGCCCATGCTCTCGCCCGCGAAGAAATAGGATTAGGTTTCGAACTTATAAGCTGACCAGTTTATAACGTCGAGATTCGCACCACCAGCACTAGTAGCTCCCCCACCGATAATCATGCCGGGAGTAAAGTTAGCAGTTCTAAATGGCTGCAGCGTAAAGTCATAGCCTGTGAAAACACCTGTAGTCGTATTTTGCTGCGTATTAGCTCCCGCAGGTGCTAATGTTGCAAAAAGCCTAGTGGTAGGTGACAATGTAGTCGCTGGGAATGCGAACGCTGTAAACGCACTAGAATTGATATCTAATGTCACGTTATATGCACCAATATTACCGCTCGCTGCAACAGCATTCACTGCTAAGATAGTCCCTGTTAATCCATCGGCTTGAAGCATTGAGAAGCTTGAAGGAACACTAAGTCTGACCTTCATGCCTACAGAATAGACAAGTGACGGATCGATGGTTGTTGAAACTACGGCTTGAGTAGCCACAGAAATGTTTGTGATATACAAAAATTCTGGGTTCACAGCCACTGGGAACAAAAGTGTAGTTCCTACGCGCCGTGTGTTCCCCGCTGTGGCAGCTGCTAGCCCATTACCTGCTACGTTAGCCAAGCCCAGCAATGTATAAGCTGAACCAGAAGCGGACGAAATCTGGAAGTCCATACCGCTGATGGTCAAATCTCCAGTAGTGTTGTAAATCCTAATGATATCACCGTTTGCATAGGTGTTCGTTTGGGTTACAACCGCAGGGTTTGCAGCTGAAATAGCTGTGATCGCATTTGTGGCTTGTGCTTCAACTGTAGGCAATGATGTTACATAAGTAAAACCGTTGGTCGCAGTTGCTGTGCCAAAGGTATCAATCAGGATTGCGCTTGACCCAGCTTTTCTCCACCTTAGACCGTCGTTAGCAGCCGATTGACCTAGTCCAAATTTAGGACCGAACCATTCACCCCCTACGCATACAGTTCCAGTAAGTGGCATCTGAGTGATGTTCCAAGTTCTGAAATAATCAGCTGAGCTTGGCAATGGAATAAAAATACTCGCTCCGGTTGAAGTGTACGAACCGCCCGTTAAAATTGTAAATGGCATATACGCTCCTTATAGTCTTGTGGTTACGTTAAGCCCGGAAATCCAGTTCTGATTGGTAATTGCTCGTCCAATCGCGAATTTGGCATATAACTGGCTGTTCTGAGCGACTGATGACACAACATAAGGAGGTCTGTATCCTAGAGTTGCTGTGTAGTTGTTTTGCTCTACTTTCGCAGCGGCTTCAAGTCCATACATAGGAACCGTATAGACAGTGGAGCCGTTGGAAGCAGCTCCCGGAATCGAAGCAGCTTTAGAAGAGACAAAGAATCTGAATCGGGATACCGAACAATATTCTTCTGGTCTCAAGCCGTTTTGATCGGGGTAAGCATTTTTAAGCAATACACCCTGAACGTTTTGAAGATCGGAAGTAATATCGGTCGAAGCTAGAGCAATGAAGGCGTCTCTGGTGGGGCCCGTCGCAAAGCGATCCTCCGCTTTGATCGTTTCAAGCATCGTGCGGGCATCATTGCCAAGCAAGATGCGCTCAATGTTGTTGATGTCGTTGCGAGAGATTTCCGAAGGCTGAAGACCGTTTACTCCGCCGGTAGCATTGATGTAACTCACAGAGGATGCGTAAAGGTCACGCATAAGTAGATCCTCTTTTTCGCGGAGCCATTGGCCTAACAGGGCCGTGAATTTCGTAAGCACTTTGTCGTTTTCCCAGAGGACGACTTGTTCATTTACTACGACTGTCTTAGCGTAGATCTCGATCTTAGCATCGATATCTGTACGCTGCACGACTTCAGGAGCTGGATCAATACCCGAGCCGTCTAGTTGTCCACCGTTGGTAGATAGTCTCTCATAGCGCGACATGCGGATGTTGCGGCCTATGTGGGCCTCAGCATAGTGCAGGTCTGCGCCAAAAGAGTGGATTAAATTAAACATAGGTGTGGATAAAAGATCCTCACTGAACTGGAGTGGTAACTCCGGTGCCATGTTCATGATGTTTGTTATGCCTGAAGACATTTTTCACCTTTTGAATGATTTACTATTATTTCCGGTTGCGAAACCGATTAAACAGCAATCACTCGCGAAGTGATAAATACGGCGATGCCTTTCGAGTGGCAAGAAAAACGAAGTTTCATCGTAAGAAACTTTCGAATTAACTGCAACATATAATGAAAATTCTTTCAGTTTTACTCTTAACCCCTCGATTGATATAATACATTCAAAATAGGAGAGAAAATGCCTAAATACATAGATCTTTTAGGGAAAAGGTTTGGAAAACTTTTGGTCACCAAAATGATTAGAATTCCGGAAAGACAAAATATTCATTGGGAATGTCTGTGTGATTGTGGGAATAAGACAGTGATCGCAGGTAACACACTAAGATCGAAGAGATCTACAAGCTGCGGTTGTAACACTAATCAATCGCATATACTTAAATTCAAAAAAGATCATCCTGAAGCAACAGAAAGCGAAATCATCAAAGAAAGAATTAAAGCTCATGTAAAATGGGTAGGAGAATGCTTAGAATGGCAAGCTACTATTTCTAAAAATGGTTATGGCACCTTCTATCATAAAGGTAAAATGATGAATGCTTCTCGTGCCGCATGGATTGGACATTATGGTGAACCCCCAAAAGGATATTGCGTTCTACATTATTGTGACAATCGTCGTTGTTGCCGAGTAGCTCATATGTTTCTCGGAACTCATAAACATAATACTCAAGACATGATTCAAAAAGGCCGAGATATCTGGGATACCACGCGCGTTTTTCCTGTTGGAACTCGTGAGAAAGTTTGGGAACTACGCCAATCCGGGAAAATGTATCGTGAGATTGCAGAACAACTCAATCTCACGATGGATCAGGTAAAAAGCCTTCTTCAAAATCATAAAAGACATATGAAAAAGATGTAAAGCGGATTTACAAATGATCATACACAAGAAATTTGCATTTCATGTGCGTAATATATTTTCATGCACAGAAAATCACGTTTTCTTGTGCATGAACTTTTGAGGCTTATTTGATTCGAAGCCAAACAGCTATCATCTGAGGAATATCCTTTGCGGGATCACCTTCGGGATATAATTTGAGATATTCTTGATATTTTTCATTCCATATGTGGACTGTGTCTTCACAGTGAAGAATAAATTTTTCAAAATCTTTTCCCCAAACGAACTCAGCGAATTCTCTGGCTCGGTAGGGGATAAGATAATCTTCAATAACGTCTCGGATATGTGTGATTAAGCGCATTAAAAACCTAAGTATTTGACACTAAGTCGTATTCCTCATGACTCTTTGCATCCTAGTCCAATTATCTGCTTTACGCTTATCATCCACCGAATGCGGAGCCGTATCTCCGACTTGAGTCTTGCCCGAAACGCTCATAGACTGTGGCTTCATCATGTTTTTTTCAGCACGATCTTTATCTTTTTTATGATCGGGATTAGGAATGAATCTTTTTACGGCTTGATAGACTTTTGACCATTTATCGTAGGTATCCGGTAGTTCCTTAAACGCCCCTGCTATTTCAGGATAATGATATTCGAGATAGTCTAGATTCTCGGTTGTGCATACCTTATCGAAGTCCGCATAAGTTTGTGTTAGGCGCTGTGGAAATTCAGCTTGCTCACGCCTTGCTCTTTCTTCTTGATCCTTGCGCCTCTCTTTTTCAACCGACTGTTGCACTAGCCTTGCAATACGCTCTTCTTCAGACTCTTCCGAATCCGGGCTTATTTGACGGCTATTTGATTCTGGTTTATTGACCAGAGCTTCCATCGCAGCCTTCAAAGCGGACACTTCTTCTTCTTTTTGTTGCGCTCGCTTTTCAGCTTCGATCTTTTCTTTTCTTTCTTGAGCACGAGCTTCTCTAAACTTTTTCCAATTAATTTGTTCTTGAGTTTCTTCGACAGGTGCTGAAGTTTCTGGTACTTTAGCTTCGGGGATAGTAGTATTTATTTCTGCAGGTTTAATGTCTTCCATAGGAATTCCATGATTGAAAATTTAAATAATTTGATAGCTGATGACACCAGCACGAATAAAATCGATATAAAGCAAGATCTCGCATATTACCGTCAAACTTTGGCATATATGGGAGCCAATGTGCCGATTCAAGTGTTATGTCTCCCAAAAGTGGTAGAGAAATCATTGATTAAAGAGGGTATCCTTCGCGTCTATGACCTTATTAACCGTGACCTTACTGAAATCAAAGGGCTCGGGGACGCGAGAGTCGGGCTCCTTGCATCCCGCTTGGATGAGTTCTTCACGATGGCACTTTAAGTATTCGATTTCGGAAAGCAATTTTATTTTGTGCATGCTGCGTATACAATCCCAAAATTTGAATTTATAAAACGCATCGCTCCATATCTTCATATTTTTGAATTGGGGATCTACGTAAGTCATTTCCGAAAGGCAGGCCATTGTCCAGGCATTTGGCAAAGTCCATAAGCGTTTTGTAAACTGATCTAATGTCTTATTATAGAGAAACACGGCTTGATTGGGACGTGGAGAAGGCAAATAAAGGAACGCGAAGAATTTCCTCCTCATCACATTCTTGATTAGGGGATCACCCGCGAGAACGTAGCCAACACAATATTCCTCTTCGTTAAAAATATCCCTATGGCGCCTAGCGCATATCACAAGCTCCCTGGCTATATCTTCTGTAAGAGCATGACCAATTTCTAACGCATTGTAGGTTCTTTCATCATGTGAAGCTTTGTAAGCCTGCTGACCGACCGTTTGATGTATCAATGATCTTGCTCGTTGATTTTGTTATAAAGCTTTTTTCTATGCGTTGGATTCTTCGGCACGAAGTCCGAACACTCGGTTGCTTCAGCGTTTGCCGATGGTTTACTGGGCGAGTAGAGCATCTCCCAGTGCTTATCGGGCACCGCTTTACCAGTTTTCTTTGGTTCTTTCTTAGCCATATTGCCTCATAAAAGAAGAAGATATCCGTTTCGCCATGTCTACAGGTAAGTGAACATTTCGGGCTTTTCCCCGCCTTGCGGTTAGGGGTCACTGAATAACCTATGTACCCGCAGCGCCTGCACGCTTGGAGACTAACTCCACGGCTCCCACAACCGCGACATCTTCTTCTAAAATTAATATTTCATCTGATTCTTCTTCACATATTGAGACAACTTTACTTGTGACTCATGCAAAGCTTCTGGATTCGGCTTGGTTGTGTAGCGCAAATCACTTTCTTCTTCCATCTCGGATTGTGGCTTTTCCCAGTGATCCGACTTCATCTTGCTCTGATGATTGGACATACCTTTCATCAACGGGATGTTTTTTCCTTTTGCCATATAGCCTCCTAGGAATTGACAAATTGCCCAACGGTGGGCGCTGGCTGATTAGCCGCTTTGATAGATTGTGCTAAATCAAAGCTATTTTTTAAATTGTTAAAATCCATGTCCTCAAGCTCAATCATCATCTTCACTAATCCTAAATCAGATTCCATCCGTTTACGTTCAGCATCGGCTGTTATATCACCTATGCGCGTAAGCTTTTCTTGCGCTGAAGCTTTTAGATCTTGCTCACGTGCCATGTCTGCACGAGACTTGGCATACATTCCCATAATTTTAGCTTGTTCAGACTCGGCTTGTTGTTGGGCTTGTGCTTGTTGAGCTTGAGCCTGTTGCTGTGCTTGTTCCGCTGCGTCTTGCTCGGCCTGTTTTTTGTTAGTGATGAAAGCGGCACGCCATATCGTTTTATCCGCTACAGTCATGCCGATTTCTTTGAAGTGAAGAAGCTGCTGAAGCTCCATTTGACGTTGGGTTGCTGAATAGTTGCCCTCTTCGACAGTGACCGAGTATTTGAGTGAGTGAGATGTAAAGAAGCGAGGATTTGGTTCATGACCGAGGATACTAGTAATCTTTCCCTTGCTAAAATTCTTGCGGATGGCCTGGAGGCGAATTTTTCCGTAAAGTCGTTGAGAATAATCAAGCTTGTCAAAGATCGTTTGGAGCGTTGTAAGGCCAGCTCCTTGACGTAACATCGAGAGAATGCCGCTCTTGTCATCAGTTGCCGCACCAAGTAACTCTTCATTAACACCTGAGATTTTTGTTATGTCTTCGCTAAGAGAGCGTGAAAGCTCCATCAACGACTGAGGGAGAGCCGCAGGATCAATCCGCTGAATTGAATCTGTGATGGGAGCATCGCTAGACTTGAGAGGGACTAGATAACCTTCGCCAGTTTGACGCAGGGACTTTGGATCGACTACTCTATCGACTTTATAGACCCATCCAGAATTAATTTGACTTTCTAAGATGGATAGCTCAATTACCTTGCGATGATTGTATAGGAACTGGGCATCTCTAAGATTTCTTACTATACCCTGAATGCGCCACGCATATGACTGAATATCAGGCTCATGGTAAATCAGGATAGGCACCATGGGGTAAGAGTCAATGTTAAGAAGATTTTTTCCATTGTAAAGCACTCTCCCATTGAGCGAGATGCATAGATTGACCGTTGGCACTTGTGCTTTCTTAACAACTAGCCAAGGCTGCTGAGCTAGCGTCCTTTCCATCATATCATCCGCATCTTCTTCGTCCTCTTCCCATTCAACTGCTTCACCAGAGTAGGGATCTAAGACAATAGTAGCTTCACGTGTAGTGCGATAGTGAAACTCATCGTAAGAGAACAGCTGATTAGTCGCCATGTTGAGAAGCTCAGCCTGTAGAGGAAAGCGTCCGTCTTTCATGCCGGATGGGATCATCTTGTCGATTTCTTTAGCATGCCCGGGGAGAAGACCTTTAGCAGCTGTACGATTTACCCATCTTCTCCTCCAGATCGCCGAACAATCTGAAAAATCCATTTTACGGAAATATGGATCGATTAAGAAGTTACAATACGCGACTTGATCAGTGAATAGATCACCGCTAATGGGGTCGAGCGTATAGTCTGGGTAAAGATGAAGCAACGACATACCCGTATCACAGGCGCCTTCAAATGACTGACTGAGGTATTCTTGAAAACCATCTCTGTCCTCTGACCATTTGAGTACAGCGTTAAACTCATCGGCTAGATCATCACCGTCAACATTTGGCAATGTGACAGTGGATTTGCGATTCTTTCGCTGAAAACCACAAATCATGTTTTCGTGACGACGGATAAGATTGAAAAAGAATCTGCGATGGTTATAGGAGCTGTTATTTCCTCCTGCGAACATCGTCCAGAGAGTTTGATCGCCGACTTTGAAACGCTTGTCTATGGCTCCTTGTACCCAATAGGCAGCATTGGCGGGATAACTCTTCTGATAGAAGCTGTCCATCATCTGCTTCATGTCTTTAGCAGTGGGATCAGACCCATCTATGTAACCGCCGCCTAAGCTATATGATCCTGAGGAATTTTCGTAGGAGCCCATGGTGTCCTTGATTGAAATAACTTATAACAAACAAGAAGATTTTTTACCTAGAGAGATTCCTACTCCAACGCATCAATGCTGAACAAGTCCTTGAACATGTTACGGCATTACTATATTTATTTTTTTTAAATTCTTTTAGACAAATGCCACAACAAAGAGAAATGTCGTCAACACCACGTTTTCTTCGCCACGCCGATTTGCACGCATTAGAGCAAAAGAGAGTCCCATTGCCAAATTTTTTAGAAGAAGTGAACTTATTTGCGCAATGCTTGCATTGATACTCCTTGTCTTCCCATTTACCAAATTTGTTTTTTAAAGCATGCAATTTATGCCATGTCTTTCCTTCCTCACTTGCATGCCAAACTTTAGTTAAAGGACGAATCTTATCGCAAACAAGCGCGGATTTTAATTTTCTTTCCGCCGATGACATATGATAACTGGCATGGCGACTTTTATGAATCAATTCTAAATTTTCAATCCGATTATCAGATTTATCTTCATTGCGATGATGAACATGATAACCCTTAGGAATTGGTCCGTGATAATTTATCCAAACCCATTGATGGGCCCGTACTCTCGGATTATTTTTCCCATAATCTGTGGAAATCCAATAACCAGACTTTTTGCATTGATAAAATTTTCTGTCAAAATGAATTTGGTGAATAGATTCCATACTTTAGAGTATGGCATCAGAATTCATTTAAATCTAGCTAGAAATAACCCCCTTGACCTAATCCAAGCATTCCGCTAACATAGCCATCATCATTTCCTCCATAGACTTGTCGACGTATCTGGTCTATAGTCAAGAACTCATCGGGATTGCTAAACTCGCCGTTTGGGAAAGATGAAAAAACGCTATAGCGTAACGCATCCGCGCAATGTTCGAATTTCTTTAGTGGCCTATCCTCGCCTCTATCAGCTGCCGATGGGTCCCAGCAATAGGATTGAAGCACTTCAATGAGCGTTTTGCATGATTTGTGAATCACCAGATTCTTGCCTGCGATAAACTTGCTTGTTATCTTGATACCAGGAAGCACATCATTTTTCGCATTGAGCACGGGAAGATTACGACGTTGAAGCTCTAGTTTTAAGCTCGCAGCCGACGGGTCTACATATACCGCCGAAACGTTGTGATAACCGATGAAATCTTTAATATCACGTGCGAGTTCATCATCCGTTTTTTGACGGCCTTGCTTAACCGAATCATAGTAATACTCGCGTTCAACAGTGAGTTGAGGCCAACGAGTAGGACGCACGCCAAGAAGTACAGCAGCAGTGGCATTACTAGTACCATAATCAATACCGACAACATAATAGTTAGGAGTATCATGATCATTTTCATAAAGATTGTCGTGATCAAATGAATCATAAATTAAACCGTGGGCAACGGCCCATTCACCGAGTATATAGCGTTTGTACCACATACCAGTATACATTTTTTTCATGCGGTCCACATA
>ORMF010260074.1_pt1 | contig 37797 bp, 46 predicted proteins | sample 1779871 | NCBI WGS metagenome assembly ORMF01 (sample SAMEA104232316, study PRJEB22302) | groundwater metagenome | biome: forest; feature: aquifer; material: groundwater | place: USA | collected 2011-08-07 | depth 5.4 m
CCCGCCGTAAAAGTGATTTCTATTATCATATCCTTACATACTTGAGAATGTAAGGATGTTTATGTTACCTATTCGCGCGCCTGCCCGCCTCTGGAGGGAATAGGTAAATGGTTTGGCTAGCCGTATGGGGCGAAGTTGAAACTGCTTTCAACTAGATATTATTCTCTACCATGTTTATTGCTGCAATTATCCACGGACCTCTCATTTTATCTTGCATAGCTTTTATTTCTTCAAAGGTAAACCATTTAGCATCAAGTATTTCATCTTCTGGAAATTTTAATTCTCCGCCTATAATCTTGGCTTCAAAGGCGTGTTTGGGCGGAGTGTCTGCATTATCTTGAAAGATGTCAATTTTTCTAACTAATTCAACATCAAAACCAGCCTCCTCTTTAGCTTCTTTGATAGCTGTATGTTCTATCGTATCTCCCAAATCAACTTTGCCGGCTGGAAAATTCCATAACCCATAGGCTTTTGGCTGTTTCTCTTGAACTAGCAAATACTTGCCGCCTTGTTTAATTACAACGCCGGCTACTATTGGTCTTAATACTACGCCCTCTGTTGACTGAACAGTATAGTTTCCCATATGTGCATTATACCAAAAAATCGTTTTACCTACGATTTAAAGCCTTTTATTTCAGTGGCTAATATTATATAATATTTGAAGTCTTATTCAATTTTGGGGTGTAGCCAAGCGGTAAGGCAGAGGCCTTTGAAGCCTCCATTCGAAGGCACGCCCCGTCACCTTATTCGCAATTGTTGATTGCCCGGTAGCCAAGTGGTAAGGCAGCGCCCTTTGGAGGCGCCATTCGATGGTTCGAATCCATCCCGGGCAGCCAGATATTGCGAATAGATAGAGGTGAACGGGGTGAAAATCCTTCCACCCCAGCCAATTAATATACAAACTTCAGGCATAATAGCTTGCTTTCAGTATTTATAAATATTAAAATATAACTATGGAAAATGAAACAATAGAAACGACTGTTTCTGAAATTCATTCAATTAAAGAAAGGCCCACACTTTGGAAGTGGTATTTTGGATGGCGCCCTCAAATTCTGATTCGGGTACCAATTTTATTGTTTTTTATATATTCAGGTATTTGGTTTATTTGGGCAGAATTACAAGATCTTATTTTTTTCTTTCATACAAAACCAGTAACTTGGGGGGCAATATTTTTGATATTGCTTTTTGGGTCTATTTTGGTTTGGTTTATTATCGTACCTATTTATATATGCTTTGCGTCCATTGGTTGGTTATATGAAATAATTACTGGATACAGTACGCCGTGGAGAAAATTTTTATACTCAATTGGTATTATTTTACTAGTCATTTTTGGGACATCAATAATACGATTATTAGTTGCTTGGGCACTTGGCATTTTAAACTAAGAGGTTTCAAGTTTGTCCCATACGGCCACCAAGAGTTTAAATTGTTATTTTAATAAATAAAAAATATGCAACCAATCACAGCAGAACAACTTATTAGTTGGCAATCAAATTCAATTGATAGAATTGCTTCTCTGAACGCACAATACTTGGGTGTTTCTATGACTGCGATCGCACTTGTAATTGCCATAATTCAAATTACTGCATATAAAATTTCTAACAAACGATTGAAGGAACTTGAAAGTAAAATAAAATCAGATATAGAAAAGAAATTAGTGAAAGACATTCTTGGACCACCTAGGGTCGGTAAACTTGTAAAAATTAATGACACCATATTTTTGATTACTGAGAATGGAAAAATTGGTTTTGTTAATGAACAAGCACTTAGAGCTTTTAATTACGATCCTAGTAGTGCAGTATATGCGAACCCAAGTGAACGAGGCCTACCAGAGGTAGGTACTATAAACGAAAAAAAGGAAGGATTTGCGACACCCCTTGACCAAGTATTAGCAGAAAGTAAAGAGGAAACATTAAAAGATGAATTAAAATCGTAAGCTTCATTTTTTAATATAATTTTGAAGGACTTATGGAACAATTGAATAAAAATATGCATACAAGCACTTATCAGCCGAGCTACGGATACCAAAATCCATATCAACACTCATCGGCTTATTCGTACACTTTTTCAAAAATTCCTTTGAATAGCGTGACCATAGCTTTAATTATGTTGTTGGTATTTATATCTGCACTGGTTATTACTTCAAAAAGAATGAATCATTTTAAGAAGTAATTTGAGTATATTATAATGTTACGATTCTAATGATGGAATACAAAAAAAGTTGTGTTGTAATGGTTTTTAATGACGCTGGCGAATTGGCATTGCAGTTGCGCTCCGCTAATGATTTTTCATTCCCTTCCCATTGGGATTTTTCAGCAGGAGGTGGAATTGACGAGGGGGAAGACCCAAAGTTTTCAGCGGAAAGAGAAACCAGGGAAGAGCTTGGTGTTGAAGTTAAAGTGGAATTCGTTGCGGAGGAGCATTTTAAGTACCCAGCCTGGAATCCTGCCAATACACGTGAAGTTGAGCTCCATATATTTAAGACACACCACAACGGGCCATTTACCATAGACACTGTAGAACTGGAAAAGGTGGAATTTTTTACATTTGAAAAAATAAAGGAAATGATAGATTCTGGTCTCAAGTTCCACCCGGAATTTTTACTCTTGTGGAATAAGGGGATAATTCATAGTGCTAGGAATTAATACTATTTATAAATCATGAATACAGAACACGAACCATTTCGACATAAGAGCGAAGACGAGCTTAGGGCGCAGCTTGATTCCGCAGAAACACAGTTAGGGGAAAGACTGGTTCCTGAAGCAGAACGCGAACAAGCGCTCAATCTTCCGGTTAGTGAATTGCAAGAAAAATACCCGAATGAATACGCGAAGTATTTAAACCAGCTCCGCATTGGCGGCAAGCAGGTTGAAGTCGGGGAGAACCCTGCGGTGCAAAATTATACTGATGCGGAAGTTACTGAGATTAGGTCTGCCATGGCTGGCGAAACCCAGTTAAGCGAGGAAATTGCTGGAAAGTTAAACCATGATGAAAACGTCAGACGTTATTCCATGGCTGTTTTCTTTCCGCTTATTCGTGAACGCATTGTGGGAGGCGAACAGCCGAAAGTTTTTGTGCTTCCCACCCACGGTCGGCGAACTGGTCTTAAAGTCGCTTTTGGTGACCTTGCGTATGCCGTAAAGACTTTAGAAAACAGCAGGGAACTGGAAATTGCCAATATTGCCGAAGAGCTTAATACTGGCCCTAAACAATTTGAATCTATCCCGAACCATTTAACCGAAGAATTTATAGACGGAAGCCTTATTGCCAAGCTTGACCCTAAAATGTGCACGCCTGAATTTATGGAAAAGTTAGGTGTCCAGATTGGAGAGGGAATAAAGAAAATGCATGGACGGAATATTGTGCTTAACGACCAGTTGCTTCGTGACGATTTTGGCAAGTGTCATACTATTATATCTGAATCCGGGGAAGCCCGGTTTATAGATTTTGGTGCGGCAGTGGATTTGTCAGACTATCCTAACTTAACTGAAGAACAGTTTTGGTTGCTTATGCGCTCGGACGGCTGGGCTTCTATGGGCATGTATGGTTTGTCGGGCGAGGAGTTAAGCGAGGCAGTGAAGCGTTATGGAGAAACTATTGTGCAAACTTTTCCCACTAAAGAAGACCTAATGAAAGCCCGTGATTATGGATTAATTAACGAAGGGCTTGGGTTTATTAGCTATCATTTACTTAACGTGGAGTCCTTAGCCAAAGGAGTTTATTCAGTTATAAAAAGCTAATCTTTTTTTAGGCCAGCCAAACCATTTACCCATTCGCGCGAATAGGTAAATAGACATCCTTACATACTTGAGAATGTAAGGATGTTATTAAACCCAAATTATGGAAATCGCCGAATCCTCCTTCGTCCCGACTTTTCGGGACTATGGACGGACAAGAAGGCGGTTTTTTAAATCCTCTTACCATGAACATTTGAAAAATTGTACAAATGTACAAAATTTCAAAACTTCCGTTATCCTTGGTAATTAACCTGCGAGTCCCCCTTAGGGTAATTTTTTGATATACTAAAAGAGTAAAAAATATTATTGACTGAATGTTGCAAGCGAAAGCTTTAATTTTATTTTTAAATTAAAGGCGGCTCTCGCCGCTATTTTAATTGTTTATGACCCAAGAGCAGGCATTGAAAATTTTAAAGACAGGTGCCAATGTTTTTTTGACTGGTGAACCGGGGAGTGGAAAAACCTACGCTATTAATCTTTATGTGGCGTGGCTTAAAAAACACGGAATTCAGCCGGCAATTACAGCATCCACCGGGATTGCCGCTACGCACATCGGTGGCATGACAATTCACTCTTTCAGTGGCATTGGCGTTGCAGAATCCTTGTCCGAGGGTGAAGTGGGTAGGATTGCTTCGATTGAAAAAATCGCAGACAGAATTTCAGCGACGGATGTTTTGATCATTGATGAAGTTTCAATGCTTTCGGCAAATACTTTGCAAATGGTTGAGAGAGTTTTTCGGGAAGTTCAGCGTAATGAAATGCCGTTTGGGGGAGTTCAGGTAATTTTCGTCGGCGATTTTTTTCAGTTGGCGCCAGTTGCCGTTGAAGGCAGAATCGCGCCATACGCGTTTGAATCACAAGCTTGGCAATTTGTAAATCCCGTAGTCTGCTATTTGACTGATCAATACCGTCAGGAAGATGGGGTTTTCCTGGACATACTTGGAGCAATCAGAAATAATAGCATCGGACAAACGCATCGGCAAGTAGTTTTAAGCAGGCTAATTGATTTTGCAAAATCACCACGCGAAGCTCCTAAATTGTTTGCACATAACGCCGATGTTGACCGGATTAATAGCGCAGAATTGCACAAGTTGCCCGGAGGTCCTGGAATTTTTCATATGCATTCAAAAGGCTCTAAGGTGCTAGTTCAGCAATTAAAGCGGGGCTGTTTATCTCCCCAAGAGCTTGAACTAAAAAAGAATGCGGTCGTGATGTTTACGAAAAATAGCCCGCAGGCAAGATTTGTCAACGGCACTTTGGGAATTGTTCAAGGATTTGAGCAAGACAGTGGACTGCCTATCGTCAAAATTAAAAGCGGTCATAAGATTATAGTTGCTCCAATGAAATGGACAATTGAGGAGCGAGGAAGCATTAAGGCCGCGATTGAACAAATTCCTCTAAGATTGGCCTGGGCAATTACGGTTCATAAAAGCCAGGGTATGAGTTTGGATGAAGCAGTGATGGATTTGTCAAAGGCGTTTGAATATGGTCAAGGGTATGTCGCACTTTCCCGCATACGCAAGCTTTCCGGACTTCATCTGTTGGGAATCAACGACAAAGCATTAATGGTTAACCCTAAGATTTTGAATAAAGACCAGGAATTTAGACAAGGCTCAGTCCATTCCCAAGAAAAATTGGATTCTTTGATCCACGAACTTGAGAAACTGCATAATCAATTTATCAAAGCGTGCGGAGGCCAAATAGAGGAAATTCAAGCAAATCCTAATGGGGTAAAACAGTGGCCTGGGACAAAATCAAAACGCTGGGAAGATACTCTGGAATTAATTAAACAAAGAAAAACTATCGCTGAAGTGGCCAAGTTGCGAAGCCGCAGCGAGGGTACAATTTATCAGCATTTGGAAGAATTACAAAAATTGGGAAAATTATCGAGCGAGGATTTGAAGCATTTGAGATTAGGAAACGAAAAGATAATAGATGAAATTTGTTCAGTCTTCCAGGTTCTAGGCACCGAGCGTCTAAAACCAATTTTTGATCATTTCAGCGGCCAATATTCTTACCAGGACATCCGTTTGGCCCGCCTAATGGGGCCTAATTCGCGCGAATAGGTAAATAGTCATCCTTATATTCTCAAGTATGTAAGGATGACGTAATAGAAATCGCCGAATCCTCCTTCGTCCCGACCTTTCGGGACTATGGACGGACAAGAAGACGGTTTTTTTTAGTTCTCTTACCATGAACATTTGAAAAATTGTACAAATGTATAAAAGTTCAAAACTTCTGCTACCATTAGTAATTGAGTTGGACAGCCCCTTGGCAAAAGCGGGAAAATGGAGTATAGTAATAGGAAACGCCGGAGGGAGTTTTAATTAAAAAAATATGGATAAACACCCTGTAGCCAATTATATAGCAGACGCCCGCAAGTTTGGCGTCAGCAGCGACCGAATTATTAAAGCGCTTACCGATGCCGGTTGGCAGACCCACCAAATTTTAGAAATTATTCTGGAACATTTGCCAGCGGCACAGGCAGTAGAGGTAAGCGCGGACAATGTTATTTCCGTACGCGGCATAACCAAGGCTTACGGCAAGCTAAAAGCGCTGGACAACATTAGCCTTAGTGTTAGGCAGGGCAGCGTTACCGCCCTGCTCGGCCCCAATGGCGCGGGCAAGACTACTTTGGTGCGCATTTTAGCGACCTTGCAAACGGCCGATTCCGGCACAGCTTTGGTGGCTGGTCTTGACGTTGTCAAAGACGCGCAAGCCCTGCGTAGTGTTATTGGCTTGGCTGGCCAGTATGCGGCAGTGGATGAAACCTTGACCGGCCGGGAAAATTTGGAAATGGTAGGCAGGCTTTATCACTTAAGTAAAAAAGATGCCAAAGCAAGAAGCAGCGAGCTCCTGCAGCAGTTTGAACTGGAAGAGGCAGCAGACCGGCCGGCGAAAAATTATTCCGGCGGCATGCGCAAGCGACTGGACTTGGCCGCCAGCTTGATCATCCGGCCAAAAATTTTATTTTTGGACGAACCGACCACTGGGCTAGACCCGCCGGGCCGTTTTACGCTTTGGCAAGTTATCCGTAATTTGGTTGAGAACGGCACCACAGTTCTTTTGACTACGCAGTATATGGAAGAGGCTGACCAGCTGGCCCACTACATTTTTGTTATTGACCACGGCCATATTATTGCGGGGGGCATTGCCGATGAATTGAAACGCCAAGTCGGCGGCGACGTTCTGGAACTGCATTTGGCGAACCGCGAGGATGCGGACAAAGCCGCGGCTGTGGTGCGGCAGTTTGGCACAGAGACACCGCACGCGGACAGCACTACCGGAGTTGTTACTCTGCCTACCACAGGCGGGGCCTCTATTCTGGTTGACGTGGTTCGCCAACTGGACAGCGCCGGCCTTAAGCTGGCCGATATTATTTTGCGCCGCCCGTCCTTGGACGATGTGTTTATGAAATTAACCGGCCACGAAGCAATCTAAATTTATGCCCGATACTTTATCTTCCACCCTTAGTGACATTGCGGTTATGACCAAGCGTAACTTGTTACGCTACCAACGGCTGCCGCAGTTAATTATTTTTTCCAGCATTCAGCCGGTCATGTTTGTGTTGCTGTTTGTTTACGTGTTCGGCGGCGCAATTCACACGCCGGGCGTGAGCTATGTGAATTATTTAATCCCGGGAATTTTAGTCCAAACCGTATTGTTTGGCGCCATGCTCACGGGCGTGGGCCTGGCAGACGATTTGTCCAAAGGCATGATAGACCGGTTTAGGTCGTTACCTATGGCCCGCTCGGCCGTGCTGGCCGGCCGGACTATTACGGAGAGCATCCGCAATATTTTTGTGGTCATCCTTATTAGCGCAGTCGGATTTATTATTGGTTTTCGGATTGAAAACGGCATTTTCAATTTTCTACTTGCCATCGCTCTTGTCGTCCTGTTTGGCTTTGCTTTTTCCTGGGTTTCCGCCACCATTGGCTTGGCCGTTAAAAACGTTGAGACAGCCCAGACTGCGGGATTCATTTGGGTGTTTCCACTGGTTTTTGCCAGTTCCATTTTTGTGCCTGTACAAAGCATGTCCACAGGCATTCGCGTGTTTGCCGAACACAACCCCATAAGCTACACGGTAAACGTGGTCAGGGCGCTTTGCCTTGGCACGCCGGTGGGCAATGACGTTTGGTATTCGCTGGCCTGGATAGTTGGAATTCTCATTGTCTTTGTGCCGCTGGCCGTTAGCCGGTACAGAAAAATTAGCTAAGTTTAAAAACTTTAAAAATCGCCCCGCGGGGCGATTTTTGGTATACTGAATGCGCAGAAATATAATATGGGTATACTTTTAAGTTATTTATTTTACTTTGTGGCCGCCAGTGCCTCGCCTTTGCAGAGGCGATGGCTGGCACGGGAAAAAGACACGGATAGCAGGGCGCAAATCCACTTTGCGTTTCAGGTCACGTTTATTATTGTTATTTTAAGTTTAGTATTGCCGTTTTTTAGTCCATTTCATTTGCAAGGGAGTGGCGCTCAGCTAATGGGACTGGCTTTAGTTTGCGGACTATTTGGCTCAGGTTATTTTGTCTGCAACTACATAGCCCAAAAACATGTGGAGGCAGGGATTTCTACGTTGGTGTTGAATATTTACACGCCGGTTACGATTGTCCTCGCTACTTTATTTTTGAGCGAAAAACTTACAACTGTTCAAATTTTTGGAACAGTTTTACTGCTTGTGGGGATGGTGGTGGTTTCCAAGAAGCATAAAATTAGCAGGTTTAAATTTGATAAATATTTCATGCTTATGCTTTTAAGCGGTGTTATGCTTGGTATTTCTCTCACTGCAGAAAGAGCATTGCAAAAAATAACCGGTTTTACTGCGGGGACCATGCTAAGCTGGTGGGCTCAATGCGCGTTTCTAGGGTTGGTAGTACTAGTAACTCACAGCAGAAGCAATTATTCAAAAAAAGATATTGGCATTACCAGTATCCTTAGATTCTTTCAGTCCTTGTCCTGGGTTATTTTAATATTTGCCGTTGGAAATTTAAGCTTAGTTTCTGCTGTAACAACATTTAAGGTTGTGGTAGTATTTGTCGCCGCGGCAATTTTTTTGAAAGAGCGCGAAGATTTACCCAGGAAAATTATTGGCAGTCTGGTGGCGTTAGCAGGATTATTTTTAATGAGGTAATATAAATTTATGCACGAACAAGAATTACCAGATGAAGTCAGGGAAGAAGCGGAACAGTTCAACGCCAAACAAGCGGTGTCTTTGCCTGAGAAAAATGAACTGCCTTTAAACATAAAACAGTCCGCTAAGCACGTAGAAGCAGGGGAGTCTACTGTTTGGCAGGCGCGGGTGGAAAAGGGAGAGGTGCAGGAAGAAAATATAGCCTTAAAACAAGTCCGCAAACAAGCATTTGCCACGGAACAGGAAATGCGCGCCAACCAGGAATTTTACCGGTTTTTAAAAGACAATCCAGATTTTGGGAAATTTGTTCCCGACACCTTGTACTTCAAGGCGCGCATGACAGCCGAGAGTCCAGCTCAAGCGTGGCGGATACAGCAGATAGTGGAAGGACAGCCTATTGATCAAATGAAAGACGAAGAACTGTATAAAAACCGGGAAGTGGTAAAACAACTTTTGGAGTTTACAGAGGCGGCTATGAAGATTATGCAAACAGCAAAAGAAGAGAAAAAATTGAGCCCTGACCTCATGCATTACCCTGGACCTGCGGACATGCGGACAAGATTGGGTGGTTGGCTTTTAGACCCCCGTTACTCCGGTAATATTGTTGTGGCAAATGAACCGAACGCAGAAGGCAGGCAGGTCTTCTTTATGGACACTGCAGCCAACGCCGATGAACGGGGTAAAAAACCAATAGGAGCATTTTTCCGCAATACCCGGAAAGTTATTCAGCCACTTTATTTAAAACGATGGAAAAGCAAACTGGAAAACATTTTAAAACGCATGCCACGTGAGTAGATAATATATACATCCTTACATACTTGAGAATGTAAGGATGTGGTAATAAAAATCGCCAGTATAATAATGAATATGAATGAAATCAAGGCAGTAATTTTCGATATTGACGGCACAATAACTCCTGATATTTCTTGGCTCGCCATGACCAGAGATTTGGGAGCCTCAGTTGAGGAACATAAAACGATCTTTAAAGCATTTAAAGAAGGCCAAATATCTTATGAAACCTCGAAAGAACAGCTAATAAAGTTGTGGCAGGAGACCGGCCATGCAACGCGACCAAAGCTAGAAAATATTTTCGAGAGCTGGCCGATCTTTCCAGAAGCTGAAGAACTTGTTTCATTTCTGCATAACAAAGGGTTCTACGTGGCTTTTATAACTGGGTCAATGAATCTTTATGCAAAAGTAATGGCTAAAAAGTTCTCTGTCCTTGATTACTACGCAAGCGGCGAATTAATATTTGATAACGAAGAAAACTTGATTGATTTTCACTTTCCTCACGATGAGTCGCACAAGAAATTGGAACATCTTTTTGAGTTCTGTGGAAAAAGGTCATTGGAGCCTCACAACATTGTGGTTATAGGAGATAGCGAAAATGACGTCGGGTTGTTCAGCGAAACCAAGAAAGGAATAATGGTCGGAATTGAAAGACCCGACACTTTAAGAAAGGTCGCGTGGAAAGAAATCGACAATCTCTCAGAGATTAAAGAATTATTAGCTCCTTTTTTAAGTAACTAGTTCCGTCCGAGGAGCCTTAGGACACTAAGCTGAAATTGTTCCAACTTTGTCCCTGCTCGCCCCTGCCTGCCGGCAGGCAGGTCTGGAGGGAATCGGAGAATGGGTCAAAACCGTCAACTTTGTTATACTTAATTATAATTATAGATTTATGTCTGACTACTACAATTCCCAACGAACTAAATATTTATTTGATCCCAAAGCCAAGGAGCCGTTTAAGTTGTCGCGCTCCAAAATTGACATGTTTCTAAATTGCCCGCGTTGTTTTTATTTGGACCGGCGTCTGGGCGTGGCCCAGCCCCCGGGTTACCCGTTTACTTTAAACAGCGCCGTGGACGCCTTGCTGAAAAAAGAATTTGACATTCACCGCGCCAAGAACCAAGCCCATCCGCTCATGACCAGCTACGGTGTGGATGCGGTGCCGTACAGCCACGCGGATCTAGAAGCCTGGCGCGATTCCCTGCGCCGCGGCATTCAGTACCAAGACCCGAAAACCAACTTTTTGGTTACTGGCGGAGTGGACGATGTTTGGGTAAACCCGAAAGGCGAACTTATTATTGTAGATTATAAAGCGACGGCCAAAGCTGGCGAAGTAAATTTAGATGCGGAATGGCAAATTGGCTACAAGCGGCAAATGGAAATTTATCAGTGGCTGTTCCGTAATAACGGTTTTAAAGTTTCATCCACTGGCTATTTTGTTTACGTAAATGCTCAAACCGACAGGGAAGCTTTTGACGCCAAATTGGAATTTGATGTCAAGATCATTCCTTATAAAGGAAACGATAGCTGGGTGGAAGGAACACTGCTGGCGGCGCGGCGCTGTCTAGACGGCGAATTGCCCGAGTCAGCTCCTAGTTGCGACTTTTGCGCTTACCGGGCGTCGGCAAGACTGCACGAGGAAGCAGTCCAGCAAAAACCAGCCAGGAAGGCGGCAAAAACCAGCAAAAAAATAAGCGCGACAAAGGTTAGGCCGGCTTTGTTTTGAGAGCTGTATCCCTGGCCCACCCGCACTTGTGAATGAGTATTTATTAGAATCCCAAAATTGCTAGATTTTTTTGCTGCGGAACTCGCTCTCCAAGGATCACTCAAACAATCCTCGCATACAAAAATCCAGCAATTTCGGAATTACCATAGGAATTGCAGTTGATTCAGAGCTATATCATCGTTGTCAACTTCTTTTACGCTATCTATAAATAAATTTATCATTAACCAGCAACTATGAAAAAAATTAAGTTTCTGTTCGTTCCAATTGCTTTGCTGTTTTTGGCAATTCCCGTGGTGCGCGCGGCAGAGTTTATAGCCCCAGAGGGCAGTGACGGCAATATAACGCTCACCACTACCGAAAAGCACCGCAACCTTTATTTAGCCGGACAAAATATAATTGTGTCAAGCTCAACCGAAGGAGACCTCTACGCGGCCGGCGGCACAATAATTGTAGAAGGCGACGTAGAGCAAGATGTAGTCCTGGCCGGCGGCACGCTCTACTTAAATGGTAAAGTCGGCAGTGATATTCGCGCCGCAGGCGGAAATCTTACTTTAAATTCGCAGGTCGCAGGAGACGTTTTAGTGGCCGGCGGCAATGTAGTAATTTCCGACAAAGCCAGTCTGGCCGGGGATTTGGTAGTGGCCGGCGGCAACGTCATGGTGAATGCTCCAGTAACAGGAAATGTCATAATAACCGGCGGAACTGTAAACATAGACAGTAAGCTTGGCGGCAGCGTAAAAATATATGCCAACCGGCAAGTGGTATTTGGCTCCCATGCAAACGTTGCAGGAAAAGTAATTTACAAAGGCCAGCAGCCGGCAACTCTAAAACCAGGAGCTGTAGTGCCGAATTTACAGTTTACAGCTGTGAAGGCAAGAAGCATTTCGGTTGGAACACTAATTACCGTTTCGCTAATTATAAAATTACTAGCCGGTTTGTTGGCTGGTTTGCTCTTGCTTTATTTCATGCGTCATAGAGTAGAGACCGTGGTGAACAGCGTTTATGAACATCCTTGGGAAAACTTGGGCATTGGTTTGGTTGGCATTATAGTGATTCCCATAGCGGCAGTGTTGTTGCTTATTGCAGTAGTTGGTTACTATGTGGCGTTCATTTTGTTATTGTGGTTTATTTTTGCACTCATGCTTACTGGGTTGCTTGCCGCAATTTTCTTAGGCACCTGGATAGTAAAAATGCTGATCAAAAAACCAGACCTAACGCCGGACTGGCAGGCAGTAGTAATTGGCACGGTTGCTCTTTCCATCCTCTGGTTTATTCCGTTTTTGGGTGTTCTGCTTATAGCGGCGCTGTTCTTGGCTGCTTTTGGCGGGGTGTTGCGCATGGCCAAAACGGAAATTTTGGTCAATCGGCAGCCAAGTAATTAAATAATTTATATATGGGTTTATTCGATAAATTGCGTAATGTCAACGAAATGCGGAAGCAAGCCAAGCACATGGAACTGCTCTTGGAAAAAGAATTGATTACGGGCAGTTCTTCCGGAGAGGGCGTAAAAATAACTATAGACGGGAACCAGAATGTCAAAAGCGTGGAGGTGCGGCCCGATGTTGCCGGAGATAAGTCCGAAGTAGCCAGACACGTTAGGCAGGCGCTGGAAAACTTGTTTTCCAAACATAAAAAAATGCTGCAGAGTAAGTTCAGCAACATAATGCAATAGTTTTAATATACATAACAAAACCGGCTGCGAGCGTGAAGCTGCAACCGGTTTATGTTGACGGTTTCCCAAATTTCAGAACAAAGGTTGGGGTTGAACCGTGAACCCCGAACGATTGAGCTCTTTGACCACACGGTCGAACGACTGTTCGGCCGTGTAATGACGGCCAGACCTCTCAATTTGGATCCAACCATGAATTTCGTCCAAGGTCAGATCCGGCCGCACGAAAATTTCCGCAAAGCAGAATAGTTCGTCTCTGTGGAGGGCATCGTTATTTTCAATGACCACAACGTCCGCTCCTCGCTGAAACGCCGGCTCAACCTCAGCTTCATGCGCCACCTGGATTACAGTTAGGGTAGGGTTAGACAAATTACCAAACGCCCTGAAAGGGGAAAATGCTCGGGAAGCAACTGCAGCTAAGGACTGAAGTATATACATGTTTGAGACCCTCCTTTGGAACTTGAGTTCTTTACAAAAACATTAAGCTTTTGTACAATTATGTCATATTTTTTATATAATGTCAACTGATAAACCCAAAGTATTAGTAGCTCTTTCCGGTGGCATAGATTCCGCTGTTTCGGCGTATTTACTGTTAAAACAAGGCTACCAGATGGAAGCCGCGTTTATGAAAAACTGGTCTTCTACAGCTGGGCTAAAATATGACGAGTGCCCTTGGCTGGTGGATAGGCAAGACGCTCTGCGGGTGGCGGCGTTTTTGCGCATACCCATGCACACCTTGGATTTTGAAAAGCAGTACGAAAAAAAGGTGCTGGACTATTTTTTTAAAGAATACCAAGCCGGCCGCACGCCGAACCCGGACGTTATGTGCAACAAGGAAATAAAATTTAAGCTGCTTTATAACTGGGCCATGAAAAATGGTTTTGATTATTTGGCAACGGGGCATTACGCTCAAATACATGAAACACGAATCATGGAACATAAATCAAAAAATGACGGCCGCACAAAACTGATTTATAGCTTATTGCGGAGCAAGGACGAATTCAAGGACCAGACTTATTTTATTTACAATATCAAACAGGGGCAATTGCCGCATGTGCTGTTTCCCGTGGGCGGCATGCTGAAAAAAGACGTCAGAAAATTGGCGCAGAAAATTAAACTGCCAAATAGCGACAAAAAAGAAAGCATGGGCTTATGCTTTGTCGGCCGGATTAGACTGAAAGATTTTTTGGAACAGAAATTAAACCGCAAACCCGGCCCGATCGTATTAACCTCCCCTAGCCCCTCCTTGTTAAGGAGGGGAAGGAATCCGGTTCCTCCCCAAAACATGCGGAGGCTAGGAGGGGTAGTTATTGGAGAGCATCAAGGTTTGCATTATTACACCATTGGCCAGCGCCAGGGTATTGGTGTGGGGAATGATGGGCCTTATTATGTTACAAAAAAAGATTTGAAAAAAAATACTCTCTATGTAACCAATAACCCAGCAGATCCAAATTTAATGGTGAAAGAAATTAAAATTCACAGCGTAAATTGGATCACAAATCCATGGAGCATGAAGCATGAAACCCGAAGCACAAATAAGTTACATGTTTTAAGTTTCAAGTTATATGGAAGATTTCGACATCAGGGAACTCTTGTTCCATTAGTAGTTAACAAAATTAGGAAGGACCATTTTCAAATAAAATTTTCAAAACCGCAAAAGGCTATAGCCAGCGGCCAGAGTCTGGTTTTATATTCCGGCAAAACCTGCCTCGGCGGGGGAGTGATTGCTTAGAAAGTTCATAAATATCTAGAAATTTTTAAACTGGTATTATTGCATAATATTAAAACGCTACGATTCCCCCTAAGTCGTAGCGTTTTAAGCTTTCTTTTGTCCTGCATCGGGAGACCGATGTTGGATTTTGAGCTGGATCCAGCCTTTGCGCCTGCGTTTGCCAGTAGTGCCCTTAACGTCAAAATAGGTATGGATGCCGGATGGGACTAAGAATTTCACTCTGCCTGTTTTGTCTGTTGGGGTTTCGGCGAATTGCCGCATTTCCCATTCTTCGTACCATCTCTCACGCATAGGAAGCGGCATAATCCGGCTTCGGATCTTGGCAGGCACTTGGGCATACCACTCTTGGCGGATTACCTCAATTGCTCTGTGTGAGTCGTTTGTTCCGAATAGGGTGTGGAAGGCGTGACGTTTGATATCCAAGATGGCCGCCATATTAGATAGCGCTTTTTTTGGCAGACGTTTTTTTAGATGTTGATAACATTGATCGCCCTCGTGCACCGGGAAGTTGCGTCGCAGCAGGTCGTCCAGTGTGTGGAAATTCAGGTAAGCGATAATCTCCTCGTCAATATGGTTGTCGAAGAGGAGGTGATGATACCAGTGGTAAACACGCTCTACCTTTTTGATATTTCCTGGAACGTTATACAGCTTACGAGGGTCGGTAAGGTCGGCAAAACTGCTGCTGTTGTATATTTCAATGCCCGAAGCAGCAAACCGTTCCCGCGGGATTAAGTGGTGGTGTGTAATATCAAGATCGCTCATTCGTGCTCGCATGTCTTTTTTGGCCTCCTTTCAGTTGTGATAAAAGAGCAAAGATTATTTTTTAAAGCATTAAACTTATGTTGAATTCAAAAATAATCCCCTCTCTCTAGTGAATGGGAATTATACAATTATTTGCTAAATTTGGCAAGTGTGCGGTGTTTGGTGAAGTTTACTTAATAAACCTAACTAACAACAGCGCCACGATGTTAATAATCTTAATCATGGGGTTTATAGCCGGACCAGCAGTATCTTTGTAAGGGTCGCCGACTGTGTCGCCGGTGACCGCGGCTTTGTGCGCCTCACTGCCTTTGCCGCCAAAGTTACCCTCTTCAATATATTTTTTAGCATTGTCCCACGCAGCGCCCCCAGTGGTCATGGAAATGCCAAGGAACAAACCAGTAATAATGCTTCCTACCAAGAGTCCACCTAAGGCTTGCGCACCCAAAGTGAAGCCAACCACAATGGGCGCAACTAGCGGAATTAAGGCCGGCAGAATCATTTGCCGCAAAGCTGCTTTGGTTACAATGTCCACAGCGCGGCTGTAGTCTGGTTTGCCGGTGCCTTCCATAATACCGGGAATTTCGCGGAATTGTCGGCGCACTTCTTCCACAACAGCTCTGGCTGCTTTGCCCACAGCACTCATGGCAAGGCTGGCAAACAAATATGGCAACAACCCGCCAATTAGTAGTCCGACTAAAACATTTGGATTGGTAACGTCAAAACGCGCCGCCACGCGGTGAGTAATTTCCAGTTGCTGCGTGTAGGCGGCAAACAACACCATGGCCGCTAACCCAGCTGAAGCAATGGCATAACCTTTGGTCACGGCTTTGGTGGTGTTGCCCACAGCATCAAGCGGGTCGGTAATGTTGCTCACGCTTTCGGGGAGCCCGGCCATTTTGGCAATACCGCCGGCATTGTCGGTAATGGGGCCGAACGCATCTATGGCCACGACAATACCGGTCAAGGACAGCATGCTCGTTACTGCCAAAGCAATCCCGTACAGTCCGGCCCAGTGGTATGAAAGCAGGATTGCGGCAACAATACATATGACAGGCATTGCTGTCGCCTGCATGGAAATGGCCAAACCAGAAATAATGTTAGTGCCGTGTCCGGTAGTAGAACTTTCGGCAATTTGTTTAACCGGACGGAATTTTTTGGATGTATAGTATTCAGTAATAAGCACTATGGCCGCGGTTAAGGCCAGACCAAGGAGCGAGGCGGCAAATAAACTGCCAATGCTGTAAAGTCCGTTTCCCGCCATAACTGTTTTAGTAATGGGATAGAAAGCAATTGCAGACAGCACGCCAGTTACCCCGAGGCTTTTGTAGAGCGCGTTCATAATGTTTTGGCTTTTACCAAGGCGGACAAACCAGGTGCCAATTATGGTTGTTACTATAGAAGCACTGCCAATAACGAGCGGATAGACAATGGCATTGGGGAAATTCGGAAACACAACTTTGCCTAAAAGAATTACGGCAATGGCAGAGACCGCGTAAGTTTCAAACAAGTCCGCGGCCATGCCCGCGCAGTCGCCAACGTTGTCGCCAACATTATCGGCAATTACGCCGGGGTTTCTGGGGTCATCTTCCGGAATGCCGCTTTCTATTTTACCAACCATGTCTGTGCCAACGTCTGCGCCCTTAGTAAAAATGCCGCCGCCTAAGCGCGCGAACACGGAAATTAAGCTGGCGCCAAAACCCAGGCCAATTATGGCGGTTAAGTCTTTAGTTACCAAATAAAAACTGCTTACCGAAAGTAGGCCCAAGCCCACCACAAACATGCCGGTTACTGCGCCACCGTCAAACGCTAAGCCTAGAGCTTGCTTTAAACCTTGTTTGGCCGCTTCGGCAGTCCGTACGTTAGCGCGCACGGAAATATTCATGCCAATGAACCCGGCCACAGCGGAAAGCACCGCGCCTAAAATAAAGGCCAAAATAGTGTTAGTGGAGAAGTTCGTCAGCCACATAATAATTGCAATAACCAAAGCCACCACGCCAATAGTTTTGTATTGGCGGTTAAGGTAAGCCTTGGCTCCGCTCTGAATGGCTGCGGCAATTTCCAGCATTTTTCCGCTCCCTGGACTTTTGCGCAGGACCCTATAAATTAAAAACGCTCCGTAGACTAAAGCTAAAATGCTTGCCGCTAGGGCGTAATACAAATATTGATTCTCGATCATAAGTCGGTTTGGTTCTTTTTGTAATTAATGAAAATTGTATTATAATTATAGGGAAAATTAACCAAAAGTTCAACCCAGTAGAGCAATATGGCAATTTTTGACTTAAGAGTACTTGGCGACAGTTTGTTAGTTTAATTTAACCCCACTTACTGTTTATTTATATAATGTGTGGATAGTCAAAACCGATAAGTACTTGCCATATTGTCTTAACTGAGTCAAAATCAATAAATTTATGAAACTGAACAGTACAAAAAATTACGCCTTAGTGGTGGGCATAATTTTGTTTGCTTTAGGAATCTTGGGGTTTGCTTTTCACAGTAACGCCGATTTGCCGGATTATTACTTAATTGGCGCTCTAGTGTTAGGGTTCTGGGGCATTGTGGTCCGTTTTAGCGCCAATTAAAAAACTTTTTGGTTAATCCATCCATAAGTTTTTTCAGTTTACTTCAAAGACAGCTGCTTAAAGCTCACGCTGGCCAACATTTTTTTAAATACCGGCAGAAGTTTGGCTGAACTCCCGCTTGCGTCAAAAGTGTAATAGAGTTTGCCGTTCTTTACGCCCACGAGCACGTCTTTGACGTTTAGCGCCGGCTTGCCGCCTACGGTGGTCTTTTTTGTGGGCAGGCCGGCCATGCCAAAATAATCTTGGGAACTAACGTAAATTTTTATGGGATTCGGACTTGCGGAACCTGTCAATTCTATAACGTCGTAGTCTTTGTCTAGGCTGTAAATTTTGGGTTGCCACGAACCAGGGTAACTAAAACTCAAGCCGTATTTGGCGTTGGTATATTTTTGCCAAGCTTCGTTGTCTAAAGATACTTGCGGGCTAGAATTTTTAATACTTGATTCGCCTTGTTTTAACTGGGATGTGGGTAAGGAAAGGCTTTCGCGATAGTAAACAGCCTTGGTTAAAATAACCGCCGTGTAAGTAAGCAGGACAATGAACAACAGCAACATGACAAAAGATTTAGTCGGGGTGTTTTTCATTTGCTATTTAGCGTTAAAAAGTTTTTGCAGGTCTGCGCCGCTGCCGCAGTAGTACAAATGCTGGGTTAAGTTTACGCAGTAGCCGGGGTTTTTTTGCACAAAGGAATATTTGGGTAAAAACCAATACAGAAAAGCAATCAGGGCAATTATAAGCGCGTAAAATAACAACTTTAAAAGTTTGAACATCCCTGTACAACAAATTCAATTACCTTTCAGGTATTTTTTACAATTTACGAGAAAGATCTTAATGTTTTAGTTAACTTATGCCCAGTAAAGTTTGACTAATGCAATAAAATATTGAATTTGTATGACTGGGCAAGTTTTGTTTCTTGGAGAAACTCTTGCCTACACTATAACAAACACCTGGCAAATATGCAAATTTTAGCGTTGAATAATGCCAAAATAAGTGATAAAATGATGAAGCCTTAATTATTTCTCGGCTTTGATGCCCGGTAGCCAAGTGGTAAGGCAAGCGGCTCTGAACCGCTCATCGGGGGTCCGAATCCCTCCCGGGCAGCCAAATGATAATGGAAAGGTGACGGGGTGAAAGTCCTACTACCCCAGCCAACTGGGTGTTACACTGAATGTTGTAGTATTGAGTATTTGGCAAGGCATCCCGATCCGATCGGGACATCCCAGGTTCTCCCGTCTCGGCCTCCGGCGCAAGCCGAGGTCGGAAATCCCTCCCGGGCAGCCATCAACTTTTTTTATCGTAGTGACCGAGGTCCCTCAGAGATCAGTAGCCAATCTTATTATTCTTTTCTATGAACTTATCCGAAATTAAAATCAACCCTGATTCCCAGAGTAGGCGGACGGGCGTATTCCCCATAATGACTGCGGCAGAATACGCTGATATTAAATATGAAGTGCCATATGTATTTGAAATATCTCTAGCAGATAAGAGATTAGTTTATTTTGGCGCTTCCCATTCAAGGAACCCTGAGGACCCTATGTTTGAACAGATTGAAACTGAATTTAATACGACGAGGCCCGATGTCGTATTAGTGGAAGGCGTTCACACTCTTGAAGAACGACTTAATCAAATAAAAGAATGGTTCCCGGGAAAAAGTAGAGAAGAAATCATTAATCAGACCGGGGAACCCGGATATGCTTTAAGCTTGGCGTTACAAAATAATGTTGATGTATATTCTCCGGAACCCGCGCTCAGGGACGAAATTTCCGATTTGTTGCAAAAAGGTTTTAGTCAAGAAGAAATTTTTGCTTTTTATTTTGCGGGCCAAGTGCCCCACTACCAGCAAATGAAAACAAAACCGGAATTTGGAGAACATATCAAGCAGTTTCTTAACGAATTTAAAAGTGCTACTAGTTGGGAGAGTTTTGAATTTACTACTGAAAACTTCAGCCGACTAAGCGAGCGGTTATGGGGTGTTAAATTTAATCCCGACACTACCGATTACGAGGATATGATTGACCCGATTCCCTGGAAAGAAAAGAAAGATGTCCAGGGAGTATCAAATGCGATCTCCCGAGAGTCAAGTTATTTTCGCGATACTTATATGGTTCAAGAAATTCAAAAGTTAATGAAAACTCATAAAAAGATGTTTGTTGTGTTTGGAGCAAGTCACGCGGTCATGCAGGAACCTGCTATCAGAAAATTATTTGATGAAGAAAGTAGTTGAATCATCTCATTTGTCCCATTTTGATCTCGACCGAGGGGTGTCAAAAACCGTTTAGGAAAACTTTTCAAAATCCCTTATAATACCCCAGAACTCTAGTTCTGAACCGATGCCCACAGCCACTAACTTTTTTTATCGAGTAACTAAGAGGCCTTATGCCATCTAAATACAAACTAGTTTTTACCGTTCCTTTAGCTCATGCTGATGAAGTTCGACAAGCCATAGGTAAAGCCGGGGCCGGTAAATTAGGAAACTACTCTTTTTGCAGTTTTAGCACCAAAGGTATTGGCCGTTTTAAGCCTGAGAAAGGCGCCCATCCCGCCATAGGAGAAGTTGGAAAGTTTGAAGAAATAGAAGAGGAGCGTATTGAATGTCAGTGTGATGCTGAAGTTGTTGGTAATGTTATCGCAGCTTTAAAAAGAGTCCACCCCTACGAAGAAATCGCCTACGATCTTTATCCGCTAGAAACTTGGGAATAATTTACCCGACCGAGGTGCGTTAAAAGCCGCCTGGGAACCTCCTAAATTCTTATAATACGCTAAGAACCAAGGATTATTGACATATTATTTAGAATTCGCCAATTCCCTCCAGAGGCGGGCAGGCGCGCGAATAGGTAACTAAGACATCCTTACATACTTGAGAATGTAAGGATGTAGTAATAGAAGTCGCCCTAAAGGCCGTTTATTGCTATAATAAACAATAGTCAAAATAGTTCTAAGTTTGAAGAAGGGGGTGAGAATCTATGGCAAAAGAAAAATTAGTAGGCAAAGTCACGCACTACTATGACAAGGCAATGGTGGCAATTATAGAATTGTCCGCTCCGCTTAGCGTTGGCCAATCCGTAAGGTTTAAAGGCGGGCAGGATGACGTTGTGCAAGAAGTCAAGCAAATGCAGCTGGACCATGAAGATATCCAGAAAGGCACTAAGGGCCAGCAAGTCGGAGTAAAAGTGGACCAAAAAATCCGCGACAACGACCAGGTGTTTTTAGCAGAGTGATTAATTGGACTTTATGTTATTTGGTTCTTAACGTAAAAATCATTTAGAATGGTAAAAATTTTAGTCCGCAACGTAATCGGGATTGGATACTCAATCGCTTATGGCAGTTTAGTATTTGGAATAGTTGTTTTGGGTTACAGTGCGGTTTTCTCAAATTTGCCCCCAATAGTAAGTTTAGTTGCAGTTGCAATTGTTTCAGGATTGGCATCGTTTTACGTGGCCATGATTGGTTACACGAACCTGAGTTTTCCCAGTCTTTTGGCTGGTGTTATTGGAGGCCTAATAACTTGGCAAAATTTCCACGCTGTTTCTTTGCCCTCTCACATAGTTGTAGCCTTGGGTGCGGCGACAATAGTAGCAGGTATTGCGGCTTCTATTTTTCCAAAGTCCAAACCGCGCACCAGTTACATTAGCACTTTTTTTATCATTCAGACTTTGGAACTATTGCTCACTGTAACAGGCGCGGTTTTGTCAGTCTGGGTAATATGGTTCAGGCCACTGCTTATTGTCATAGCAGCAATAGGGCTTCTTATGTGGAGACCATTTTTAATAGGTGCGTGCCCTTTGACTTTGTATCAGACTATGCTTAGAAAGCGCGCCAATAGCCCAACAGCTAAGGAATTTGAGGATTCAGGGTTTAATGTTTACCTTATAAATAAAATTTTTGGCACGCATTTTAGTCATAGCGCATTTATGAAAGCTATGTATGTTGGTGCAGTAATAACGCTATTGGCTTGGCTATCCAGAGCAGTAATTAAAATATGACAAAAGCTTTACTTTTTGACGCAGACGGAGTGACCTTGCAAAAGCACGGTTACTTTAGCGACAAGTATGCAAAAGAATATGGCGTCCCGGCGGAAAAAATTACCCCGTTTTTTAAAAATGAATTTGCACTTTGCCAGTTGGGTAAGGCAGATATAAAGCAAATATTGCCAAAATATTTAGCCCAGTGGGGCTGGGAAAAGACCGTTGATGACTTTTTGGACTATTGGTTTAAGAGCAATACGGTGGCAAATGATCAGGTCGTGGCACAAGTGCGAAAAATTCGCGCGCAAGGCACCAAATGTTTTGTGGTCACGGACCAGGAGAAATACCGCGCCAGCTATACACGTAGTATTTTAGGTTTTGATAAAAAATTTGACGGGTGTTTTTTTTCTTGCGAACTTGGCCATTCGAAGTCAGAGCCAGAATTTTTCCAAGCAGTAATAAATAAATTGCAGCTCAATCCGTCGGAAATAGCTTACTTTGAGGACGAACAAGAAAATGTAGAAGTAGCCAAACAAGCAGGGATTGATGCCTATTTTTACAATGACTTTGCCGGCTTTTTAGCAACACTAAAAGAATTAGGAATAAGTTTTTAATATTACTAAAGGGGATTGGGGGCTTGGTTTTTGCCTCGCCCCCGCCCGTTAAGCTGCAACCATCCGTACCGCTTCGATATTAGGTAAGACGGCCATAAATCGAGAGTACAGGCTTGCACAAATTACGAGAGAGGTCGCGATCTCCGCTCCTTTTGGCTCTATGAACTGGCTGTAGATGCCGATAGGGGGAAGCTCGCTTCCAGCAATAGACTCGCGGAAGTAGTGGTCAATCTGATAGGTTGACGATACTTCTTCGTCCGATACGAATGTGCGCTGACTGTTTCTGAGGACTGCCAGTAGTTGATTTCCTGATATTGAGTTTTTCACCTTAACATTGAATGTCACGGTGTAGTAGTCCAGTCCAGGAACTTGTAGTACGGGGTTAACTCGCGAATTTATTGCCGGAAACAGTTGGCGTAATTCCGAGTTTAGTTGATCAGAAATGTCTTTGCGAATGTAGGTTGCGCAAATTCGTTGCGAAGTCGGATAGTCGCGGAGCGGTGAGGAATATTGCATCAAGACTGAAATATTCAATGACTCAACTCCACAGCTACTTTTTTCTAAAGCCGCAACGATTGGCGCAACACCTGAGAGCACGCAATCTCCTTGCCTGTAGAGCCTGCTTTGCCCCTCTTGCATTACAGGCGGAGCAATAAGACGGCCCCGGGGAAACTCGCCCGATTGCAAAATCACGGGAATGTCAGAAGCAATATCGTCCTTCTCATATCTGATGCTTACGCCTGGACCCGTTGCATCAACAAGCACATCGCAAAGCCGGTAGAGAGAATACTGATCAAGGGGTTCGCAAGCCCATCCTTTTTCATTCAGTGCTCTAATTTCCCGATGCCTCTCTGCGACTAATAGAAGCCGTGCAAGGGGTTGCTGACTTTTTTGCACCAAGTATGCGCTTCTTGAAAAGAAGCGTTCCAAGGTTTGATCCTTAATTGCAGTACCGACAGATACTTCCATGTCTGGTTCGTTTTGGATTCTTTCCGCCAGGCGCGTGCCAAGCAAACCTGAAATTCCACGAATACCAACTCGTAATTTTCGTTTCATCTGTTCCTCCTGTATCTCGTAGTAGAACTTCTGCCGACGGAATCAGCAGGACGCTACCACCAGAAAATAAAAAAACTAGCTTTCTTGAGAGAAAGCTAGTTCGATGGTTTGAAAGATTTATCTATTCGTATAGTCCCATGCAAAAACTAACTTTCTCTGCGAAAGCAAGATGACAAATACAATATAGGCATATGTGGAAGAAAGTAATTTTTTCATGAGTTTATAAAAGTAATATTATTCTTATTCAGCATAGTTGTCAATTAAACCAAACAAAAAGTCCCGATTATATCGGGACTTAATATCTACGCATTATTAGCAACAGGAGCATCTGCTGGTTTTTGGTCAGCAGGTTTTGCATCAGTAGTTGCGGGAGCAGTGGCCGGCGTAGCCGGGGTAGGGGTAGGTTGATCAGACATGTTCTATTCCTTTCGCTGCAATACCTCTATCCTCGGCAGGCAGTATTAAATTGTAAAGTGGCTCAATGGATAATAAACCAATACTGCAGTGTAACACTAACAAGTGCCCGCGTCAATGAATTACAATTGGAAAATTATGGGTTAAGTAACTATTTAACAAGACTATATCTATTTTTTGCCGAAAGGGCTATAATACAAGCAAGTAAAGGAAAGGATAGTTATGAAGTTTGAAGCAATTGTTTTCCAATTGGACAAAGATTATAAAGCTTTTGAAAAAGCAGTCGGGGAGACAGCGGCACTCCGGGCCGAAGTGGAACTGCTTCGGAGCATTTTAATGGAAGACGGCAAAAGAGATTTAATAAAAAAAGCCGAAAAAGATATGTATAAGCGCTATTTGGGAAAATAAAACAAAACACCCCGATCCGATCGGGGTGTTTTTCGTAAGGAAGATTAAACCTTCTGTACGTTGACTGCGTTCAGTCCTTTTGGCGACTCTTCGGTCTCAAAAGTGACGTTGTCACCTTCGGAAAGTTCGTCAAACGTAACGCCGACGAGAGAGTTGCTATGAAAGAACAAGTCTTTGTCTTGACCTTCAGGGGTAATGAAACCAAAACCCTTGCCGTCAACTTTTTTCTTTACAACACCGTTCATAGATTTGTGTTTAGTGAATTAAAGTGCAAATTTACCCCCACACCAATTGAGTCAAATTTTGGGATTGTCAGTCACCAAACTCGTTAAGTAAATTGGTGTGAGGGTTAAGATATTTTTGTGAAACTCGACTATATTTCTAAAGATATTATTTTGCCGCCTAAGCATAACACGCAGTGAAAATAAAGTCAATAATATAGAGATTTTTATCGCCAGCTTGGGCGTCTATTGCCAAACCTTGCATGCCCTTGACCCAGGCCTGGCCTGCGGCTAGGGGCACGCCTGTGGGCAACGGAACGTGGCCTAAAGGAATTTCTTTGCGGCATGATGGGCGTTATATAGCGCTCTGAAGCCGGCGGAGTAACGTGACTCGCTGGCAACTGTTTTTTAATGAGTCGTTCAATGTCTTTAACGTCGCGCTGTTGGTCTGGCGTAGCCAAGGAAATAGCATGTCCTTCTTGGCCTGCTCTTGCGGTACGGCCAATGCGGTGGACATAATCCTCCGGATTTTCCGGCAAGTCGTAGTTTATGACCAGTTCAATGCCGGTAACGTCTATACCCCGTGCAGCAATGTCCGTGGCTACCAGCACGCGGTATTTACCAAGCTTAAAGCCGTTCAAAGCTTCCAAGCGTTGGTTCAGTGACCTATTGGAATGAATTTCCGCGGCCGTGTGCCCCATGTTTCTAACGGTGTGGGCAATTTTTTTTGCGCCAAATTTGGTGCGGCAAAATATTAAAGTGCTGCCTTTGTATTCGCTGAGAGTTTTTTTAAGTTGGGTTAACTTGTGTTCTCGTTTAACAAAAATTATTTCCTGGCTGACTTTGCCTACCGTTGTTCCGGAAGGAGCAACTTCCACGCGCACCGGCAGTTTCATGTAAGAGGTGGCTATGTGAATTATTTCCGCTGGCATGGTCGCGGAAAACAGCATGGTTTGCCTTGCAGAGGGGACAGATTTCATAATTTCCTTCAGCTGCGGCGCAAACCCCATGTCTAGCATGCGGTCGGCTTCGTCCAGCACCAAAATACCAACTTTGTTTAAACTGACGGTTTTTTGCTGGATGTGGTCAATTAGCCGGCCCGGAGTAGCTATAAGAATATGCGGATGTTTGCGTAACGTTGCCAGCTGCCGATGTATGGACTCACCGCCAATAAGAACGGAAGTTTTTAAACCTAAAGGCTTTCCAATGCTTTGCAAAGCTTCGTTAACTTGCAGTGCCAGTTCCCGGGTTGGCAAGACTACCAGTCCTTGGACTCTGCTTTGAGCAATAGTTTGCAGCATAGGCAAACCAAAGGCTAAAGTTTTGCCAGTTCCAGTTTGGGCAATACCCATAATATCCTTACCAGAAACAGCCACAGGAATTGCCTGGGCTTGAATTGGAGTAGGGGTTTTGAACCCTTTGTTGTGCACGATTTCTAAAAGCTTAGGAACCAATCCTAAGCCATTAAAACCTGCGTTAATTTGAGGTGGTGTCATTTAAAGGTTCGTAATCACTTAACTTTAATTATAGCATATCTTAATTAGTTTGTCAATAAGGTTAAAAATTAGCTTTTATATCTGTAATTGGGCCTTCCTACTGGGCGAAGCGATTTTTTGCTATTCTTTAGTTATTATGAAATTAATGACTTACAATATTTTAAAAGGAGCGAAAGAGACGTTACAGTTGGTTGTACAAGTTATTAAAAGTGAATCACCCGATTTTTTAACGCTTAATGAAGCCAACGGTTTTGCTGATCAAAAGAACAAAATTTTGAAACAATTTTCCAAAGAGACTAGGTTTCCGTATTTTGAAATTGCTTTATCCGAAGAAAAAGCGGATTCCAATGTCGCGGTGTTCTCTAAACAACCCTTTATAGAGGTAAAAAAAATTCAACCCCAAGAACGCCCCTTTCTAATTTGCTTAATTGATTCTCCGTTTGGCCCAATTTCAGTTGCCGGTGTTCATTTGAGTTACAAAACTGAAGATTTGCGACTTGCGGAATTAGAAAAACTTTTATATATTCAAAAAAGTTTTTTAAACAGCATTATAATGGGAGACATTAATTCATTGTCTTCACAAGATAATTATTCGTTAGGCTTTGTGAAAACTTTTAACGAGAAGCAAAAGAATAAGTTTACCAAAGACGGCAAGCTACGATTAGAAGCCGTAGACAAAATACTTTCTGCCGGATACTTTGACCCGGCAGTGACTTTTGGGAAAAATGACGAATTGACAGTACCCACGCCTGCAAACGAAGACGAGGCTCACTCCGAAATGCGACTGGACTATATTTTCTTGTCGGAAGCTTTAAATCTTCATTTAAAAAAATACGAAGTAATCAAAAATGATTTGACTGACCGTGCGTCAGATCATTATCCAGTTATTGTCGAAATAAAGTAAATGAATAGAGAAATGTTTGATTCAAGGTTATTTAAAGACCGGGCAGATGCCGGCCGGCAATTGGCCGAAAAATTAATTAAGTATGAGGAACCAGATACTGTAGTTTTAGCTTTGCCCAGAGGCGGTGTGGTTGTAGCTTATGAGGTGGCCAAGCAGCTGAACGCGTCTTTAGATGTTATTGTGGCCAGAAAACTAGGCGAGCCAAGCAATCCCGAATATGGTTTTGGCGCCATTGCCGAAGGCGGTGTGGTTGTTCTTGATGAAGCGGCAATTGAGTTTTTGGGGCTAACAAAAAAACAAATTGAAGAAATCGTCGCTGTACAAACAGAAGAATTACAGCGGCGTGTTGCTGCTTATCGGGGCAGTCGGCCAAGTCTTAAGCTTTTAGGGAAAACAGTCATTTTAGTGGACGACGGTTTGGCAACCGGTGTTACTGCCCGGGCCGCGGTGCAAGCTATAAAATTATTCAAACCTAACCGCTTAATTTTGGCAGTGCCAGTAGCTGCTTTAGATTCGGCTCAGGCCCTGCGAACGAAAGTGGATGAATTAGTTTGTCTCCATGAGCGCACGGACCTTTCCGCAGTCGGCCAGTGGTATGAAAATTTTGATCAAGTTACAGATGAAGAAGTCGTCGCAATATTGGAAAAAGCGCGGAAATAGAAAAGGTCGCGCGGCCTTTTTTAAGGAGCCATGAAATGATATACTGTTTAAGCTCAAATGAAGTTATTTAGCCCTAAAATTACTGAAGGACTAACTTACGACGATGTTTTGTTGAAACCGTGTCGTTCCGCTATTGCCTCCCGCAAAGACGTGGATTTAGCTGTCCAGTTAATGCCAGGAATAGTTTTGAATTTGCCTATAATTTCCGCACCTATGGACACCGTTACCGAAAGCGCTATGGCTATTGCTCTGGCGCGCGCAGGCGCTCTTGGGGTGATACACAGGTTTAATACTATAGAAAAACAGGCAGAAGAAGTTGCCAAGGTAAAGCGGACGGAAAATTATTTTTTGGAAAACCCTTTGTCCGTGGAAGCGACTTTGCCTTTGCGGAAACTATTGGACAAAATAAAAACCGTAAACCACTCCAGTTTTTTGGTAGTGGACAAGGAAAATCGTTTACTCGGGTTGGTTAGCAAGCGCGACTATTTGCTGGAAACTGATCTAACAAAATTGGTTAAGGAGTTAATGACGCCGTTTGAAAAATTGGTCTGCGTGAACGAATTCATAACCTTGGAAGCAGCCAGAGAATTTTTCCAAAAACACCGCATAGAAAAACTGCCAGTCATAGACAACAACAGAAAAGTAAAAGGCTTAATTACTGCCAAAGATGTTTTGCAAAGCTCTAACAGTAAAGCCATACGTGATTCCCGGGGCCGCCTGGTTACAGCGGCCGCCGTTGGGGTCAAGCAAGACTTTTTAGAGCGCGCCCATGCTTTGGTGGCTGCGGGCTGCGACGTGTTAGTTTTAGACATTGCGCACGGGCATTTGGAAATTTGCTTACAGACAACTGCTGAACTGAAAAAGGCTTTTCCCACAACGCCGCTCATAGTTGGCAACATTGCCACCAGGGAAGGCGCTAAAGATTTAGCTAAAGCGGGAGCAGACGTAATTAAAGTTGGCGTTGGTCCAGGAACAGCTTGCACCACTCGCATAGTTACCGGTTTTGGCGTGCCCCAGCTTACGGCAATTTTAGACGCTGAAAAAGGGGCAGGGAGAGTTCCTATTGTGGCTGACGGTGGAATTAGAAATTCCGGTGACATGGTTAAGGCGCTTGGAGCAGGAGCATCTGCTGTCATGATGGGCGGCATGTTTGCCGGAACAGACGAGGCGCCGGGGAAACTAACCATGTGGAATGGCCGGAAAGTTAAGCTTTATAGAGGCATGGCTTCACTGGCTGCTTACAGCGATAAATCTTCTAGCGAGGTTGGCGATTTTACGGCAGAAGGCGTGGATCAGGCCTTTGTGCCGGCCAAAGGCGCGGTCTCCGACTTGTTGAAAGTTTGGGAAGGCGGACTGCGCAGCGGTTTTAGTTATGCCGGGGCAAAAAATCTGGAACAACTCTGGCAGAATGCTGAATTTATAAAAATTACCCAAGCTGGCATGACGGAAAGCAAACCGCACGACATAGCCTCTGTATAGTAGAACTTCCGCCTTTTCTTTTAATTTCAAATATCATGAACCAAGACAAAAAACTAGAAACAGAAATTAATCAACTTTCCGCTTTAGCCAAAGAAGACCCAAATATAGACATAGCCAGCGTTATGCTAAGCTCGCTTGGCCAGCACACTGCCAACACGGTCTCTGGCAAACAAAAACGCTGGGCTTATTTGGTTTCTTTGGGCCTGCCTCCTTTGGGACTGTTGTTTGCTTTAAAATTTTATTTTGGCCAAGAAGATGACGCCAAAAACACGGCCCTGGTTTGCGTGGTTCTTACTGCGGTTTCCATTTTAGCTTTCGCAATTTTAACCACAGTAATGTTTTCCGGCAGCGGCGCCAGCCTGAACCAAATTCAGCAAATAAAACCCACGGACATTCAGCAGATTTTGCAGTAAACTTATGATTTTAGATTTACACCAACTACAAGAGCTAATCTTGCAATATAAATATGTTATTATTTTCCCACTGGTCGTTGTTGAAGGGCCAATTATAACTGTTATTGCCGGCTTCTTTACGGCTGGTGGTTTTTTAAGTTTGTCTATTGTCGCTCCCCTCATAGTAGTTGGAGATCTTGTAGGGGACTCGCTATTTTATTTAATAGGCAAATACGCAAAAAAAAGTTTCATAGTCCGCTTTGGCAAATTCTTTGGATTAACGGAGCAGAAAATTGACAGCGCGGGACGCTATTTAAGAGAGCATCCGCATAAGAGTTTCACTTTTGGAAAAATAGCGCACGGCCCCGGCGTCGTGGTACTTATTGGAGCAGGCATGGCACGAGTTCCTTACGCCAAGTTTATTAGCGCAAACGTTTTGCCCACGCTGGTCAAGTCCCTAATTTTGTTCTTGATTGGCTATTATTTTGGGACGGCTTTGGGGAAAGTAAACAAATATTTGGATGTTAGCGGTTTAATAATTGGCGTGTTGCTCATTGTCGTTTATATTGGCTATATAAAATTTTCTGAAAAAAATATATAATACTGTAAACTTTGCTATGAAAATTGTTATTCCTACACCGACTTATTTCCCAGACGTAAACGGCGCGTCTTATTTTGCCCAAAGGTTGGCTTATTATTTAACTAAACGCGGCCATGAGGTGCTGGTTATTGCGCCTGGGCCCTCTATGCGTACGACTTACTACAAGCACAATGGCGCAACGGTTTTTGGTTTAGCGTCCTTTCCTCTAAAAGGTATTAGAATTTCAATTCCATTTTTCCTGGGACGCAAAATAAAGAAAGCTGTTCTTAAGTTTAAACCGGACATAGTCCACTTGCAAACTCATTTTGCTCCTGGAAGAAAAACTTTTGTGGCTGCCAAGAAGCTTGGCATTCCGGTTATGGGCACCAATCATTTTATGCCGGAAAACCTGACTCATTATTTACATTTGCCTCAAGTCTTGGAAAATTTACTAAACAAACTGTCATGGGATTATTTTCTTTACACTTATAATCGTTTGCCACTGGTTACTGCGCCTTCGCAGACTGCCGGAAATTTGCTAAATAACGTGGGTGTAAAAAAAGATATTAGAGTAGTTTCTAACGGTATTGATATGGCTATATTTAACCCGGCGCACCAAGAAGGGGATTTTAAAAAAAACTGGGGATTGCCGGAAAAACCAATTTTGCTTTACGTGGGCAGATTGGATAAAGAAAAGCATGTTGAGTGGATTTTGCAGGCCTTAAAAAAGTTTGTGGGCAAATTGGATATTCATTTGGTAGTTGCCGGCAAAGGCCTGGAACAAAATTATTTAAAGAGCTTAACCAAAAAACTGAACCTTGGCACGCAGGTAACTTTTTTAGGTTTTGTGCCGGACCAGGACTTGCCGGCGCTTTACGCTAACTCAGACTGCTACATAATTCCGGGAGTGGCTGAATTGCAGAGCATTTCCACCATGGAAGCCATGGCTTCCGGCTTGCCGGTTATAGCGGTGCGGGCTATGGCTTTGCCGGAACTGGTTAAAGACGGTGAGAATGGGTTGCTATTTGAATCAGAGAATATAGAGGCTTTAAGTAATTGCATTTATAGAATTTTTTCTAACCAGGAGTTAAGAAAGAAAATGGGCGCAACTAGCTTAAACTACATTCGTCCCCACAACATAGAAAATATAATTTACGAGTTTGAAGTTATGTACGAAAAAGCTTTACAGACTCTTTAACTCTGCCATTAAAAATGAAAAAAGCCTTAAAAAAAATTCATTCTCGTCATAAAATAGTTTGGACTAAAGACAACGTAAAATCTTTGGCCGTAAGTGTTGGGTTTTTTATTGTTGCTTTGATCGCATTAAAAATTTCTAACAACTACGTGGTCAGCATAAAGGGGACTGCCGTGGACGATTTGTTTTTAAACCACCTGCCAACTGTAGATATAGATGAGTTTATAATTCAGGCATCGCTATTGGTGACATTTTTGGGAACATTTTTGGTTTTAAGCAAACCGAAGTATTTGAATTTTGGTTTAAAGGCTTTGGCCGTGTTTATTATTACCCGCGCTTTTTTTATTAGCCTGACGCATTTGGGCCCAAGTCCGCATGAATTGCTGTTTACCGATAAAAATACTTGGGGTTTTTGGCTATATAACGTTATGTATAATACCAAAAATGACTTTTTCTTTTCCCAGCATACAGGCATTCCTATTTTAACGGCTTTAATTTTCTGGCCGGAAAAACCATGGCGTTATTTTTTTCTCTTAACATCTGTGGTTTTTGGCGCGAGCGTCCTTTTGGCCCGTATACATTATTCCATAGACGTATTTGCCGCTCCGTTTATAACTTACAGCATTTATGCTTTCTGCCGGTATTTTTTTGCCAAGGACTATAATACATCGCGAAAATTAGAAACATGAAAAAGGTTTGGAGGGCAGTAAAATATTTATTACTTGCAGCAGTATTGCTTATTGCTTTGGACGTTGCTGTCGTTATTGGTTTTGCAAAATTCCAGCCACAAATTGGACACGCCGACGCCATAGTGGTGCTGGGCGCGGCTATTAACAGCCCGGCCTTGAACAACCGGGTCCTGGCGGCCTTGAATTTATACCAGAACCATAAAGCAGATGTGATGGTGCTTTCCGGCGGGAAAATTGCCGCGCCGGACATTTCCGAGGCCGAATATATGCGGCGTTATATCAACAAACAACATTTGACCGAAGCGCCAAAGTTAATTATTGAAGACCAGTCACATAACACTGAAGAAAACATAAAAAATACCAGGGCTACATTGCCTGGTAAACAAAGTTTAATTATTGTGAGTGATGAATTTCATTTGGCGCGCGCGGTGCTCCTTGCCAAGCGAGAGGGTTTTAGCCCAGTTTATTGGATGTCGCCCCAACCAACTTATTACACCAAAGCGGAACTGCTCCGTTATTATGTCCGGGAAATGGTTGCTATGATTCGTTATATTCCGGTTTTCATTTTTAGTGAAAAATAGTTTATTAAATCTTGCTTTATTTGAATATTGTCACAAATGTGGAAGTATTCAAATAGTTTTTTGTTTCATCATTTTTAGTTAACCGGATTGTAAGCTATCGAGGCTTTTATGAAAAAATTTGAAAGTTTATACATTTGTACAAACTTTCAAATAATTGTTTTTGCCTCTAGCAACCTAAGTTATCTATTTGAATAAACTCACAAATGTGAGAAGATTCAAATTAGTGGTTGGGAAAAATGCTATAAAGGTTTGGAAAAATCGGGGGTTTACAAAATATAAAATTTGGGGTATGGTTACCCTATACTTTGCAAGTTACCGTAACGTACGGTAACTATTATACTAATTAAGTTGATAATTATGGCGGAAGTGACTAAAGAATATCTTGATCAAAAATTTTCAGAAGTTAATTCCAACATTAATGAATCTACGGAAGAATTGGCGCGGGTTATTGCTACTACTGTTGCTGAACCTATGGAGCGTCACTTTGCTTAGTTGAAGGACTATTTGCAAGTAAAAGAAAAGGTAGAAAAACATGAGTTAGAGATTGAACGACTTAAACAGCAACTTAAGGTTGCTTAACTATAGCTTAGCTTTGTAGCACATCACGCACTATTAAATTAAAAAAAGTAGATGGTTGGCCAGACTTCTTTGGCGCTTAGATAGTTATCAAGTAATATTTTCTTTTATCAATCACGACAGTATATCGTGATTTTTATGTTTATTTGGATACTTTCACATTTGTGAGTTTATTCAAATAGGATAGTTTTCATTGCCCAGTTAAGATTAGAATATCGGGGCACAAAAGTGAAAAATTGCGCGGGGTTGACAAAATTTTTATTTGCCTTTATGGTTAACTAGCAATCAGACTTAAAGTTTATAAGTTCAAAAATTATGTCGGAACTTACTAAAGAATATTTTGACGAAAAAATTAGCGGCTTTGCCACCAAGGATAATTTGTTGGAGCTTGCTACCAAGAGTGATCTCGGTACAGTTAAGGGTGACTTAACTGAGATTAAAGAAACTCTCGGAGAAATAAAGAAAGACATAAATGCCTACTCAAAGGATATTGTTATTAAAAAAATATATGGAGCCCGATACTAAAAAAGAACTAAATAAAATTAGTGGCCAGATAGAAAATCTCTCAACTTTTATGCGGAAGAATGTAGCATTAAAGTTGGACTTGAAGGAGATGGAAGATAGATTGCCTAGCAAAGAAGATTTTAATAAATTGGTTACTTCCGTGGACTCCTACGCCAAGCAGTCTAAGGATTACTATCAAGAAGTTACGGTTCTTGTTGCCAAAGTTAGCAGGATGGAAACTTGGATAAAAGTAGCCGCCACCAAGTTGGGTGTGGAATATAAAGTTTAACTGTTCCTGGAATTACTGGTTCGAATTCGTTCTGCGCCTCTGGTTTGTTTACCAAGAATAGCGGCACCCCGAGCAGAAATGAAACGCCGCCATAGAGATAGTAAGTGGTCAAAAAGTCCCGATTTATCGGGACTTTTTGACAAAATCAATTGCTTTGCTATAATACAGCTAACTTAATATCCAAAGACAGTTGGCTCCCGATTTGATCGGGATTAAACCTCTAAACGAGGTACGCCCACCGAGGAAAATAGCTTCAGAAGCTTTTAGCTTGATTAGCTTTTTCGACTCGGATTATCCGAGTTTTTTATTTAACGGATATCTAAGAATACGAAAGGTCGACCCGTCTCTCTTGAGCGAGCCGAGGTAGAAAATTATCAGCAAAACAATATATGCCTAAATCTAAACAACAAAAAGAACAAGATTTAAAAGAACTAACCGAGCAAATCAAGTCTTCAAAGAGCGTGGTGTTTTCGGAGTACCGTGGCACCAGTGTAAAAGACATAGACAAATTCCGAAAGACTTTAAAGGCGGAAAATGTCAGCAGTAAAGTTTACAAGCTCACGCTGGTCAAACTTGCCTTGGAAGCAAACGGTATTGCGTTACCCTCCTTAGACTATAAAACTCCGGTAATTTTGTCCTGGTCTAGTGAAGAAGAAACCACACCAGCCCGGCTTATTAAGGGTTTGGGCAAGGACATTCCTACTATAAAAATTTTAAGCGGGGTCTTTGACAATCAACTGGTAGGGCGCGAGCAAATTTTGGTTTTGGCCAGCTTGCCCAGTAAGCAGGAGCTTCGGGCCCAACTGGTCGGCATTATTAACGCGCCGCTTGCCGGATTGGTTAATGTTCTGGCAGGAAATTTACGCGGACTGCTGAATGTGTTGAACGCAGTAGCGCAGAAAACATAAAACATAGAGCATGAAGCATGGAGCAATTGTTACATGTTTTATGATACATGATTCATAATTAACAAAGTATAAATATATGGCAAACGAAGATAAAAAAAATATTGAAGTTCCAGAAAAGTTTAAAACTTTGGTAGAACAGGTTGAAAAACTTTCTGTTTTGGAACTTTCCGAACTAGTTAAAGTTTTAGAAGATAAATTTGGGGTAAGTAGCACAGCTCCCATGATGATGGGCGCAATGCCGGCCGCTGACACGGGAGCCGTCGAAGCTTCAGAGCAGAGTGAATTTACGGTTGAGCTCACCGAGGCCGGCCCCAACAAAATTAGCGTTATTAAAGTGGTGCGTGAAGTTACCGGAGTTGGCCTAAAAGAAGCCAAAGACCTGGTAGACGGCGCGCCCAAGCCGGTAAAAGAACATATTGCGAAAGCCGCAGCCGAAGAGTTGAAAAAGAAACTGGAAGAAGCTGGTGCCAAGGTGACTTTGAAATAGCAATTCGTTATCAATAAAACTCCCCCTTCGACAAGCTCAGGGGGAGTTTTTTTACTATGATATAATAACATTATGGACAAAAAGAAAGTTTTTCTCTGGACATTATATGATTTTGCTAATTCTATTGCGATAGGGGTTTTCTTTTTGTATTTTTCCCAGTGGCTAGTTATAGATAACCATGTTGCCGATATTTGGTATAACCTAATTTTTGTCGGGTCCACAATATTGCTGGTTTTGACCGCGCCTGTAATCGGTTTGATCGCCGATAAAAGGGGAGTGAAAATGCCTTTCCTTAGAGTAACCACTATATTGCAATTTGTTTTTCTTTTGGCCTCGGGCATTTTGGCCGTAGTATTCCCCAGTCACAAGGGAATCATTTTAGGGAGTGCTGTAGCGTTTATGATTGGAAATTATTTTTATCAGTTTACCTTCACTTTTTACAATGCCATGCTTTCCGATATCGCGCCGGCAAAATCGCATGGCTTGGTTTCTGGGTTAGGCCAGTTCGGCAATTTTACCGGATATATCTTTGGTTTAGCTTTGACCTTGCCTTTAGCTACCGGGGCAATTTACCTGTTTGGAAATAGCGGCCGCGCACAAACTTTTTTGCCATCCGTGGTTTTATCCTTCTTGTTTGTTTTACCGGTGCTGTTGTTTTTCAAAGAAAATGCACAAGCAAAAAACGTCGTGGTTAATTTAAAACAGGAATACAGAAATTATATAAGTTCGTTTATGGAATTAATCAGGTTGCCGGGAATGGGAAGATATCTGCTAGCCTTTTTCCTGTTTAATGACGCTATGCTTACGGTTGTCAATAATTTTCCAATTTTTTTAGAACAGGTATTCAAAGTATCGGACAAGGTCAAGTCCCTTATAGCGGTTGGTGTGTTTGCCATGGCCGCTGTGGGAGGACTTTTGGGAGGGTGGTTGGGGAGCAGACTTGGTCTAAAAAGATCTCTCTTAGTAATTCTTGCGTCATGGGTGGTTATTTTTCCGATCTTAGGGTTGCTGAAGAATTTTGTTATGTTTACAGTATTTTGCATTATTCTAGGAATTTTGTACGGGGCCACTTGGGCCATTACCCGTGCGATTATGGTATATTTGTCGCCGCGGGATAAAATGAACCATGCTTTTAGTTATTATAATTTATTTGAAAGGTTTTCCACCTTTGTCGGGCCAGTAAGTTGGGGGCTTATTACCACACTCTTGGTCAAGAGCGGACCGGTGCGTTACCGGATTGCCATAGCTTCCATGGCGGTTTTCGTTCTGGTTGGCTTGATCATTATAAGAAAAATACCTGCCGGTCCCGCAGATATTAAACTTAATGTTTGAAACGCCATGAAGTTTTTTATCCCATTTTATCAAATGTAAAAAACTTATAGTCCATAACCGGAATATTGTAATATTTTTCAATAATCCGGCCGGCAATTTCAAACACGCCTTTGTTCCAATCATAGCCTAATTTTTCTACCACATTTTTCACTTCTTGTTCACTTGGTCCTTCAATTTCTACATACGGTGGAATAACCGGCCAGGAGTCTATGTCAATAACACAGCCATCAAGTTCGTAAGTATGCCTCTTTTTTTCCTGGCGTCTAAAGTCTACAAGCCCAATAGCTTTTAGTAGTGCTTCCGCCTTGTCCATGTCGCTTACTGTAACTTCCAGTTCCTCGGCATAGGGCCGGTCGCCCTTTTCGTATTGGGATTTATAAGTTAAAAAAACGCCTTTGTTTGTTTTCCGGAGTCTGACAAAGCGATTACGGGTTTTGCGGTCTTTTTTCCATTCTAGGTCCTTGTCGTAAAAAGTTATTTCCGATAAAAAGTCCTCGCCCAAATCTTCCGCGCCTAAATTTGTTAATTTTTTCTTAAGTTCTGGAACATTAATTTCCAGAAATTTTATTTCTATTTCTTCGCTGATCTTAGCCATTTATTTATACTTATTTATTCTGAAGCCAATATACTCCTTTTTTGTTTCAGGTGGGTGTTGCATAAGATTTTTAATAGCTTCAAATACAACCTTGAATTGGGAATCATATTTCTTCTCCAGTTGCGCCAGTTTTTTAGCCAGGTCTTTATTTGTGCTTAAAAGCTCCCGCAATTTCACGAAAGTGCGCATAATAGCAATGTTAACTTGAATAGCACGCTTACTGCGTAGTACACTAGAAAGCATGGCTACACCTTGTTCGGTAAAGGCGTAAGGAGCGTACTTAATATTTTGTCCTCTGTTCAGGGTCACAATTTGTGACCTTGAACG
>ORMF011418047.1_pt1 | contig 37742 bp, 24 predicted proteins | sample 1779871 | NCBI WGS metagenome assembly ORMF01 (sample SAMEA104232316, study PRJEB22302) | groundwater metagenome | biome: forest; feature: aquifer; material: groundwater | place: USA | collected 2011-08-07 | depth 5.4 m
AAAGCTCTCCTAAAAATTGATTCACCACTTATCAACACTAATATCCACTAATTTTATATTTATTTCTACCTGAATACCATGATATCCTTCATGGCATGGATTTTAATTTAATCCATTTTCGTTTGTTTCGGGTATTTCGTGGTTAATGATTTTTTTGTTTAAAAATAATTAGTTTAAATTGTGTTAATTAGTTGACAAAATATTTCACATTCTTTGTTGTGCAGATTTCAAATTTTGCGTAACATCAATCAATAACTCAAAGATTTTTTTAAAAAACTCTTATATGCAGTTAAGGATGAGGTTTTCTATTTCAGAAGTTTTCATTTTTAAGAAATTGGTTTTGGCAACCTAAATTTTTAGTAAAATCCGAAATTTTATGGAAAACGCTAACTATCTATTTTTTATCTCTTTTATTCTATCTCTTAAGAGTGCTGCTCTTTCGAATTCTAGTGTTTCTGCAGCTTGTAACATCTCTGTTTCAAGTACAGTTATAAGTTCACTGTTATCTATGCTGTGCGGATCATACTTTTCTTTTAATCCAAGTTTTTCTCTTATTACTTCAGATTTAGAATATGGGGCTATATCTTCTCTTATTTCTTTGTAAATCGTTTTGGGAATTATGTTATGCTGTTTGTTATATTCTATCTGTTTCGCACGTCTTTTTTCGGTTATATCAATAAGCTTTTTTATGCTTGGCGTTATTTTATCTGCATATAAAATAACCTTGCCGTGTTCATTTCTTGCAGCTCTTCCTGAAACTTGAATGAGTGATTTTTCTGATCTCAAAAACCCTTCTTTATCAGCATCGAGGATAAGTACCATCGAAACTTCAGGCAGATCTAATCCTTCTCTTAGCAAGTTAACTCCGATCAAACAGTCAAATTCTGATTTGCGAAGGGCTGTGAGGATTTCGACTCTCTCCAAAGCATTAATTTCAGAATGTAAATATTTAGATTTTATTCCTAATTCTTTAAAATAATCGCAGAGTTTTTCAGAGCTTTTTTTTGTTAATGTTGTGATTATAACTCTTTCATTTACAGCTGATTTTTTCCTTATTTCAGCAATGGCATCGTCGATTTGACCTTCAATTGGACGTATTTCAATTTCAGGTTCTAAAAGTCCAGTTGGTCTGACAATCTGTTCAACTATTGAGCTTGAAATTTCAAGTTCATAATCACCTGGTGTTGCTGATACGTATATGCATTTGAAACTAAAACTGTTAAATTCTTCAAAATTAAGCGGTCTATTATCTAAAGCTGAAGGGAGTCTAAAACCATGGACTACTAAAACTTGCTTTCTGCTTCTGTCGGCATTATACATAGCTCTTATTTGTGGGAGAGAAACATGAGATTCATCTATAATTAGAAGGAAATTTTTTTCAAGAAAATCCATTAGACAGTATGGTCTGGTGCCTGGTTCTCGTCCTGAGAGATGACGTGAATAATTCTCTATTCCGCTGCAATAACCAATTTCTTTCATCATTTCAAGATCATATTTTGTTCTTTGATAAATTCTTTGAGCTTCTATCAACATATTTTTAGATTCAAAATATTTGACTCTTTCTTTAAGTTCTTCTAATATTGAGGTTTCAGCTTCTTCTATTTTTTCTTTTGGAAGAACAAAGTGTTTAACTGGTGGGATTATTATGGATTTTAGTTTTTCAGCAACACTACCATTTATGTTGTTATTTAAGGTTAGTTTTTCTATTTCATCATCCCAAATTTCTATGTGGATAAATTCATTTTTTTTATGAGGTAGATGTATATCAATCACATCGCCCCTAACTCTAAATTGGCCTGATTCAGGTGCAGTATCGTTTCTTTCATATTGTATATTTATCAGAGAATTTAGTAGTTCTTTTCTACTAACTTTCATGCCTTCTTTAAGAGATATGCTCATAAGCTTGTAATCATCAGGTGAACCAAGTCCGTATATGCATGATACGCTTGCAACAATAATAACATCTTTATCAGTTAAAAGCGAAGTTGTAGCAGATAGTCTAAGTCTTTCTATTTCTTCATTGATGCTGGCATCTTTTGCTATATATGTATCAGTTTGAGGGCTATATGATTCAGGCAGATAATAATCATAATAGCTTATAAAATACTCTACGGAGTTTTTAGGGAAAAAAGCCTTAAATTCGCTGTATAACTGGGCTGCTAATGTTTTGTTATGAGAAATCACAAGGACAGATTTTTGATATTTCTCAATAACTTTTGCCATTGTAAAAGTTTTCCCCGAACCTGTTACCCCAAGCAATACCTGGCGGGATTCTCCGTTTTTTATTCCATCATAAAGCTTTTCTATTGCTTCAGGCTGATCTCCTGTAGGTTGATAATCTGATGTTAATTTAAACATTTGGCTTTTAAGGTTGGTTATTTGTTTTTAAATATAAGTTATTCATAAAATATAAACTTGATGTAGACTTTGTTTTTTTCAATGTTAACTTACTGAATTGTTTTTGAGTTTTTGCATATTCAAGGCAAACCAACTTTTAAAATTTCTATTCGTTATTTTTTTAAACATTACAAATTGGTTTAATTTATGAAATTTTTCCTTTCGGAAATTTTCTTGGCTTGGAGATATTTTAAGCCCAAGAGAAATGCGGTTTCAATAATTACAGTAATTTCCATCGTGGGCGTAGCTCTTGGTGTTTGCGTATTGATGGTTGTACTTTCGATAATGACTGGTTTTACAAACGAGATTAAAAGTAAAATTCTTGATACAACTCCTCACATTGAAGTGCTTAGCTATTATTCAAATAAAATTGATGACCCTTATCCTATGATAAAAAAAATAGATGCTCTTGGAGCTAAAGCTGTTGCTTTTTCTCAAGGAGAAGTTTTGGTGCAGTCTGGCAAACAGGTTTCTCCAATGCTTCTTGTTGGTATAGATCCTTACGAAGAGCCTTCTAATAACTTTATTAAAAGAAGTATCGTAGATGGCTCTTATTCGCTAAATCCAGGCGATATAATGGTTAGCTATATTTTAGCAAATCAGCTTGGACTTCAACCTGGCTCAAAGTTGATAATACACTCTCCAGCTAAGCTCAGTGAAATGGTTAAGTTTGGGAAAAACGGACAACTTGAGGCTAATAATTCTAATAAAGTTTACCTTCCGACTGAATTTACTGTGGCAGGTATTTTTAATACAGGACTTTATACCTATGATTCTAAGGTTATTGTTACTGATATTAACGATGCAAATGATCTTTTTGGACTGCCATGGGGCTCTGCAAGCATGATTGCAATAAATACAAACAATCCATTTAATCTCACTTCTATTTATAATGAAATCAGTTCACTTTTCCCTGAATATAGAGTTTTAACTTGGAAACAGCTTAATAAAGATTTTCTTAATGTCCTTGCTGTAGAAAAAAACATGATGTTTTTTGTTTTAATTTTTATTATACTGGTAGCTGCATCAAGCATAACTAACACTCTTATTACGGTAGTAGTTCAAAAAACAAGAGAAATTGGTCTGTTAAGATCGCTGGGGGTAACATCAGGTTCCGTGATGCGTATTTTTATCCTTCAGGGTTTTTTTGTGGGTATTATAGGTACAATTGTTGGATTGTTTTTAGGGTGGCAGGTTATCTTATGGAGGATGGATATTCTAAATTTTATGTCTAATGTATTTCATATAGAATTGTTTCCAAAACAATTCTATTTTTTGAGCTCTCTGCCTGCGTCTATATCACCCAATGAACTATGGATAATTTCAATTTGCACAATTATTTTATGTACGCTTGGTGCGTTTATACCCGCTTATAGAGCAGCTAAACTTGATCCTGCAAAGGCCCTTAGATATGAATGATAAATTATTGCATCTTACGGATATATATAGAACCTATCATTTGGGGAAAGCTCGAATTCCTGTTTTAAGAGGTTTGAATCTTGATGTAAATGAAGGAGAGTGGCTTTGCCTTTTGGGAGCATCTGGTAGTGGTAAAACTACACTTTTGAATTTGATAGGGTGTTTAGAAAAGCCTGATAAAGGGCAAATTTTTTATCGAGATACAGATCTTGGTAGATTTTCAAAGTCGACAAGAACTATTTTTAGAAGGGAAAAGATAGGCTTTATTTTTCAGGCTTACCATCTTTTGCCAGAATTAACTGTTTTGGAAAATGTTAAAATTTTTGCTGAATTAGGTGGTCCCCGAATTGGGGCAAAAAAGAGATCTCAGGAAATCCTTGAAAGAGTAGGTCTTGGGCACAGGATGAACCATAGACCTGCCGAGCTTTCAGGCGGAGAACAGCAGCGTGCGGCTATCGCACGTTCATTGATTAATAATCCTGAAATAATATTAGCTGATGAGCCGACAGGCAATTTAGATTCAAAAACAGGACAGGAAATATTAGAACTTTTTCAAAGTCTTCATGATTTTTCATCTAAAACGATTGTTATGGTCACTCATAATCAAGAAATTGCCAATTTAGCAAATAAAGTTGTAAGAATTGCTGATGGTGTAATTCAATAATGATTAAAATTATACTATAATTGCACTAAAATTAACTCATAATAATCGTAAGTTTTTAAAACTAGTTTAGAGGATTTTATGCTCTGCTCAATTTGTAATCAAAATGAAGCTACAATACATATACAGGAAATTGTTAACAATAAGAAGCAGTCTTTACATATTTGCCATGATTGTGCCGTAAAAAAAGGAATTGAAAATGCTGATATGACCAGCATAAATATCGCCGAAATCTTATACAAACTTTCAGCTGTTAAGGATAATTCAAATATGAGTATTTCAGAGGAAAGTGATATTAATTCAAAAATAGAGACAAGTGCTCCAGCTGTATTAATGTGCGGTAAATGCGGTTGGGATGTTAGAAAATTTAAACAAACAGGAAGACTAGGCTGCGAAGAGTGTTATCGCTCCTTTGCATCATTACTTACTGAAACATTGATGAATATGCACAGAGGACCAATTCATACTGGCAAAAAGCCTTTAATATCAAATATAGGAGATACTTCATCCTTGTTAGATATAATGACTCTTCAAAAAAAACTTGAGCAGCATATTCAACGTGAAGAATATGAGGAAGCAGCAAAAGTAAGAGATAAAATCAATGAACTTAGATTAAATCCATCTGCTGGTAAAGGAAACGAATAATGAAAAATTCCACAGTTGATATTTTAATTAAGCGTAATGTTCCGTGGTTGCCATTGCATAACGCTGATAGCATTGCATTAAGTTCGAGAATAAGGTTGGCACGAAATATTGCTGGAATAAAATTCCCAATAGCATCGAATAATATAGACAGAGAAAACTCTCAAAAAATAGCAATATCTGCAGTAAATAATTCTGGAGTTTTTGAAAATCCAATAATCATGAATGTGAATTCCATGGTTCCTACGGATAGAAATTTATTACTTGAACGTCATTTGATAAGTCGTGAATTTTGTGATGGACTGCCTTTTAGTTCATTAATATTTGATCTTAGTGAATCTTTATCAATAATGTTGAATGAGGAAGATCATTTTCGTATACAAGTGATAAAATCAGGATTTTCGTTAAACGAAATTTGGACTCAAATCAATGATTCGGATGATATGATTTCCAGTAAAATTTCATATGCATACAGCAATACACTTGGCTATTTGACATCGTGTCCGACTAATGTTGGTACCGGAATGAGAGCTTCAGTCATGCTTAATCTTCCTGCTCTTACCATTTTAGGGCAAATTAATGCTGTTGTTCAAGGAGCTGCGAAGCTTGGGTTAACTATTCGCGGCCTTTATGGTGAAGGATCTGAATCTTTTGGAAACCTTTATCAAGTATCTAATCAGAGTACTCTTGGTGATTCAGAAGAACAGATAATAGGCAGAGTTTCAAGCATAATAGGTCAGATAATAAACCACGAAAAAAATGCCAGACAGATACTTCTGGAGACAAAAGCTAATTTTTTGCTTGATTGTGTAGGGCGTTCATTTGGGATTTTACGTTATGCTCATATCTTAAGCGCTAGAGAAGCCCACCAGTCACTTTCAGCATTGAGAATGGGAGTTGATTTAAAAATGTTCAATGTCCTTGCACTTGATAAAATTAATGAATTGTTTATCCTAATCCAAGACTCTCACTTGAAAAAAATAGTCGGAAGAGAGTTATCTCAATATGAAATTGATGTTTTTCGTGCGGAAACAGTTCGAAAGAAGCTAAAAGAAATTTAACCTTACTTATAATAATTCTAACGAGAATATTTAGTGGAACTTGCCATTGCTGTAACTTTGTCATTTTTAGAGGTTACCTTTATTACTTCTGGGTTGCTGTTATTACATGCACTTAGAAATCAAATAGGGAAAACTCCTTTTTATTTAGCGTTAGGTGCATTGTTTATATATCTTCAACTTATTTCTGCTGCTGAATTAAAAGTAGTAACAGGGGTTTCAGGTTTAGATTTTTCAATAGGAAGCACAGTTCTTTTTTTGCCGCTGTTAGGGTGTGTAATGTTGGTGTATATAACAGAAGGCACTTTAGCAACTCAGCGTTTAATAATTGGTGCAGTATGTACTTTTGCCTTATACATATATATAAGTTATATTACTACAATACAATGCAGTTGGAGTGGTTTCAGCATATCTCAGGGACCTACTTCAGATTCTTTACAGTTCCTGATAGAATATAGTCTTCGGATGATGATGGGAAGTGTAACTGCACTTGTTATAGATCTTTTCATATTACCCATATTTTTTCAAAGACTTAGAAATTTGGGGTGGGGAATATTTCTTTCTGTTTTTCTTGCATTGGCTCTCACTCAAATAGTAGATGCTTTTATATTTGTTTCCGTTACTTTTTGGGGTGATCAGCAATTATGGTCGCAGATTACAAGTTCGTATATAGCCAGATTTGCCGTCTCTTTATGGATTGGATTTCTAATTACTGTTTATCTTAAACGTATTGAACGCGATATACCAGGAAAAGGAAAAGGTTCTCTTGATATTGTTTTTGCATTTTTAGGAAGTTATGGAAGAGAAAAAGCCCTTCAAAAAGATTTAAGTGAGTGGGAGGGGCGGTATCGAATGGTTATTGAAAATGCAAGTGACATGATTTTCATAGTAGATAGAAAAGGTAGAATCTTAGATGCTAACCCTCCTGTGGTCCGTTTTATGAAGCCAGTAAACCCTATAGGTTCTTCGTTTGTAAGTCTTGTTGATACGTTTTCTATTTTACCTTGCCTATGGAATAAATTATGCGAACAAGCTGATTCTACTGAAGGCAATTCAGATTCATTTTTAACCAATAAACAATTAAAGCTCACATTGGAAAACAAGAAAATTGTCGAGTTGGATGCAGCTTTTTCAAAAACGTATATTAGAGGAAATCAAGTTTTTATTGTAGTTTGCAGAAACATTACCGAGCGTAATAGGTTGTTAAAGGAAAAAGAAGAGCTTACTGAACAGCTTTATCATGCCCAGAGAATTGAATCTTTGGGAAAGCTTGCAGGAGGTGTTTCTCATGAATTTAATAACATACTTCATGCTATTCAGGGAAATGTCGATTTGGTTTTGATGTTCGACAAAAAACTTTCAGAATCTACTCAAAAACATCTTCAAAACATAATGTCCATGGTGGATAAAGCTGGTGTAATTACTGCCCAGTTACTGGGCTTTGCAAGAAAAAATAGATATAATGAAACAAAATTAGACCTTAGAAAAGTCTTAAAAGATACAGAAGATATGTTTAGGCCATTAGCTAAAAAACTAGTCATATTTTCACTTAATTTGCCCAATTATAGCTGTTATGTAAAAGGAGATCCTATTCAGCTTCAACAGGTTTTTTTAAATTTATTGATTAATGCTATGGATGCAGTTAACCTTACAGGTAAAGATGATAAAATAATTATAGTTACTCTTTCCTTAGGGAAATTTTTTCCTGATGATTGGAGACCTAGAAATGTTGAGGCAAACGTTAAAGATTATTATGAAATAACCTTTAAAGATAATGGTATTGGGATGAATGAAGAAACCATTAGTAGAATTTTTGAACCATTTTATACTACAAAAGAAATAGGAAAGGGGACTGGCATGGGGTTAGCAATGGTGTATGGGGAAGTTACGGGACATAGTGGATTTATTCACGTCAAAAGTAGATTGTCGGAAGGCTCTATTTTTTATATATATCTTCCAATACTTAAGAGTTAGAATATGAATATTGCTGGGAAAAGAATATTAATAACTGGTTCTGCAGTAAGGTTAGGTTCTGAATTAGTCAGAAGATTTGCAGATTTAAATGCAAATATAATTATTCACTGTAATAATTCTTATGAATCAGGATTAAAACTTTTAAATGAAATTGGTGGAATGCAAAGAGGGCACGCTCTCATAAAATGTGACTTATCTAAATTTGATCAACTTGACAATTTGGCAAAAATTTTAAATTCAGTAGATATCTTAATAAACAATGCCTCAGTGTTTGACACTAGGTCTATAACAGAAGATACGCTCAACAATGGGCAAACTCAATTCAATATTAATTTTTGGGCTCCTGTAATGCTTATGCAAAAATTTTATGCTTCAAAGTTAAACAGTGATGGGATTATAATAAATATGTTAGACAGCAGAGTAAATAAAAATGCTCTGAAATGCGGGTTTTATACGCTTTCCAAAATGTCTTTATCAAATGCTACTTTAATGGCAGCTGTTCAAATGGCACCAAATATCAGGGTAAACGGGATTGCTCTTGGGGTGGTTATGCCTCCTGTGTGGCTCCCAGAGTCTAAAATGAAAAAATCTATAGATACTGTTCCGTTACGTCATTCTGTTTCTCTTGACGAACTATTCAATACATGTAGATTTATTGTAGAAAATGAAAGTATAACTGGTGAAATTTTAAACCTGTCAGGTGGGCTTCATCTATAATACTTTAAATATACTTTTCTTTTCATACTTGACTTATTTCTTTATTGAGGCATTTTTTAAAACTTTAACTTTACGAAATGAACCAATTTAGAAAGGTATGAAAGGAGGAATAGTATTATTATGAAAACTGTTGAGTACATAAGAAAAAAAACTGCTTCAGATTCATCTACATGTTCTAAAAAACAAAACCGTTATTCTCTCCTTAAACCTCCAAGTTCCTACTGAAAATATCTTTGACATTTTGTATGATTTTATAACTTATTCAAAACTAAATTTTTATTAATTTTTGATGAGTGATAATTATTACAATCTAGTTCTTACCTAATCCAGATCATAACTTTAGATAAACTTGGTATTTTTATGAAAAAAAAAGAAAAACAGGAAATAAATAAACACATTAAAATAGTTGAAGATGCCCTTTTTGACTATTCAAAATTGTCTCCTCAAGAAACTATAGAAAAATTAAAATCAAGCAAAAGTGGTTTAACAGAAAAAGAAATAGAAAAGCGGCTTGACGATGTAGGATATAACGTTGTAGAAGCTAACAAACCACCAAGGTGGTATAAAATATTGTGGGTTTCTTTTTATAATCCGTTTAATATGATTTTGATCTTTCTGCTGATAATATCATGGCTTACATCCGACTGGGAGACAGTGATTGTTATGGCTGTCATGGTCTTCTTAAGTACATTTCTGCGTTTTTGGCAAGAGCTTAAAGCTGTAATTGCCGCAGAAACGTTGAAAAAACTTGTAAACAATAAAATAATGGTAACAAGAACTTTTGGTGAAGGAGCTGAACAGCTTTCTAAGAAAATAGAAGTACCAGTTGAAGAAATTGTTCCTGGCGACATTGTTAACCTAGCTGCAGGTGACATGATCCCTGGCGACATGAGGCTAATATCATCAAAAGACCTTTTTATTACACAATCGGCAATGACAGGAGAAGCTCTTCCTGTAGAAAAACATGAACATTCGCTAATTACAACTACTAGATCACTTTCTGAAATAGCCAATCCAAATAATGTCAATCTTTCAATACTAGATAAACAAAATCTTTGTTTTATGGGAAGCACTGTTGTCAGTGGTACTGCAATCGGTATAGTTATTTTTACTGGCAATCAAACATATTTTGGCTCAATGGCTTCGAACTTACTAGGGAAAAAACCTGAAACTGCTTTTGATAAAGGTGTAAATAAAGTTAGTAAACTTTTAGTAAAATTTATGCTTGTTATGGTTCCTATCGTTTTTATGCTTAATGGCTTAATACAACATGATTGGTCGAATGCCTTTCTGTTTGCTATTTCGGTGGCTGTAGGGTTGACTCCAGAAATGCTCCCTATGATTGTTAATGCTGGTTTGGCAAAAGGTGCTATAGCAATGGCAAAGAAAAAAACTGTAGTTAAGCAGTTAAGTGCAATTCAGAATTTTGGTGCAATAGATGTACTCTGTACAGATAAAACTGGTACTTTAACTCAAGATAATGTCGTATTAATTAAGCATATACATCCCGATGGTGGGACAAGTAAAAGAGTCCTTTCGTATGCTTTTCTTAACAGTTATTTCCAAACTGGCCTTCGTAATCTTCTTGATAAAGCTGTAATAAATAAAGCTACTGATGTTAAATTAAATGGTATTGCCAATAATTTTACGCTTATAGATGAAATACCTTTCGATTTTGTTAGACGCAGAATGTCGGTTATTTTAAAGAATCATAACAATGGTGAAGTAAGGTTTATCTGCAAAGGTGCTGTTGAGGAAATTTTTGAAAGATGTGCATATACTGAAGATAATAACGGTAATATTATAAGTTTAAATTCCACAGAACGTGAAAAGCTTTGCAATTTGCGCGATAGTCTTTCTGAAGACGGTCTTAGAATTATAGCTGTAGCCCATAAAAAAGTGGTTAATTGGCAAAAAGACAGATTCAATGTCGATGATGAAAGAGATCTTGTATTCGTAGGTTATATTGCGTTTTTAGATCCTCCAAAAGATTCTGCAGTCGCTGCCATTAAAAAAATTCAAGAACATGGTATCGATATAAAAGTGTTAACAGGTGATAATGCGCTTGTTGCTGGTAAAATTTGTAGAGATGTCGGGTTAGAATACAAGCGTATTTTAACCGGGCCTGAAATGTCTAATATGCCTGACGAAGAATTAGCAGAACATGTTAAAGATATAGTAATATTTGCTAAGCTGTCTCCTATGGATAAAGCTAGAATTGTGACACTGATTAAGCGCAATGGCCATGTAGTTGGTTTTATGGGAGATGGAATTAACGACGCATTGGCTTTAAGAGAAGCTGATGTAGGTATTTCTGTTGACACAGGCGTAGATTTAGCAAAAGAAGCTGCTGATATTATACTTCTAGAGAAAAGTTTGCTTGTTCTAGAAAAGGGTATTGTTGAGGGAAGAAAAACCTTTGGCAATATAATGAAATATATAAAAATTACAGCTAGTTCAAATTTCGGTAATGTTTTCAGTATGATGATAGCCAGTATTTTTATTCCATTTCTTCCTATGCTTCCAGTTGAAATAATGATACAAAATTTACTTTATGACATTTCTTGTATTGCTGTGCCTTGGGATAAAGTGGATAAGTCATTTCTTAAAAAACCAAGAAAATGGGATGCAAAGCCAATAGCTGGTTTCATGGTAGTTTTTGGACCTTTGAGCTCAATTTTTGACGTTGTCACCTTTATTGTAATGTGGCATGTATTTAAGGCTAATTCACCTGACCATCAAGCACTGTTTCAAACAGGATGGTTTGTTGTAGGTCTTACAACACAGACTTTGATTTTACACTTTATCAGAACTGAAAAATTGCCTTTCATTCAAAGTCGTGCAGCATTTCCACTTATGTTTACCACTTTTGCAATAATAATACTTGGCATACTGTTGCCATTTACAGGAGTAGGTGAAGGGTTGGGAATGGTTGCACTTCCTATATCTTATTTCTTCTGGCTTGTTGGTATTGACGTTGCTTATGCTCTTTTGACTCAGGCAGTGAAAGTGTGGTATATAAAGAGGTTTAAGTCGCTTATATAAAATAAAGAATGAATCTAAAAATTTTATCGTTCTGCTGTCTCTTATTGCTTTGGCTTACTACAGCTAGTATTGCTTTTTCTTTCACGCCGCAGAACGGTGATCTTTATTTTCAACAACTACCTTCTAGTGAATTTACTGATGCTATTGCATCGGTAACTCAAGGATATTGTGGTTTATCACTTACACATGTAGGAATTTTTGTTTATAAAGATCATAAACCTTATGTGATCGAGGCATATGATAAAGTCAGCCTTACATCATTAAATAAATTTTTAGAAAGATCTTTGAATGCTGAAGGGAAGCCCAAAGTTATAGTAGGGCGGTTAAATGCTGCTTATATAAAGCTTATCCCAAAAGCGCTTAAAAGAGCTGAGAAGTGTATAGGGTTGCCATATAATTTTACATTTGATATCCATAACGAGAATGCTTTTTATTGTTCTCAGTTAATTTACTATGCCTTCATTTCGCATAAAACTGGAAAGTCTATATTTTCACTTGCCCCTATGACTTTTAAGAATCCTGAAACAGGTAACTTATATCCAGGATGGATTTCATATTTTAAAAAGTTAAAAGTTGCTATTCCTCAAGGAAAACTTGGAATTAATCCAGGTGATATCTCAAACTCTAAAGCTTTAAGTATAATGTACTCCTACGGAGGTTTAAAAATTTAAGGTAGTAAGCTCTATTAACGTACTGATATTTATTTGTTGCTTTCTTTTTTAAATATTATAAAAATTTCAGAAATTTAAAAAATAAATTTGATAAGTTTTCTATTCTTTGCTAATGTAATCCGCTTATTTATAAATTATTTGAAAAAGGAAAGTTAAATGGAACAATCAAAGGCGGTTAATGAATGCGTTTATCAAAAACATCCAAAGGCATTTTATTTAATATTTTTAGTAGAGTTTTGGGAAAGATTTGGCTACTATGTAATGAATACTATTGTAGTCTATTTTTTCTTGGTACAATATCTGCATTTTTCAGAAACAGCAGCATTTAATCTCTTTGGTGCATTTAGTGCTTTCCTTTGGGGGTTTATTATAATCGGTGGCTATATAGGCGATAAAGTTTTTGGTACTAAACGAACAATAATTTTAGGAGCAGTAGGTCTTTTAATAGGATATCTGCTTCTTTCAATTAGTGATGCTACCACGGTTTATTTTGCTCTTGCTGTAATTGTGGTAAGTGAAGGTCTTTTTAAAGCAAACCCATCAAGTTTACTTACAAAAGCGTATCAAAAAAATGACCCGAGGCTGCATTCTGCTTTCACGTATTATTACATGGCAATAAATATCGGTTCTCTAATAGCTACTTTTGCTGCACCTGCTATAGCTGAAAAATGGGGTTGGAATATAGCTTTTTATCTTTCCGCAATAGGAATGATTTGTGCATTGGCAAATTTTATTTTTTATAGAAAAATTGTTAAACAGATTGGTTCGTTGCCAGATATGAAACCATTTAGATGGGGCAGATTTTTCATGGTTGTTGCATTTTCAATAGCCTTGATTATTGTCACCGCTATTTTACTTGAGTATATTGAGGTTGCTTTTGCTGTTGAGTATGTTCTTGCTGGCGCTTCTGTTGTGCTGTTTTTTTATTTTATGTCGAAAGTTTCTGAACGCGTTGCAAAAAGAAAAATGTTTGTGGCTTTTATTCTAATTGTTCAAGCAACATGGTTTTATATTCTTTATCAACAGATGTATTTATCTGTAACATTCTTCAGTTTAAAAAACATTTTTCCATCTTTTTTGGGGATTCCAATGAATCAAGTATCTTTTCAGGGATTCGATCCATTAGTAATTGTTATTTTCAGTCCTCTATTAGCTGCATTATTTATTAGTAATGCTAAAAAAGGAAAACCATTAAAAGTAACTACAAAATTTACTATAGGATTTTTTCTTTGCACAATAGCCTTTTTCATCTTATGGGCGAGTACTCATTTTGCTACCCCAAGTGGCTTAATCTCTTCGTGGTGGATAGTTCTATTTTATTTATTTCAGAGTATAGGCGAAATTTTAATAGCCGCAATAGGACTTGCTATGGTTGGTGAGCTCGTGCCTGACAATTATTTAGGGTTTGTTTACGGGTTATTTTTTATTGCTACCGCTATAGGCAGCCTATTTGGTTCTTTTGTATCTGACCTTTCTGTAGCACCACCAAGTTTTACTCCAATACAAACATTGACAATTTACGGAAATTTTTTCTTTTATCTAGGAGCAGCCTCACTTGTCGTCGCTATAATCATTTTGCTTGTTAAACCATATTTGGACAAATATATATCTGTTGAAAAAGTTTAAATCGCATTTTGATTGAATGATTTCATAAACAAAAAGGAATAAGATGAATCTTTCTGCAAATAATTACATATATCCAGATGAATTCGGTCATTTTTCAATATATGGTGGCAGATATGTCCCTGAGACATTAATTCCTGCTTTGGAAATGCTAACTGAAACATATTTAAAATACAAAGATGATAGTTTATTTCTTAAAGAATTTAATTTTTACCTCAAAAATTTTGTAGGACGTCCTACTCCTTTGTATTTTGCAGAAAGACTGACTGAATATATAAATGGTCCAAAAATTTACTTAAAGCGTGAAGACCTATGCCACACTGGAGCTCATAAAATCAACAATGCCCTTGGACAGGCATTGATTGCTAAAAGAATGGGGAAAACTAGAATTATTGCAGAAACTGGTGCAGGGCAGCACGGCGTTGCTACCGCTACAATAGCAGCAAAATTTGGCTTCAAATGCGTAGTATATATGGGCGAAGTTGACATGGCGAGGCAGTATTCTAATGTTCAAAGAATGCGGATGCTTGGAACAGAAGTTCGCAGTGTTTCCGCTGGTCAAAAAACATTAAAAGAGGCTGTTAGTGAAGCTATAAGAGATTGGATAGCGAACAGTCATGATTCTCATTATATTTTGGGATCTGCTCTTGGTCCTCATCCATTTCCAATGATGGTCAGAGATTTTCAAAGCGTAATAGGCACAGAGACAAGAAGTCAGATCTTGGAACACGAAGGACGCTTGCCAGACATGTTGATTGCATGCGTTGGTGGCGGAAGTAACTCTATAGGGCTTTTTTATCCATTCATCAAGGATCCTATTGTCAAATTTATAGGTGTTGAAGCTGGAGGCAGGGGAAGTTCTTTGGGTGAGCATGCTGCTAGATTTAATGGTGGAAAGCTGGGTGTGCTGCAAGGGACGAAAACTTACATTTTGCAAGATGAGAATGGGCAAATAAGTAATACGCATTCTATCTCTGCAGGCTTAGATTATGCTGCTGTTGGTCCTGAACATGCATTATTAAATGATATGGGACGAGCCACTTATGAAAATGTTTCGGATGAAGAAGCTTTGAATGCCTTCTTACTTTTAAATAAAATTGAGGGTATTCTACCTGCACTTGAAAGTAGTCACGCAGTTGCTTGGGCTATTAAAAATTTAAAAGGTAAGGAAAAAAATAAGATTGTTGTGATAAATCTAAGTGGGCGCGGCGATAAAGATATGAATACTGTAAATGCAGCAATCTCATAACTTTCTTATTACTCATTATCCTAAAAAGGTTACTAATTGTATCTGTTGTAAACAATTTATATGCAGTTTATAGTAAATATGCATTTATTTTTTAAAAAATTATAATTGGAGAATTTCTATATGTTAGCTGAAATGAGCAAATTTATTGAAAGAATACCTAAAACAGATTTACATGTTCATCTTGATGGTTCATTGAGATTGTCAACACTTATCGATCTTGCTAAAAAAAGTAAAATAAAACTTCCTTCTTACGAAGAAGCAGGACTTAAAGAATTGGTTTTTAAGGATAAATATTTAGATCTTTTTGATTATTTAAAAGGGTTTGCATATACTTGTGATGTTTTAAGAACTGAAGAAAATCTGGAGCGTGTTTCATATGAATTGGCTTTGGATAATATTGAAGAAAATGTTCGTTATATAGAAGTAAGGTTTGCACCTCAGTTAAATATGAGCCATGAATTAAACAGTTTAGAACGAATTTTACTGGCTGTAAATAGAGGTTTGGAAAAAGCTTCTAAAGAACATAATATTAAATCTGACGATAAAATTAAAAAAGGTGATGACATTCCTTTTAAATATGGAATAATAGTTGGAGCAATGAGATGCTTTAATGAGCATTTTTCGCCGTATTATAAAGATTTGATTGCATGTATGCCTAATGCTCCACAAAAAGAAGTTTTTAGAATTGCTTCGTTAGAATTAGCAAGAGCAGTAGTTAAAATACGCAATGAACATGGAGTTCCAATTGTAGGATTTGACCTTTGTGGTGAAGAGGCTGGCTACGCTCCTGTTGTCCATGCCGATGCATATAAATACGTTCATAAGAATTTTATGGGAAAAACAGTTCATGCCGGTGAAGCTTTTGGCCCAGAATCAATTTTTCAGGCAATAACTGAATGTCATGCAAATAGAATTGGACACGGTACTTATCTTTTTAGTTCATCGAAAATACAGGATCCTGATATTACTAATCCAAAAGAATTTTCAGACTCTCTCGCTGAATATATAGCTGGAAGAAGAATTGCTATTGAAGTATGTCCTACCAGTAATATGCAGACTATTCCCTCACTAAAAAGCATTAAAGATCATCCAGTAAAAGAGATGATTAAAAGACGTATTTCTGTTTCAATATGCACTGATAACAGGTTAATGTCTAACACCTCTGTAACTAAAGAGTTAAAGCTTGTTATAGATAATATAGATATTACAAATAAACAACTTAAGGATATAATTATTGCAGGTTTTAAAGGATCGTTTTTTTCTGGTACTTATGGAGAACATAGAGCTTTTGTCAGACTCGCTATAAATAGAATATACAAATTAGAAAATGAACTTTTTGGGGCACCAATAGCATAGACTTTATAAAATTAACGTAAAATACTTATTAACAAATTAAAAGAAGGGGACGGTTTATTATGGATCTAATAAATCATGAAGTATTAAAAAAAGCTTGGAGTGATGTAAAAAAAACATGGCCTAATGCGAAACCTTTTGCAAGTTTTGTCTTAGGTTCAGGCTGGGGTGATGTAATAAAAGGATTTAAGATTAAAGATGAAATTCCTTACTCTAATATATCAGGTTTTGGAAAAGCTGGTGTTATTGGTCATGCTAGTAAGCTTTCATTAGCAGAAATAGATGGAAAAGAATTTTTTATCTTTCAAGGGCGCAGACATTATTACGAAGGAGAAGGCATTACACCTGTTTTGGTTCCAGCTTATATCACCAAACAAGCAGGTGCTCAAATTTTCTTTCTATCAAATGCTGCTGGCGGAATAACTTATAAACCTGGCGAGCTTATGTTGATAACTGATCATATAAACTCAATGGGAGTCAACCCTCTTGCAGGCGCTCATGTAGAAGAATTTGGACCACGTTTTGCAGATCAATCATCTGTTTATAGTAAAGAGTTAAGAGCATATATAAAAGTTGCAGCTGAAACTGTAAATGTTCAATTAGTCAAAGGCGTGTACTTGGCTAACCCAGGACCAACTTACGAAACTCCTGCAGAAATAAGGTTTTATAAAACGATTGGAGCTGACACCGTTGGAATGTCAACAGTGCCTGAAGCTATGTTTGCTAATTCAATGGGGCTGAAAGTAGCAGGAATTTCATGTATAACAAATTTTGCAGCAGGAATTAGTCCTACGCCTCTTTCACATAAAGAGGTTATAGACACACTGAATAGTATTATGCCAGAGATTTCTGCTCTAATTCCTGCAATTGCTAAAAAATTTGCCGAAGTGTTTTAAGATATTAGTGTTCATTATGAAAGATTTTTAAAAATACGATGTAAATAGTTTTCATATCATTGTTTTGACAATAATTAACCAAGGAATAACAATGCAGAACGAACTTAGATCTTATAATAATCCAACACCTCATACAGTGGCTCAAAGCTGCATGGACTCACTTCATCATGCCGTTGGTAAGCGCTTAGAGTATGCGACTCAATATGATAAATATCAATCACTTTGTTATGCATTAAGAGATGTAATGCTAGATAGATGGCACGCAACTCATGCGAAATATGTAAAAACAAATCAGAAAAAGGTCTATTATCTTTCATTAGAATTTCTAATAGGCAGGGCACTTCAAAATGTCGTAGATAATTTAGGCGCAGAACAACTTATTTCTGAAGGTGTTAAATACTTAGGTACAGAGTTGGAAGAGCTTTATGAGTTGGGCAAAGATGCAGGTTTAGGCAATGGCGGTTTAGGGCGTCTTGCTGCATGTTTTCTTGATTCTATGGCAACTATGGATATAGCTGGTATAGGATTTGGAATAAGATATCACTATGGTATGTTTAATCAGGATATAGTTGACGGTTATCAGGTGGAAAAACCTGATAATTGGCTTTTGGAAGGCTACCCATGGGAGATATTAAGGTATGACAAAGCAGTAAAAGTTCATTTCTATGGAAAAACTACCGCTTCATTTGACGAAAATATGAAGTATTCTGTCAAATTAGTTGATACAGAAGATGTATTGGCTGTTCCGTACTACACTTTTGTGCCAGGCTATGGGACAACTACCGTTAATTCTCTTATTTTATGGGCAGCAAGACCCACATCAGATTTTAATTTGAATTACTTTAATGAAGGTGATTATTTTAAAGCTGTAGAGAAGAAAGATGAGTGGGAACTTATTTCAAAGGTACTTTATCCAAATGATAATTTTGAGGCTGGCAAAGAACTCAGACTTAAACAGGAATATTTTTTTGTTTCAGCTTCGCTTCAAACAATTATAAAAAAATATTTGTCTCAAAATGACAGTTTGGACAATTTAAATGAAAAAATTGCGATACAGCTTAACGATACTCATCCAGCTGTATCAATAGCTGAAATGATGAGGCTTTTAGTTGATGAATATGGTATGAATTGGGATATAGCATGGAATTTAACTACAAAAATATTCGCCTATACAAATCATACACTTATGCCAGAAGCTTTGGAGAAATGGAGCGTTTCTCTATTTTCTATACTTCTACCTCGTGTGTTGGAAATCATTTATGAAATAAATAGACGTTTTGTGGACAAACTTAAGAATGAATACCACTTTGAAGACTCCCTTATTAGAGATATGTCTATCATTGAAGAGGGAGAAGAAAAAATGGTAAGAATGTCATACCTTGCAATTGTGGGGAGTCATTCTGTTAATGGCGTTGCAAAGCTTCATTCAAAACTTTTAGCAGAAAATCTTTTTGTTAATTTCTATAAAATTTGGCCCGAAAAATTTAATAATAAAACTAATGGGATAACCCAAAGAAGATGGTTGGATCAATCGAACAAAGGATTATCTAATCTCATAACTAAAACTATTGGCGATAGCTGGAAAAAAGATTTATTTCAGCTAAAGAAATTAGAACCTTTAGTAAAAGATAAAAATTTTATATCTAATTGGCGTGAAGTAAAACTTCAAAATAAAAAGAATTTGTCGAATTACCTTGCTTCTGAATATAACTTTAAAGTAGACCCAAACACTATGTTTGATATGCAGGTTAAGCGTATTCATGAATATAAGCGTCAATTGTTAAATGTAATGGGCGTTGTGCATCGTTATATTGTGTTAAAAGAGCATCCAAAAACTGATCTTGCTCCAAGAACAGTCATGATAGGTGGGAAGGCTGCACCTGGTTATTTTATGGCTAAGCTTATTATTAAATTAATAAATGATGTCGGAAATAAAATCAACCAAGATCCTAATACTTCGGATAAATTAAAACTTTTCTTTTTGCCTAATTACAGGGTTTCATTTGCTGAGAAAATATTTCCTGCAAGTGAACTTTCTCAACAAATTTCTACTGCTGGCACTGAAGCTTCAGGTACTGGCAATATGAAATTTTCTTTGAATGGTGCTTTGACCATTGGCACATTGGATGGAGCTAATATTGAGATAATGGATGCTGTAGGCAGAGAAAACTTTTTCTTATTTGGAATGACTGAAGAAGAGGTTTCTGCTTTAAAATCAAACGGTTATCATCCATATGACTTTTATATTTCAAACCCTGCAATTAAAAGAGTTATAGATCTTATTGGGGGTGGATTTTTTTCAAATGGTGACCACACAAGGTATAAACCTATTATAGATTCATTGCTTGGTAATGATAATTATATGTTGTTGGCTGATTTTGATAATTATATAATAGCTAATGAAGAAGTAGATCAAGTTTATAAGAAAGATGATATTTGGACACGTAAATCAGTTATTAACGTAGCAAACATGGGATATTTTTCCAGCGATAGAACAATATCTGAATATGCATCAGAAATTTGGGGATTAAAATAAAATTTTTTATAAAATTATCCTGATTTTAGGCGAAGATTTGCAGTTAAATGTAAATCTTCGCTTTTGTTTCTGCTAGATTTAGACATTTCAACTTTTTTCTTTTAAACTTTATTTTTTTGCTAGAGTTGTTACTTTTGTAAGTGTATATTCAGCCTGTCATTTTAGCTTTTATAGGATATTACTTTTTACTACAAATAACTAGAAAATAGGAGGGTGAATATGAAAATTCTAATTGCAGACAAATTTCAAGAAGCATATTTAGAGGATTTAAACAAGTTAGGACATGAGATTACATTAAATCCTGATTTGAAATCTGAAGATATTCCTTCAGTAATAAAAGGATATGAAGCTTTAATTGTCAGAAGCACAAAAGTTAAAGCTGATACTATAGAGGCCTCAGATAAATTGACTTTAATTATCAGGGCAGGGGCAGGGGTTAATACGATTGATGTAGAATTAGCAGCTTCAAAAGGAATATTTGTATGCAATACTCCTGGCAAGAATTCTATTGCGGTTGCAGAATTGGCTTTTGGTTTAATGCTGTCAATTGATAGAAAAATCCCTGATTGTGTAATTGATTTAAGAAACGGAGCTTGGAATAAGAAAAAATATTCTAAGGCAGATGGTATTTGCGGTAAAACTCTTGGCATAATAGGAATGGGAGAAATTGGCTTGGCATTTGCAGATAGAGCTAAGGCTTTTGGTATGAATATAGTAGCTTTCGATCCAATCGCTATAGTAAATCAAACCGAAAAAATAAAAATTCGCATAGAAAATAGAACTTTTTCTTTCTGTGAAAAAATAGAAGATTTAGCAAAAATTTCAGATGTTATTACAATACATGTTCCTTCCAATCCACATACACAAGGAATGATTAATAAAGAGTTTTTGAATAATGTCAAAAAAAATGCAATAATTATCAACACCTCAAGAGGTGATATTATAAATGATGCTGATGTTCTTGAGGCAATTAAAAATAAAAACATAAAACTTGGGCTTGATGTTTTTAATAATGAATGTCCAGATGGAACAGGTAAATTCTCTACAGAACTTTCAATTAGTCCAAATGTTTATGGAACTCATCATATTGGCGCTTCAACTGAACAGGCTCAAGATGCTATAGCATTGGAAGTAATAGAAATATTAAAAGCCTTTGAACGAGGAGAAGTTTTGCATCCAGTTAATATGGAAATACGCCCTGTTACGAAGCATACCTTGATAATAAGAGCTTATGATAGAATTGGAGTATTTGCCTCAATATTCCAGACTATAAGAGATAATGGAATTAACGTCCAACAAATGGAAGCAAAAGTTTTTGCTGGTGAAAATGCACAGCACATAACACTATATTTAAGCAAAAAGCCATCTGAAGATACAATCAAAAAGCTTCTTGTATTGGATAATATTATCAGCGTTGATGCAAAATCATTGATAGATTAACTTTTAAAATATAAATGAAAGGGGTTATTATATGTCAAAACGTGTTTTTAATTTTGGTGCAGGTCCATGTACTTTGCCTTTAAGTGTTTTAGAAGAAGCACAGGCTGAATTTACAAACTATATGGACAGTGGTATGTCAGTAATTGAAATGAGTCACAGAGGCAAACAGTACGATAAAACGCATCTTGAAGCCATTGCTGACACAAGAGAAGTTTTTGGTGTGCCTGATGATTTTGAAGTTATTTTTGTCCAAGGCGGAGCTACGTTGCAATTTTCTATGATTCCTATGAACCTGCTAAATGAAGGCGACAAAGCTGCATACATATGTTCAGGTGAATGGGGAAATAAAGCATACGAAGATGCTTTAATCTATGGAAAAGCATACAAAGCTTGGGATGGTGAAAGCATTAATTATGTCAGGATGCCTGAAAATAAGGAACTTAAGTTAGAGCCAAACACAAGATATTTGCACATAACTACAAACGAAACAATTGGCGGAATAAGAATAATTGACTGGCCTAAAGTAAATGTTCCTATAGTTGCAGACATGTCTTCTGATTTTATGTCACGTCCTATTCCATGGGAAATTTTTGATCTTGTTTACGGAGGCATACAAAAGAATCTTGGACCGTCTGGGATGGCTGTAGTCTTTATTCGTAAATCAATTTTGGAAAAATGCAATAAGAAACTTGGAGTATACCTCAAATACACAACACATGTAAAAAGCAATTCTCTATACAATACTCCACCTGTATTTCCTATTTATATACTTGGAAAAGTAATGAAATGGATGAAAAAACAGGGCGGTTTAAAAGGTATTGAAAGAAAAGCAGACGAAAAGGCTGCTATTATTTATAATGTCATTGATGGCAGTAAGGGATATTACAGTAATCCTATGAACAAAGTACATCGCTCTGTTATGAATATTGTATTTAGGCTTCCTACTGAACAGCTTGAAGAAAAATTTGTAAAAGAAGCAACTGCTGCTGGTATGATTGGATTGAAAGGCCATAGAAGCGTAGGTGGATGTAGAGCAAGCTGCTATAATGCACTTCCTAAAGAAGGTGCATTGTTCTTGGCTGATTTCATGAAAAAATTCCAAACTCAAAATCAAGCATAAAATAAATTTAGCTAGATTGGCAACTGTTAAAGGTTCCAATCTATTTTAAAAAGGGTATAAAAATGTCTATTATAAAACCATTTAGAGGTTATACGCCGGTTAAAGAATATGCAAAACAAGTAGCTTCTCTGCCTTATGATGTTCTAAATACAGAAGAAGCTAAAATTGAAGCAGAAGGTAATCCATATACTTTTTTAAGAGTAGTAAAATCTGAACTTGAATTTCCAGAAGGGACAGATATTCATTCAGAACAAGTATATAAACGAGGTGCTGATAATTTTCAAAAATTAGTAAAACAAAAAATATTTATCAGAAATGACAAGCCTACTCTTTATGTCTATAGACAAAAAATGGGGAATTTAGTTCAAACAGGATTGGTTGCAGGGGCTTCTATTGACGAATATGATAAAAATATTATAAAGAAACATGAGCTTACAAGAAAAGACAAAGAAGATGATAGAGTTAAGCACATTGATACTGTTAACGCAAATACTGGACCTGTATTTTTAACATATCACCATCAAGATAAAATTAATGATCTTATATCTGAAATAACATCTAAAACTCCAGATATTGATTTTGTAGCAGTAGATGGGATTCAGCATGTATTATGGATTATCAAATCTGATGAACAAGTTAACAAATTAGTTAAATATTTTAATGAAATTCCTGCTCTTTATGTTGCTGACGGACATCATAGATCTGCTGCTGCTTCTAGGGTACGTGCTTTAAGAAAAGCCGCTAATCCAAATCATACTGGAAATGAGGAATATAATTTTTTCTTATCAGTTATTTTTCCAGATAATCAATTGACTATAATGGATTATAATCGCGTATTGAAAGATCTGAACGGACTTACTTCAAGTGAGTTTATGAACAAAATAAAAGAAAAATTTGACGCTAAAAAACTAAACGTTTCTTCTCCAGAAGAAGCAAAACCTGTTAAACGTGCAGATTTTTCAATGTATCTTGATAAACAATGGTATAATTTAACTCCAAAGTCAGGAGTTGTACCTAAAAATGATCCTGTTAATTCTTTAGATGTTTCACTTTTGCAAAACCATGTCTTAAATCCTATTCTTGGTATAGTTGATCCAAGAACAAGCCAGCGAATAGATTTTGTAGGTGGAATTAGAGGGCTTAAAGAACTAGTAAAAAGATGTGAAAAAGATTGTAAAGTTGCCTTTGCTTTGTATCCAACAGGAATGGATCAGTTGATGGATATTGCAGATGCAGGAATGATTATGCCACCAAAATCAACTTGGTTTGAACCTAAGTTACGCTCTGGAGTGGTTGTAAGACCGTTGGTATAGCACATATTATATAATTCAGGTTTTAGAAGAGTAAATATCATTCTAAAACCTTTTTTTTATTTTATTTTTTTAAACTCATCTTTGCCAATTGGAATAAAAGCCGTAATAATAAATGATGGTATAGTGCAAAACATTATCCAAATAAAAAAATACTTATACGTAAAAAATTCCTGTAAATAACCGGAAAACATCCCAGGTACCATCATTCCTATAGCCATAAAAGCCGTGTTTATAGACATAAACGCTGTTTTATATTTTCCTTCTGCAATTTTGAACATATAGGTCATAAAAGCACTAAATCCGAAACCATATCCAAACATTTCAATAATTACTAAACTTGAAATTAAATACGTGGATTGTGTTTGCGTGAAGCTCATAATTACATAGACTATATCTGGTATATTTATTGCACACACGCAAATCCATATAAGTTTTTTTAAACCAAATTTATATATAAAAAAACCACCTAATATACCGCCGATTGTAAGTGCTAATATGCCAAATGTTCCGTATATAATTCCTAAATCAGAAGTACTCATACCAAGTCCGCCCGACTCAGGAGCATCGAGCATAAAAAGTGATGAAATTTTAACAAGCTGTGACTCCGCTAATCTAAACAACAGGAGAAACAAGATGTAAACGATAATATATTTTCTTCTAAAATATGATTTAAAAATCATACCAAACTCTTTTAAAAATGAGTTGTTTTGGATAGAATTATCTCTTTTTTTATTTAACAAAGGCAACATGAAAATGTTGTAAATTCCTATTAAAATGAAAAATACTGCAACAATGAAAAATGTTATGGCATACGAATTTCGAATTGAGTAAAAATTAAATAGATATCCTGCGAGCGTAACAAGACCACCTTGTCCTATAATCATGGCAATTCTGTAAAAAGTGCTTATCCACCCTACATAGCAAGCTTGTTGTTGTTTTGTTAATGATTCAATATAAAGACCGTCGCCTGATATATCATGAGTTGCTGAGGCAAATGCCATAATCCATAAGATAGCTAGTGTATAACTGAAAATATTATCATTTCCAGTAATAAAGAATGAAAGAAGCCCAAAAAGAATTGCAATTAAAAATTGCATAGCTACAATCCAGATTTTATTATTTCCGAAAATCTGAATTATTGGACTCCATAGAGGTTTTAATGTCCAAGGTAAGTAAAGCCAGCTTGTATAAAATGCAATTTCAATGTTTGAAAAACCTAAATTTTTATACATTATTGCTGAAACAATTATAACTGCAGCATATGGTATCCCACTGGGTATGTAATACGAAGGAAGCCATAGATATGGTTTTTTTGTCCCTTTTATTATGCGTATATTTTCCATTTTGTATAACTTTAAAATATTTTTTTGAAATTTAGATATTCTCGATAATATTGTAAATATTTGTTTTTTACAATAGTATCGATATTGTTTATACGTAAGCTTCAATTAAATTTCATTTTTCGCAATGATTTTATTTAACATCTAAGAGGGTAAAATGTATGTTTAAAAAAAGAATTTGTCTTTCTTTACTTTCTGTTTTTGTACTTTGTTCCATATCTTTTCCCGCATTTTCAGCTGATACAACTCCATTTAAATTCTGTTTTTGGCCAAATGCCAGCATCCCATCTACGGATTCTGTCAGAGGAATGAATATGGGATTTATCGATTATGGCAACAGTGTAGTAGGGGTTGAGCTCGGTTTATTTTCTATAACAAAGTATCTTGTTGGTGGACAATTAGTATTTATTAATGCAGGCGGGACATTAAAAGGCATAAATTTAGCTGCATTAAATTTCGTAAAACGTACACAAGGAGTTCAGGTTGGAGTTTATAATGATGCTGCTACTTTGGCATCTGGAGGTCAAATTGGAATTGTTAATCGTACAATTGACGGTAAGGGGATGCAGTTTGGACTTGTCAATATAATGGATAATGGATTTGCACATGTATTTCCTTTCATTAATTTTCCGAAAAATTGGTTTAAATAAAAAAACTATTCTATAAACAAAAAAAGACGGATTAAAAATCCGTCTTTTAAGTTTAATGTGTCAGATTTACTTGTTAAAAGTATTTGCTACTTCTTCGAGAAGTGGTGCTTTTACATTTGAATACATCTTTAAGGTTTCGCCTCCTATTAATGTTGATTGAGAGAAATCTAAATCTCCAAACACCGTCCAAATAATAACTCCTCCACCGTTGTTGTTTACGATATAATTTGCTTTTTCTCTTATAGATGCAGGATTGTCATAACTTAGAAAGTAGTTGTCTTTTGTCATATAAGGAACTTTTGCAACATTGTCCCAATGTTCTATCCAGCCTTTAGTATTATTTTTTATGTAACTGTATGTAGGTGATCCTTCAAATACTTTCCAATTAATTAAATCAGAGGCAGAGTTTAATGTACCATCTACCCAAAAAGATTGCATTGTTTTTAATGTAGGTGCATTATAAAATGCCTGCGCTTGCGTTGTAACTCCTCTACCGTAAAAAGCCAATCCCATATTTATTTTTTCAGGATTAATGTTTTTGGTTTGAGTCAGATATTTGAATGTTCTATCCCATGAAAATTCGTCAGAATTACTATATAGTGCCGAATTATGACCAGCTTTTTCAGACCATCCGCCATTAAGGTCGTAGCTCATGATATTATAGTAATTCATTTCTTGGTCAAGTAATTCCCATTCGAATTTATCAAGGCTTGCTGGTACTGCGCTAAATGCAGCCGTTATAATTTTGTCACTGCCAATTGCTTTTCTTATTTCTTGCATAAGTATTGTGAAATTATGGTAATCTTGGTCGCTATAATTTGCAATATTCATTCCTGCAGAACCAGGATATTCCCAGTCAATATCAATGCCGTCAAAACCCATATTGATAAGTGTCTTGCAATCGCTAATAAATTTATTTCGTTTTGCTGAGTCAGTTGCCATTTCAGGAAAGTGTTTGCACATGCTCCAACCACCTATTGATGCCATAAGCTTTACGCTATTTTCTTTGCAAAGAGCAAATAATCCTTTACTTCCGTTTTCTGATGTTTCAGTTAATGGAAACGAACCTGTTTTATTTGTATTTTTATTTTTCCATCCACCGTTGTAGCTTTCATAGCCTAGAGCTGTTAAATAGGAGTTAATGTTCCAATATTGAGTTGTATCCCCATAAAGGAGTGGAATATCCCAACTACTGTACTTGTCAGAGTGAATTAACGGGGCAGGAGACTGCACCGCATTTTCATCATATCCTATAGAATCGGCAGATTTCATTGCCTTATTTCTATAATCAGCACTGTGGAGACTTCCATCATTTGCTACACCAAAGAACGAATAATTTAATATTGTGTATTTAGACAAATTTAAATTGCCTGCATGAAGTGATCCTTTTGCTGGATATCCTTTATTTACGGCATCCCAATTATCCCATTGCGATATGTAGCCTATAATTTGTCTTGTTGATTTTTGTGGTTCTCCTGTTTTTTTGATAATAACCGTTATCATTTTAAATGCGGTGTTACCTATTAAGTCAGATGCCTCTGCAATTATGGTAAAATTTCCGAAATTTTCTGGCAACCATGATCTACTTGTTCCATTAATTGTACTTCCACCTATTGTTATTTTAGAATCTTTAATATCATTATCTTCATCAGTTACGTTTATATTTATTTGAATAGACGATAGTGAATCTTGTTCTATAACTTGTCCGTCATAAGGAGTTATAAATGCAATTGCAGGTGGATTTGACGGTTCTTCGTTTTCAGTAATCGTGATTGTTATCTTTGCAGAAGATATATTTGAATTTCCATCTGCTATAGTGTAGTTAAAAGAGTCTGTGCCGCTGAAATCAGTATTAGAAGTATAAATAACTGTATTCCCAGAAATAGTTGCAGTTCCGTTTGATGGAGTAGTAATACTGCTTAATGAAATTCCTTCGCCAGTATCATTATTTAATACGTTTACAGTTACTGCCGTTCCTGTGATTGTAGAAGCTGTATCATTGATAGCAACTGGAAGAATAGGTGTATTTGGCTTCACTATTGTTACGTTGATTGATGATGAAGATGTGGCATTATCATTATCAGTAACGTAAGCAACAATATTAAATGTCCCGTAAGCATTAGGCGTCCACAAAGCTGAGTCAGCATTTAAGAATTCGCTTCCGTTTACAGTTATTTTTTTTGCAGTAACAGTTCCATCTGAATCAGATGTTTGGATAGTAATACTAATTGGTGCGAATGTGCTTTGAGTAATTATTGCGTTTGTATTTGGTGAAGTAATCGATACATTTGGTGAATTGTTCGATTCATTATCATTAATGGGCGTTGGATTAGCAAGATAATTCATTACTTTTCCATATAACCAACCGTTATCATCAGTACTTGGGTTTTGCCCAACTATTCCTGTAGTGCTTCCACCACCCCATAGAATTGAGAAAATATTGGCATCTTTTAACTGATTTAAGTTATTTTTGCTCCAGTCGTACCCTTTTATATTTGTGCCAGGAATAAACTGTAAATAATCAACTATTGTTGTTGAAGTTGGTACATAATAACTTCCTGCAAAAGATGCAATATTTATATTTTTAATATAATCAGCTATGTTTGATAAATCAGAAGTTAATTCACTGTTACCAAAGATATAATCAGGTTCCGTCGAACCGTTATAACCTCTAGTGTCGATATCATTAACTGTTTGCATATGTCCGCCTGGTATTTGCCATAACATTACAGGTACGTTATTTAATCCTTTACTTACACCACCTGCGTATTTAATGAAGACGTCCATGTCACCTGCATTGTAGATGTATGCGCTTACATGTCCAGGAAAAACATCTCTTTCGTATTTATCAAATGTAATAAAATCAGGCTGATATGCACCATTAAACACTTCTAATGTGTTTAAGAAATCTATGGTTTTATTTACATTAGTTGTTATTTCAGATGAATTTGTTCTTGCTGCATGTACCCATAAATGTGCTCTGGTATCTCCTGCCCATACATTTAACTGCCAGCTGTAAGGAACAGTAGGGGCAAGTTCTTCTGTTAACCAATTTAAAGAAGCAATGTATCCTTTTAATGTATTATTGTCGCTAAATTGAGTAGGTATTGTTATGTTTTTGGTTATTGTACCATTTTGTTCGGCACGGTTAATTGCCTTTTCTATGGCTGTTCTGACTTTTATTTCTTTATAAATATCAACATCACCGCTCTTGTGTACTTCACCAAGAAAGTCTGGGTTAAGTATTACAGTTGCAGGAATATCTCCGATCCCAACTCTACCCTTAAAATCATTTACAGTTTTTAAAAAGTATATATAGTTGTAATAATGCATCCATAGATTTTCATCATTGTAGAGATCTTGAGATGTTTCAGTAGCGCTTCCGCTTGCATTTACCGTGTAAAATACAAATGTAGGCATGATATTTTTGCCATAATTTAGCTTGAATTGTTCAAGTTTATTCATGATATTGAGTGTTTTAGTAGTTCCTTCTATGATAGAACCTGTATCACCAGCACCATTGCCATCGTAAGTAAACATAGAATAAACAGCATCTTTTCTTGCAACTAGACTGTTCATATCATAATCACTGCCTATAAAACATGAGCCCATGGCTATATAATTAGGCCAACCTTTAACTGTACCTGAACCATTAGGTATATTATTGGGTTTTGCTATATAAACAGCGATACCTTTAGCAGATGTGTTTGATTTTTTATCTTTTGCAGTGACTGTTATATTGTGTTGTCCGTATTTTGAAGGTGTCCACGATGCTGAAGATGAGTAGTAGATATTGCCATCAACAGATATAGAGAATGTATCCAAATCGTTATCTTGATCAGTGATAGTAGCCTGTATTGAAACTGCTGTAATTGGTTCCATTGTTATTGTTTCACTATTTGACGGAACAAGAATTAAAATATTAGGAGCAGACCCATTTGTTGTGTTTCCCCCTGAATTTTGACCATTGAATGTAATTGAAGAAGGAAGAGATTTATTCCCATTCATTCCTAAAGTAAAATTGCCATCGCCACTACTCCATTCATTGTTTTTAACCTGATTTGAAGTAGAAGTATTTTCTGAAATTCCCCAAGAAGATGAAATTACACTGCCATTATCAAATGCCATGTTCATCGTCCAGCCTTTTTGAGCACCGGAGATATTGCCATTAATTTGGTAACTTCCATCCCAAACGCTGCCAATAATGAAAGTTATAGTGGTTCCGTTAATTGTAAATACTTTTTTATTTACATCATTTGGTTTCGCTGTAACATTCACTGTTACAGAAGCTGAGCTTGTTTTGGTATTTTTATCTGTTATTGTGTAGTTAAATGAGTCTGTGCCGCTAAAAGCAGTATTCGGAGTATAGATAACTGTATTTCCAGAAATTATTGCAGTCCCATTTGAAGGAGTAGTAATATTACTTAATGAAATTCCTTCACCTGTGTCATTAGTTAATACATTGACAGTTGTTGCAGTTCCTGCAATTGTAGAAGCTGTATCATTATTGGCAATTGGAAGAACAGCTACGTTTGGTTTGGTTATGGTTATATTAATAGAACTTGAAGATGTGGCATTGTCATTATCCGTAGCTTGAGCAACAATATTAAATGTCCCATAAGCAGTCGGCGTCCATGAGGTAGAGTCTGTATTCAAGAATTCGCTTGCGTTTACTGTTATTTTCTTTGAGGTAACAGTTCCATCAGAATCAGATGTCTGAATCATAATATTGATTGGAGCGAATGAGCTTTGAGTAATTACTGCATTTGCCGTTGGTGTTATGATGGATACTGAAGGAGGAGTATTTATTTCGATTGGCGAAAGTCCGATTAGTTCGGCTATTTTTTTCCCTGTACCCCAAGGTTGATGAGAGTAGTTAACGGAAAGTTCTCCTTCTTTTATTTCTTTTGCATCCCAATCGGCACTCCAATTCATGAAACCTGAAATTTGGGTGTTTTCAGATTGCATTTGATCCCAGGCATTTTTGATTTTTTGTTCAGTAACAGTGTATAATCCGTTGCCTCCAGCTGCTCCATCTGTTGCAGGTATTCCAAGCACGAATTTTTCTGAAGGAATAAGCACTCCCGTCGAACCATTGCTGCTAAATCCTTCTGAGGTTGTTCCAGCCCAAGCCATAGCAGCTAAAAATTTATCCATGCCATTCCCAGGTGTGACTTTTAATTTGTCATATCCTGTTACTCCATTTGCACTTCCTTGGTTATAGGTTTGAGGCCAAATATAGTTAAAATTATCAATACCGATTTTATTTATAAGATTTTTGTAGAAATCAGATGCTAGAGGATGACTTGAATATGGTGCTGAGCCGTATGTGTAAGGAATTAGATAAGGCCATTCTGGTGCTGCTGTAAGCCAAAATTCTATTCCTTGTGCTTTAAAATTATTTACAATTTCCAATGTTCTAGTTGCAAAAAGATTTACATCTATTTGTTGTCTGTTGATTAAAGAAGATTCTATATCAATATCTAATCCTTCAAAGCCATATTCTGTTATTATTGCAGAAACCTGGTCTTTATACTTATCAGCATCAGGTGCACTTTGAATTTTTAGATCAAATTCTGCACCGCCAAGAGAAACCAATACCTTTCTTCCTTGAGCTTTTGTTTTTGCTATGTATTCTTTAACAGCTGCTTTAGAAAAAGAAGTGCCTGTATTATTGGAAGGGTCGCCTAACGAGAGTTCAAAATTCCCATTATTTGTAATTATGAAAGCTGTTATTATTACATTGTAAGAAGGATCTATTTGATCCATAGCCATCCCATTTGAAAAAATGGTTTTCCCATTAGTAGAATATGATTCATTACCGCCCCATGCACACCAATATGTAGCGTTTACTTTGTTTACGTGAGGGTTATCAATTGTTTTTACTGAAGCAATACCTGTTGCTGTAAGGCCTAATGCGTTAACAATAGTATATTGGAAATTATCATTTCCAATATATTCATTGTTTGGTGTATATTTTATATTATTATTTTGAATCAAAACTGTTCCGCTTGAAGGTGAAGAAACCGAACTGATTGTAAGTGATGCAGGATTTGAATCTGTGTCGTTTGAAAGAACATCAATGAGAACTGACGAATTTTTATAGGTCGTTGCATTGTCATTATTAGCTACAGGTGGAGTAGGTGTTGGGTCTGGATCTGGGGGGATGCTCTCCGATGTGAATTTTAAATTGTTAGGTAATTCAGTTACAGTTTTACCATTTGGTGAGAATCCGTAAGATAAAGTTAATATTCCTCCAGGTTGAATTATTTTTGCACTGTCCCAACTTTGATTTTTATAAATATAAGTGTCTCCACTATGAGACACCATCACAGCACTTCCCGGTGTTTGCAATTCGTAAGGGAAATTAAATTCAATTTGCCATCCATCAATTTTTTTATCACTATTGTTTTTTATTGTAATATCGAAGTTAGCCCACCATTGTCCATTGCTGGTGAATTTAGTTGTTACTTCTACTGCCGATAATAAATTGCATAAGATGAAAAATAATGTAAAAAACATTCCTGCCATGAGCTTTTTAGAATAATGAATCGTTGAGTTTTTCATAGAGTCACCTTTTTGTTGATTAATATTAGTAACTTATTGAAATGACGCGTTCGATGGGAGCAAATCATGTGCCAACTTCTATTTTGAGCCTAAAAATCATTCATGTAAGAAGTAAATCACAACTAAATGTTCGATATTGAACATTTAATTGTAAATGTCTGTCCATTATTATGATATGCTTTATGGATAAAGTCCATTGTACAGGTTGACAGTGCCAAGTACTAGTTTAAGATAAGGATGTATAGCATTCCAACGCCTTTCCATAGAGATGAAGATAACAACAGCAGATTAATGGAGAAAATCATTGACTTAGAAAGCTTATTTGAAGGTTCTAATCGAGTTAGAAAGGATAAGGAAAGCTGTGTAATAGATAAAATGAAGATTGAAGGATTTTTAGATAATACTTATGGTTTTAGACCCAAGCGAAGTGTTAAAGATGCAGTTGAGCATTTAGGAATTTTTATTGATTTAGGTTATAAATGGACAGTATATATAGACCTTTGTATATGCTGTAGTACATTAATATTTATCAAACGCCGTATATTGAACGGTACGTACGGTGGTGTGAGAGGCCGATAGCTGAAATAATCAGCTATCTCCTACTCAATTGAATTTAAGTAATTGATTTTATATTATCCGAATAGACATTACTTATTATTTTGGTTAAAATGACTCTCTAATAAGAAGTTAAAATAATATTTATGGAGAAACTATGGATTTTTTAAATTATACCGAGTGTTATGAAACTTTATCTGACAAAAAAAGATGTTTACTTGACAAGCTTTTTTTAAACACAAGAGGATACTTTTTCCTCAATATGATCTACATTGTTTTTTGGTTAAGAAGAGAGATACTTCAAGGGCGTTATTCAAATGAAACATGGTGTGATGCCTGCGATTTTGTCCGTGTTATAATAGAAAAATGCGGTGGGAAAATTCATGTGAAAGGCATCAATAACATAAATTTTGTAGAAGGTCCTGTTGTTTTTATCAGCAATCACATGAGCACATTGGAAACTTTTTTGCTCCCTGCAATTATTGCACCTAGAAAACCCATTACATTTATAGTTAAGCAAAGTTTACTGACATATCCTGCTTTTGGAACGATTATGCGTGCCACAAATCCTATTGCTGTTGGTAGAGAAAACCCAATGGATGATTTCAAAGTTGTAATGAAAGAAGGAGTTGAAATTTTGAACTCAGGAAAATCTATAATCGTGTTCCCTCAGAGTACTCGTGGACCTGAATTTAATGCAAAAGAATTTAATTCTATAGGGATAAAGCTTGCAAAAAAAGCAGGCGTACCTGTAATTCCATTAGCGCTGAAAACCGACTTTTGGGGAAATGGTAAAAAGATTAAAGATTTTGGGCCTATTACTAGAAAAAATGATGTTTATTTTGAATTTGACAAACCAATTATGAAAGTTGAAGGAACAGGAAAAAATGAACACAGTTATATCTGTGATTACATTGAATCAAGATTAAATGAATGGAAGCAAAAAATATAATTTTATTATCTTATGAAGCTTAAGAGTAGATGTGTAAGTATAGATCAGGTTATTGATGATCTGCAGACTTTTGATGTAATTTTAATGCATGGATTGTTGCTTAGCAGCAGGCTTATTGAACTTGCTGAATTCAATAAATGGTCCCATGTGGCAATGGTTGTGCGAGGCGACGATCTTGGAATTGAAGGTGTAAGAGGCAGAGTTTTTTTATGGGAATCTACTGATTATAATACGTTGCAAGATCCATTTTTAAAGAAAACAAAACCTGGCCCAATGCTTGTCGATCTGAGAGAAAGAATAATCGATAATTACACAAAAAAGACTGATATTGTCAATGCTGTCAGGTATTTGCATGTAGAGCGTACTGAAGAGATGTTTAAGTATTTAAAAACAGCAATTCGCGAAATTCACAACACTGATTGGACTACCATTCAAGCAATTGTTAAGACTTTATTTAAAGGCAGAATATTAAAAAAAGAAAAAGAAAGCGATGAAAAATATTTTTGCAGTGAGCTTGTAGCTTACACCTATAAAAGAGTAGGTCTTCTTCCGTCAGATGTTTTAATTAATAGTTTGGAGCCGAAGGATTTTGCCTCAACTGGCTATCTGCCTCTTCTTAAAAGAGCTTGGATGACACCAGAATTATATTTTTCTGGTTAACGAAGGATAAGTACATCGAAGTTATTTTAAGAATCGATTAATTTACGATAAAGCAGCTTAAAGCATGATATGAGTTTTTTTAAACGAATTTGTTATGAGTATAGTTATGGATTTAGAAAATGTAAGTGAAATATTTGAACAGCTTGTCCCTTCATTGTACGCGAATGTAGTGGCTGTAGAAAATGCTGACGACGAATTTGCCGAAATTTTTACGAGGGAAGGAGATTTTATAAAAAGTGAAAAAATCAAATTTGCCCCTTTTATTCTTCTTACTGAAGAAAAATTGCTTGAAGGTTTTGACGAAACTGTAAAAATATTTAATCTTTCAGGTAAAAACACTTTTTCGTATTTAGTCAAATTTCCCTCTATTTCTTTCTATGAAAAGGCACTTCTGTTTTTGAAAAAACAGACTGGTTTTTCTGCCTCATCAGCAGGGGCTCCCTATAAAATTTTTTCAGATATGCAACAACAAATTTTTATTTCATTAAAACTGAGACTTTTTAGAGGGATGAAATTTGAAAACTTGAGAAGGATGCAGATAGATATTGAAACGTTAACTACTGAAGGATATGAATTTCCGAATTCTGAGCGAGAAGGGGATTCCATTGTAATTATCAGTATGTCAGATAATACAGGCTGGGAAGAGTGTCTTGTTGCTGATGGAAAAATTAAAACAGAAAAAGATATAATTGCCGAATTTGTAAAAATTTGCAATGAGAGAAATCCTGATGTTATTGAAGGTCATAATTTGTTCAGATTTGACCTTCCGTTTATTTTTACAAGGGCTAAACGTTATAAAATAAAAATTGCAATTGGAAGAAACGGAGCATCTCCTTCTGTTAGAAATTCGAGGTTTACTGCAGCAGAACGGACAATTAACTATAAACGTGTTGAAATATATGGACGTCATGTTGTTGATACTTATTTTCTTGCAATGTTGTATGATGTGAGTCACAGAAGCTTAGAAAGTTTAGGATTGAAGTCAATTGCTTCACATTTTAAGGTTGCATCTAAAAATAGAACTTATATTGACGCTTCTAATATTCTTGAATACTTTAACAATGAACGCGAAAAGCTTATCGATTATGCCTTAGATGATGTGAGAGAAACAAGAGCAATTTCAGAAATATTTTCTCCAAGCTATTTTTATCAAGCACAACTGCAGCCTTTTTCGTATCAAAATATAACAGTTCGAGGCAATGCGACAAGAATTGACTCTATGCTTGTGGCATCATATATAGATTCAATGGTGTCTATACCGATTCCTTTGCCAATGAAACAATTTGGAGGAGGATTAACAGAAGCAGTTTCTACTGGAATTTTTGATAACGTTTGGCATTGTGACATAAGATCTCTTTACCCTTCGATAATCGTTGTTGAAAACATTAATCCAATGCGAGATACTCTTAATAAATTTACCTTTTTTTTGTCAAAATTGAGAGATGTTAGAATAAAAGTTAAGAAAATGGAACAAGATGCTTTAACATTAGAAGAAAAGGATTTGTGTAATTCTCTTCAAACCAGCTTTAAAATAATGATAAACTCTTTTTACGGCTATTTAGGATTTGCTCAAGGGACTTTTAATGATTCAGAAATGGCAGATAGAGTGACGACGAGAGGGCGAGAATTACTTAGGATTATGGAACAGTTTATCTCTAATAGTAAGTATAATGTAATTGAAATGGATACTGACGGCATTTATTTTCAGCCTCTTAAGAGTGATCTTAGACCTAAAGAAGTTGAAAAACAGATACAGAAAGTTTTGCCAGACGGAATAGATGTAGAACTTGATGCAACTTATAAGAGAATGTTCTCGTATAAGAGCAAGAATTATGCTTTGTTAACTAATGATAATGAAGTTATTCTAGCAGGAGCAGCACTCAAATCTAGGGGAGTAGAGCCAGTAATAAGAGAATATTTGAAATCATTTATAGTTCTCTTGCTTAATTGTAATTATGGTGAAATTGATAAAATGACGCAAAACCTTAAAGATGAAATAGCAAATAGTAAAATATCTTTGTCTAAATTAGCTAAAACAGAAACATTAAACGATTCATTGGATTTATATAAAACGAAACTTCAAAATGGAGGCAAGCGAAACGCCGCATATGAACTGGCTATTGCTTCAGGCAGAGCCTATTCAGCTGGCGACCAAATATCTTATTATGTGACAGGTAACAAGAAAAAAGTATCTGTTGTAGATAATAGTAAATTGTTACCTAAGAATCCTGTCGAACGTGATGAAAACACACTATATTACATTTCTAAAATTGAAGAATTGTATGGCAAATTTAGCCCATATATTCCTAAAGAGAAGCAGGATGAAAAACCATTTTGCTTGGAATAAAATATAAAACTTTAATTTTTTGAATGTTATTTTGTTTCGTTTCCTGCACATTGCAGTCTGGAGATTAATAACAGTATGATGCAGCCTTGCACGAGGCATATTATTGCTGTTCTGTAATCTCCCCAAATCATTGGAAGAACGCTTAAGCCTATTACTACAGCCAAAATATGCACGCAGGCTACGGCACTTTTTTTTGACATTCCCATTTTGCAGAATCTGTGTGATATATGGTTATGATCACCTACATAGATGGGTTTTCCTGCCTTCATCCTGATGATGCTTACGCTCACCATATCGTAAAGCGGTATTGCTAGAATAAATAGAGGCACCAGTACTGCAAGGTGAGTTGAAGTAGTTCCAGGTTTATAAAATGTTGATAATGCTCCTGTTATCCCTAATATATATCCTAAAAAATGACTACCAGCATCTCCCATAAATATTGATGCAGGATTGAAGTTGAAAAACCAAAATCCGATACATGCACCTAATCCAGCTGATGCCAAGCTTGCAACAAAATAATGTTTGAGAAGTAATCCTATAAGAGCAAAAAAGAAAAA
>ORMF010203579.1_pt1 | contig 37653 bp, 43 predicted proteins | sample 1779871 | NCBI WGS metagenome assembly ORMF01 (sample SAMEA104232316, study PRJEB22302) | groundwater metagenome | biome: forest; feature: aquifer; material: groundwater | place: USA | collected 2011-08-07 | depth 5.4 m
CAGGTCTGGGAGGCAGCGGCCATGGCGGCGCACCACCAGGACGACCACATGATTACGATCCTCGACTACAATAAATTTCAATTGGACGATTCCACCAAGGCGATCTGTGATATGGAGCCGGTCATCGATAAATGGAAATCCTTCCGCTGGCACGTGCAAGAAATCGACGGGCACGACCTGGGCGCCATTCTTGCTGCAGTCCAGACAGCGCAAAAAGTTAAAAATCAGCCGGCCATGATCGTGGCCCACACTATTAAAGGAAAAGGCGTCTCCTTTATGGAAAACAACAATCATTTTCACGGCGTTGCACCGACGAAGGAAGAAATGGAACGCGCGCTGAAGGAATTGGCCTGATGGAAAAAAAACTGGGGAAGGCGACAAGGGACGCGTACGGCGAAGCGCTAATCGAGATCGGCAAGTCCAATCCGAACGTGGTTGTGCTGGATGCCGATCTCTCCAAATCCACGAAGACGGCCGACTTCGGAAAAAATTTTCCGGACCGCTTCTTCAACGTCGGAATTATGGAAGCCAATCTTGTAGGCGTGGCCTCGGGCCTTGCCGCTGCCGGGAAGATCCCGTTCATCTCCAGCTTTGCCTGCTTTCTTGTCTGTAAAGGTTTTGACCAGTTCCGGATGGCCGTCGCTTTTTCCGAACTGAATGTGAAGGCCGTTGCCTCGCATGGAGGCATCTCGATCGGTGAAGACGGCGCCTCGCAAATGTCGATCGAAGACATTGCGCTCACCACGTCCCTTCCCGGGTTTGCCGTCATGGTCCCTTCCGATGAATTCGCAACCCGCGCCCTGATCCAGGCCTCAGCCCGGCACGAAGGACCGGTGTATGTGCGGACCGGCCGGCCGAAGGCACCGATCGTTCACAACGCCTCGACGAAATTTGAAATCGGAAAAGCGATCCGCGTGCGCGAAGGAAAAGATGTTTCGATTGTTGCCAATGGACTTCTCGTTTACGAAGCACTGGCCGCGGCCGAGCAATTGGCGGCCGAAGGCATCAGCGCCTCGGTCATCGATATGCACACCGTCAAACCGCTCGATGAAGCCATTCTTTTGGAAGAAGCCAGGCGCACTGGCCACATGGTGGTCGCCGAGGAACATCAGATTTGGGGCGGCCTTGGCAGCGCAGTCGCACGCTTCCTCTCCACCCAATTGCCTTGCCGGATGGAATTCGTTGCGATTGCCGACACCTTTGCGGAATCCGGTGCCCCCGATGAATTAATGGAAAAATACGGTCTCACCGCGCCCAATGTTGTCAAAGCCGTCCGGCGCGTTCTCGGCAAATAGATCCTGCCGTCTCGTTGAGCTCAAATGAAATCAAAACCATCCCTTCGTTTTCCTCTTTTCTTACTCTTTCTTTTCTTTTTTCTCCCGCGCATTCTTTTTGCGGCGACCTCCGAAAACGCCATGGTCGTCACCGCCGATCCTTACGCGACAGAAGCTGCGGTGGAAGTTTTGCAAAACGGCGGCAACGCGGTCGATGCCGCGATTGCGGCGCAGTGGGTCCTAAACGTTGTCGAACCCCAATCCTCGGGTTTGGGCGGCGGCGGATTTTTCCTTTATTACGAGCAGGCCACCAAACGTCTCTACGCCTTCGACGGCCGTGAAACAGCCCCGGCCGCGGCTTTTTCCGAGATGTTCCTCGACCCCGCTACGGGCGAACCCTTTCCCTTCAAGCCGGAACGAATCACGGGAGGACTGGCGGTAGGCGTTCCGGGGACGCTGAAACTTCTGAAAACGGTGCACGATCGTTTCGGCAGCAAAAAATATTCCTTCGCCGCGCTTTTTGACCCGGCGATAAAACTCGCCGAAAAAGGTTTTCCCGTTTCGGGCCGCCTGGCCCACTTCATCGACCAGGAAAAAAAGCGTCTCGAAATTTTTTCCGATTCCAGACGAATTTTTCTCGACGAGAAAAAAGAACCGCGCAAAACCGGCTTTCATCTGGTCCAGCCCGAGCTGGCTGCCACTTTCCGCGAGATCCGGCAAAACGGGATCGATTCCTTTTATGAGGGTGCGATTGCCCATGATATGGTAGACGCCGTCAAAAATTCCCCATACCGTCCCGGCCTTCTCACGGCCGACGATCTTTTCTATTACAAGGTCCAGGAGCGGCAGCCGGTCACGGGAAGTTATCACGGCTACCACATTGTGAGTATGGGGCCGCCTTCTTCCGGCGGTACAGCCGTGATTGAGGCCCTGCAGATCCTCGAGTTCTATCACCTCTCTGCGCACGGACGTACGGCTGACGGCCTGCATCTTTTTGCCGAGGCGCAAAAACTGGCCTTTCAGGACCGCAACCGCTTGCTGGGTGATCCGGATTTTGTCTCGGTCCCGATCGAGCGTTTAATTTCCAGGGAGTACGCCAAAGAACGGGCGCGCGAAATCCATTTTGATGATGCGATCCCCACGCCCGAGGCGTCGGTGCGGCCGCTTCATTTGGAAGGCACGCACACCTCGCACCTTTCCATTGTGGATGAACAGGGGAATCTCGTTGCCTACACCACGACGATCGAAGATATTTTTGGATCGGCGCTGATGGTGCCCGGCCGCGGATTTTTTCTCAATAACGAGCTGACCGATTTTGATCCCGTGCCTCGCGACACCCAGGGAAAACTTGTCCCCAACGCACCGGGACCCAAAAAACGGCCCCGAAGCAGCATGTCGCCGACTTTTGTTTTCCAAAAAGACCGGCCGATCCTGATCGCGGGTTCTCCGGGCGGGGCCTCCATCATCCCCACCGTGCTTAACATCGTGGTCAACCTGATTGATTTCAAAATGTCGGCCTACGATGCGGTACGTGCCGCTCGTGTTGCCGACAAAAACGGTCCCCTGGAACTCGAACCCGGGCTTTTTAAAAATAAAAAACTCCGGCGCGACCTGGAACGCAAGGGGCACCTGGTGACGCAGAGTCCAGTCATCGGCAACGCCCAGGTGATTTTTTTTGATCAGAAGCGGCGGCGTTTCACCGGTGTCAGTGACCCACGCGGTGAAGGCAAGGCCGAGGGGTATTAGAATGGCACAAAAACGAAAGACGCTTTATCAGGGCAAATATATCCGCCTGCTGGTGGAGCGCGAGTGGGAATTTGTCCAGCGCACCAACTGCACCGGGATTGCGATCGTGATCTCGATGACGGAGGACAAAAAAATCGTCCTCACCGAACAATTTCGCGTAGCCGTGGGCAAGAACGTGATCGAATTTCCGGGCGGGCTTGTGAATGACCCTGAGACTCAAGGCAAGGAGACGCCTGAGATTGCGGCCCAACGGGAACTTTTGGAAGAGACCGGTTACGAGGCCAAAAAAATGCGCCTGATTCTCTCCGGGCCGGCAAATACCGGCCTCTCCACCGATATCCTGATGTTCTTCCGCGCCACAGGCCTGAAGCAAAAATCCGCCGGCGGCGGGGTAGGGTAATACGAGAAAATCAAGACCCACGCCGTACCTTTGAAAGACATCGTCCGCTGGCTGGAGCGGATGAAGAAAAAAGGCCTGCTCGTCGATCCAAAAGTGTACGCTGGCGTTTATTTCCTAGAAAAGAATTTGTAACTTACAGGGATTTTTTTCATATAATCTTAAAACACTAAGGGAGGATTTATGAATCTGGCATCTGTCGTCGTGGCATTCTATGGTTTTTTCACTTTAGTCGGCGGGGTCATCGGTTACGTCAAGGCCAAAAGCACCGCCTCTTTGATCGCGGGCCTTACCTCGGGGCTTGTCCTTTTGGCGTGCGCTTATGGGATCACCAAAGGCGGCCGGGCACCGCTCGCCGTAGCGGCCCTCGTATCGCTCCTTCTGGGCGGACGGTTCATCGGCACCTGGCTCACACATCACCGTCTGATGCCAGACCTCTTAATGATTGTCTTTAGCAGTTTGTCGCTGGCAGCCATCTTATTCGTTTGGCTAAAGCGTTAACCGTTCACCGTTCACACTCCTGAAGGGGGTTTTTATGAAAAACGACTTTGATTCCATCGCCTTTGACCGTGCCGAACGCAGTTTTCTCGGCCGTGTCTATCAATGGATGGCCGCGGGACTTGCGTTGACCGGTTTTGTCGCTCTTGCCGTGGCTTCGAATCCCGCGTTTCTACGGGCCTTGTCGGGGGGACTTTTTTTCCTGCTGATGATTGTCGAGATCGGCCTGGTGATCTGGCTTTCGGCGCGCATCCAGCACCTCTCGATGGGGGCGGCCCTCACCGGTTTCCTGGTTTATTCAGCGCTGAACGGAATGACCCTTTCTTTTTTGTTCGCAGTCTACACCGGCGCCTCGATCGCGCTCACTTTTTTTGTGACGGCCGGGACGTTTGCCGGCGTCAGTCTTTTCGGCGCGCTGACGAAAACGGACCTGGGCTCCATGCGCGGCTATCTTTTTATGGGGTTGATCGGGGTCATCTTGGCGAGTGTCGTCAATATCTTCCTGCATTCCTCGGCGCTTTACTGGATCCTGACCTACGCCGGCCTTGCCGTTTTTATCGGCCTGACGGCTTATGACACCCAGCGGTTGAAAGCCCTTCAGCGCTCCGGTGCCTCCGACCAGGTCGCAATCCTCGGTGCGCTGACCCTTTATCTTGATTTCATCAATATGTTCGTCTTGCTGCTTCGCATCTTTGGGAGACGCCGCTGAAACCGTACCTGGACCTTCTTCGTCACATTCTTGCGCACGGTGCGCAGAAAAAAGACCGGACGGGTGTGGGGACCCTCAGCACGTTTGGTTACCAGATGCGCTTTGATTTAAACGAAGGCTTCCCGCTCGTTACCACTAAAAAAATCCATCTCAAATCCGTCATTTACGAACTGCTCTGGTTTTTGAGCGGAGACACGAACGTAAAATATTTGCAGGAACACGGCGTGACGATTTGGGACGAATGGGCGGATGAAGAGGGAAATTTAGGGCCGGTTTATTCCAAACAGTGGCGCTCGTGGGCAAAACCCGATGGGGGAACGGTCGACCAGATTTCACAAGTGGTCGACCTGCTCCAAAAAAATCCTGACAGCCGGCGGCTTATCGTAAGTGCCTGGAACCCGGCCGAGATCGACGAAATGGCCCTGCCCCCCTGCCACTGCCTGTTTCAATTTTACGTCCAGAACGGAAAGCTCTCCTGCCAGCTTTATCAAAGAAGCGCGGATGTTTTCCTCGGCGTGCCTTTCAATATTGCCTCTTACGCACTGCTTACCATGATGATTGCGAAGGTGACAGGCCTTGGTCTTGGCGAATTCATTCACACGTTTGGCGATGTTCACATTTATTTGAACCATCTCGACCAGGTGCAGCTGCAGCTGGCCCGTGACCTGCGCCCGCTTCCCACGATGCGTCTTAATCCCATGGTCAAAAATATCTTCGCTTTTAAATACGAAGATTTTACGCTGGAAAATTACGACCCCCACCCCTCCATCAAAGCCCCGATCGCGGTCTAATTCCGATGAAGCTCTATCACGTCGTCGCCATGGCGAACGGCCGGGTCATCGGCAAGGACAATCAACTCCCCTGGCATTTTTCTTCCGACCTGAAACATTTCAAACAACTGACGACCGGAAGTACCGTCATCATGGGCCGAAAAACCTACGATAGTATTTTGGCCATGAACGGTGGAAAAATTCTCCCGAACAGAGAAAATTTTGTGTTGAGCCACAAACGATATCCCGTTGAAGTAGAAAAACTCCACTTTTTCAATTCCATAGAAGAAGCAATGAGTAACCTTCAAACAGATAAGGCCTATATTATCGGGGGACAGGAAATATTTTCGCAAACGATGAACAGAGTCGATGGAATTTATCTGACAAACATCAATGCCGATTACAAAGGAGACGCCTTCTATCCGGAACTGCCGTCTTCATTCAAAGAAAAATCGAGGACTCTGTTACAAGAAAACCCAAAAATCGAAGTCATTTATTACGAAAAACAGAAAGTCAAACCATGAGAAAACCCTCTTTTTTGACTGCTCTTCTTTTAAGCGTCTTTTTGTTTTCCCATCAAGCAGCGGCTGGTCAAGAAACCCTCCTTCCGAAAGTGGAGACTTACGATGAGCTCGTTCACGCCATTCGTGAAACAAGGGCCGCCTCTCAAGCCCGCATTGAAGCTGCTGTGGAACAGGAAAAAGTCCGTGAGGCCTGGGAGACCGGCAAATTGATTGATACTCACATTCTGTTTCAAAAAAAAAGAGCAAAATACGGTGAAGAAGTCTTAGAAAGACTGGCTGACGACCTCAAGACAAGCCGTTCGGAGCTTAGTTTTATGCTGCAATTTGCCCGTGCCTACCCAATTTTTTCGCCTGCGAAAAAATTTATCTGGTCCCATTATAGAGAGCTTTTTTCTCTCAATGATCCCAAAGCAAGAACAGAGGTAGAGGAAGAGGCCGTTCGTCAAAACTGGGGCCGCGACCGGGTCCGGGAAGAAGTCCGGAGGCGGAAAGCCGCCTCCTCCTTGTCATCCCCGAATACCTTAGTCGGGGATCCCGATCTCCCCGAAATCACGCCGGGGCCGTTGTACACCTACCAAATGATTCGTTTAAAAGACGAGCTCAAAATCGATTTGGGATTTGGTCTGTACCATGATCTAGCGGAAAAGGATGCAAAGAAATTTAAGGAAGGCGACATCCTGTCCGTACGAGATGTCAATATCTCGACGGACGGTACTTGGGCCACGGGGCCCAAGTATATTAAAGCGGAAGGAATTTCTGTATCCGATCTCTTTACCTATTCTGCTCTCGTCACCCAAGTGGTCGACGGCGACACTTTCCATGCCCTGATTGATTTGGGGTTTGGCAATACGTTCGCCCAAAGAGTCAGGCTCCGGCGCATTGATGCCCCCGAACTGGTAAGCGCCGAAGGCAAAGAAGCGAAAGCTTATTTGGAAAAGATTCTGGCCCGGGACAAAGGACGCATTTTAATGAAAAGCGTCGACATCGACCAACACGGTCGCCCCATTGCAGATGTGTGGGTAGATGGAAAATCCATCGATCAAGAAATGCTGGATAAAGGATTGGCAGTCGCAGTACGAGACTAACTCTAAGTCTCGACTGCGCAGTACCAAAACAAAAGTTTTGGTGCGGTAAGGATGAGCGAATGAACTTGGTGTGCTTGTGCCTATGCTGCTTTCTTGTAATGATTCACGTAGCGTTTCAGGACTTCACGCATCATTCGCTGGTACTTGGCGCCCTTTTTTTTCGCGGCCTTTTTGAAAAACTCGATGGTCTCGGCGTCCAATCCAATGGTCACAATGACGGTTTTGGCCTTAGCCAGTTCCTCGGGCGGAGGAAGGAAGTCGGGGACTTCAGTCAACTTTCCAATCGGCATGTCAGAATCAACTTTTCTTTTTTTCATAAACAGTCTCTCCTTTTCTCCAATAACCAGCGCCAATGATGCGAATATCGCTTCCACGGTAGGTGAAGCGCACGGTCAGTACCTTCCCTGCGACTTTGCCGAAGCAGAAGAAGCGTTCTTCTTCCCGGCTGTGTCGGGAGTCATGAAGGATTCTCCGATGAGGGTCCCGAAAAGCCACTTGCGCGGTCTCAAAATCAACCCCGTGCTTAAGGATATTTTCAAGCTCCTTGTGCCTGTCCCAAAAAAATCTTATCATGGGGCCTTGGGCGAAAGAAGCTTAACATGAATATTTATGATTGTAAATATGATTATATTTAGTAGCGGCATAAGCAGTTCCTCGTGGGATTTAGTATAATAGCATAATATTATGAAAATAAAGCATATAATAATCAAGCTTCGACATTCAAGCTGTCCCCTTTATTTTTAGACATCGACCAACACGGCCGCCCCATCGCCGATGTGTGGACACAAGGAAAGTCCGTTTGACCAGGAAATGCTTGATCGGGGGCTGGCTGTGAGATTAAGCGAATGAAATCAACTTAATAACAAAGGAAAACAAATGCCATTTCAATATCCCAACGCCCGTCTGAGTTTAAAAGTTCTGGTTACCGCTTTTCTGCTCTTTGTCGGGGTCGGCTACATATTCGGCCTCGTCAATATCTACAACAACGTCGGTATGAGTTATACCGGTGTGGTGGTCCACTACCGCGGGGGCGTGAAGGAAATGACCGTTCCTCCCGAATTTGCTTTTGCCAAACTCGTTCAGGAACACCACGTCCACCTCTTCAGCCTTTCCATGCTTTTCTTCATGGTCGGCCTGCTTTTTACCTTCACCAGCCTTCCCGAATTTGCGAAAGCGATTTTTGTCGCGGCCCCCTACCTTGGGATGTTTTTGGACTTCGCGAGCCTGTGGCTTGTCGTTTTCTCCTCTCCTCTTTTTGGCTGGTTTTCGATCGCGTTCGGCTTTTTTATGGCCCTTTCTTTTTTCATGCTGATCGGCAGGCCGCTTTATGAAATGTGGGTATTGCCCATTTGGGAAAAAAAGTGGAAAGAAAAAATTCCATGGTTCCTAAAATAAAAAAACGAATTCTTCAGCCGTTCTTCTTTTTAGCCGTTCTCATGTCAGTATGCCCAGGGGTCTGGGCCGTCGAAGATGAGGGATTCTCTCCTCTTCAAATGCAGGCCCTCAAAGGAGCCAAATACGTGGGTTCCGAAACCTGCGGCGCCTGTCATGAAAAAGAGGTGAAAGAATTTCAATTATCCACGCATGCACGCGTGAGTGTCCCGGGTGAAGGCTTGGAAATGCAGGGTTGCGAAATGTGCCACGGTCCGGCCAGCCTTCACGTCGATGCCAGCGGCGGCAAAGACAATATCCTTAATCCTAAAAGCGACGTTGCCACCTGCTTCAGCTGTCACGGTGACAAAAAAATGGAATTCAACCTTCCGTTTCACCATCCCGTGCTGGAAGGAAAAATGAATTGCACGGCCTGTCACAGCCCTCACGGGATGAACGTCCGGCCGTGGTCGGCGACGACGATGAACTCGACCAACGAAGCCTGTTTCAATTGCCATAAAGTACAACGCGGCCCGTTTGTCTTCGAGCACGAGGCCCTTCGTGAGGGCTGCACCACATGCCATCAGGTCCATGGTTCTATGCATGACAAAATGCTGGTGGCCCGTGACAGCAATCTCTGCCTGCGCTGCCACACCCAAATGAATTTTCCGACAATCGGCAAGCAGAATCACTCAGGGCGTCTGCCGCAGGGAACTTGTTTCAGCTCCGGCTGCCATACGGCAGTGCATGGCTCAAACTTTGACGACCACTTACGGTATTAGACGATGAAAAGGAAAATCCTTCCGGTCTTCCTGGCCTTGTGTGCGTTCGGGGGCCGTTTTCTTTTTGCCGAAGAGCCAAAGATCATGGTTGACGGTGCACCGCTGCGTTATGCCTTCGTGGAGGGTGACGCCAACAAATTCCGTGAACAAAATTGGATACGAGAAGGCTACGCCGGCGGCATTCAGGAATTTTCCCTGGAACAAAAGAACCTTCCGCAGGATTTGTCCGTCTCGATGGAGGGTCATGCGATTGTGGAAGATAACGATTACGAGGCCCATGTTTTGGTGGAGAAAAAGAATTTAGGTTTCACCAAATTCGAATATCAGGAGTTCAGCAAATTTTTTGACGACACCGGCGGCGTTTATGCCCCTTTCACATCCTTGCGCGTGAACAGCCTCGGCCGCGACCTCGAACTAGCAATCGGCCATTTGCGAGTGGAGGCAGGACTGGTTCGCGAGGGGCTGCCGAAAATTTCAGCGGCCTACGAACGCCGTTTTAAGGACGGCGCCAAATCGCGTTTGAGCTGGACGCCCGTCAGAGAAGGCGCTGTGACACGGGAGATCGGGCCTTCCTTTCAGGAAATCAGGGAGGTGGTTGACTCCGTGGAAATCAAGGCGGAACACACCCTGAAGGGTATCGAAATAAAAAATGAGGAGAGGTGGGAGTGGGTCGACACCGAACTTTCGCGAGAGGAAAAAAACCTCGCCACCACGGGTGTGGCCGCGGATGGCAAGATCCGCGTCCAAACTCAGAATCCTAAAAGCAAATTATTCAGCACGACCACGGCCCTGCAAAAATGGTTCCGGGAAGACCGTTTCTTCAGCGGCGGGGCCTACCATTTCCTGCACATGAGCAATTCCGAAATCGAAAACATCTTTGAAATGAACAAGGACCGCGCGATCTTCAACTTTGCTAACCCGAAACAAATCCGTAATGCAAGAGCGGACAACGAATACGATGCCCACACCTGGGTCGGCAGTCTGATGTTTGTGCCCTGGAAGCCATTCAGCGTGACCACGAATGTCCGCACCGAAGTCATGGACCGCTCCGGAAACTCCAGTTATCCTCAAGACACAACCCTCGGGACCCCGGACGGCATCATCAATAATACGGAAATTTCCCGCACCGAAGACCGCGTTGGCCAGGTGGGGGAGAGCCTTTCCCTGCGTTACACGGGGATTCCCCATACCGCGCTTTACAATGAATTTGAATTCGAGCAGGTGCGCAACTGGTTGAGCGAAGACCGCCACAGTCTCGCCGGTCAGTCCGCTTCCAATGGCAACGAAGCTTTTGGCCGCGAAACTATCACCCATACCAGCCGGGGCATTTGGACGATCGGAGGACAATTTTTACCGTGCCGTTTTGCCGACCTCTTTGCCCATTTCCGAATCCACCGCAACAACAACGATTTCGATGACAAACGCGAGACCCAACCCGGCGCCAGCACCTCCAAGTCCGCTTTCTTTGATGCCCTGAACATTCAGACCGAAGAATTCACGACTCATCTGGCCTTAAAGCCCTTCCCCTGGCTCCGGCCCTCGGTCCGTTATCAATTTCAGATGCGTGATTACATGGCCCGTGTGGAGGATCTAGAATCGGTGACGACCGAGATGGATTCCCATATCTTTAACTTTGATGTCTCACTCCAACCCCGGAAGAATTGGCTGATTGTCTCCGGCGTTTCCCCACAATATGCCTGGGTCGAGACACCGGCCCGTTTTTTCGGCACCGGAGGGGCCCCGAGGTTTCAGGCCAATATTTGGACCTGGTTTTTCAACATGAGCTGCAATTTAAATGAATCCGTGAGCCTGACGAACAATTTTGAATTTGCCACGGCCGATAACTTCAACGACCATACCGAAGGCGGCCTTCCGCTCGGGGCGGCCTATCATCAATTGAATCTTTCCTCAAGCATCAACTGGAGTATCACCAAGCATATAGGTCTTCAGCTGGAGTATTCCTTTTATCGTTACGCAGCCGACGAACGGGTAAGTTCCGGTGATTACTACGCGAACCTGATTGCCTTGAAAACAAAAGTGGACTGGGCTTGAATCGTAAGATAGGGGAGGACGAATGAGATTTTTAAAAATAGCGTTGATGGGCCTTGTTCTTTCGGCGGCTTTCGTTTTTCTTCTTTGGGCAGAAAATGTTCCGGCCGATAAACCCTCGCCGGAATTGATCGCCGAAGGACGGGAACTTTTCAACAGCAATAAGGGTCTCAGCGTCAAATACGCCTGCATCCTCTGCCACAAGCAGGAGAAGGCCATCAAAAAATCCGTCTTGGAAAAACTCGGAGACCAACTCCCGGTCGTCATCAACAAACACATCACGGAAAAAGCCAAGGGTCCGGCGATTGCCGCGGACAGCGAACAAATGAAGGCCCTGATGGCCTACATCCGCTACGAACACAGCAAATAGATAGGCTGGCCACAACACAAAAAACGGTGACAGGCACTTTTTCCGAATGTCTTGGGTGACTGTCACCTAAATGTTCAGCCTTTGCCGCTTTAAGCCCCCCGTCTGTTGGGTAACCTCTTATACCAATGTATTTTATGATATAGAGTAATCCATTGGTAATCAGTCAGAGGGGTTGACTATTTTACCAATGTAAACTATTATTGACACACAAACATTGGTAAATAAGGAGCCATCTAAAATGGAAATGCTAAAAAGTGTTTTACAGGAAGAGCTAGAAAACAGTTATCGGAGAATCTCTGCCTTTGAAAAGGCGCTTCAAGAACTTCCGAAAGGCTCCATTCATGAAAAGGTAGTTAACGACAAGAATTACTTTTATCGTGTTTGTTGGAATTCTAAAGCCAAAAAGAATAGTTTTGAAATGCTGAACGAGAAACCTTCAAAAGAATGGCTATTAGCTTATGAAAGAGCAAAAGAAAAGCGGGCCAACTATAAAAACCAAATTAGAATCCTTAAACTGCAGGTCCAATTTTTGAAAAGGGTGCTACGTGCAAGAGAATTTCGGATTGCTGAAAAATGTACTCGAGAAGCTGCATAAAACAGGCTGCCTCGAACACATTATCCTCATAGGCTCCTGGGCCTCTCATCTTTACGAAGTTTATTACAATTCCGAAGAATACCGCCCGCTTATCCGTACCTCCGATGTCGATTTTCTAATTCCAAATCCCCGCAAAGTCAAAGCAGTCAATATCAATGTAGGTGAAATTCTTGGCGACTTAAATTTTGTGAAGTCTTTTAACCGCAGCAATGGCATGGTGAAGTATGAACGTGAAGGCTTGACGATCGAATTCTTGGTGCCTGAAATGGGCAAAGGTGGACACGAGCCGCTTAACATCAAAGAATTGAATGTTATGGCCCAACCGTTACGATTTTTAAATATGCTTACCGAAGATCTTTTAGTGGTTCAATATGAAGGAATGGATATCAAAGTCCCTGATCCAATCGCTTACGCTTTTCACAAACTGATTATTTCAGGGCGAAGACTTAAAACGGAAAAGCAAGCCAAAGATTATAGAACAGCCATTGAACTGCTTCGTTTTTTGGAGTTAAAAGGCATGAAGCGAGACATTACAGCCTATTTTAATTCTCTCCGCCCCGGCTGGAAAAAAGAAATTCTTTCAGCGCTCAAGGCCGGCAAAGATACCGATATACTTCCATCATGAGCCCCTCACCGCTTTACCTGAAACAACTGGAAGTCGGGCCGATGCAGAACTTCATTTACCTTGTGGGGGACAGGGAAAAGCGCGAGTGCGTCATCGTGGACCCGGCGTGGGACGTAGAATCGGTGCTGCGTGCGGCCGCTGCGGATGAAATGAAAGTGACAGGCGCGCTTGTGACGCATTCCCATTTTGATCACGTCAATGGTCTTCCCGACTTCGCCGGAAAAAATGGCGGGAAAATTTACATCCACAAAAAAGAAGCGGCCGAGCTGAAAAATTTCAAGGGCGACCTGGTCAAGGTCGATTCCGGCGACAAATTAAAAATCGGCGGCGTCGAACTCACGTTTCTTCACACGCCGGGGCACACGCCCGGCTCGCAATGTTTTCTCATAAATTGCCCCTCACCCCAACCCTCTCCCCTGAGGGGAGAGGGAAGGGTGAGAGGCCATCTCATTTCTGGCGATACGCTTTTCATCAATGCCTGCGGCCGCTGCGACCTTCCGGGCGGCAACGCGGAAGAAATGTACGAGAGTTTGCAAAGGCTCAGTCGTCTGGATGAGAAAACGATTCTTTTCCCCGGCCATAATTACGAGAACCGCCCCACTTCCACGATCGGGGATGAGAAACGGACGAACCCCTACCTTCAGTCCCACTCCCTCCAGGACTTCCTTCATTTTCGAATGGGAATGTAGCAAGAGGCACGCGATTCTGTTATACTAATCTTCGTCGTTTCCCACGTATCCTAACTCTTTTATTTGAAAAGGTTTATGGCAGAAACTATTATCCGGCAATTCGTTAATTTTATTTTTTATTCCCTCGATCCTGCTTGGCACGCCCTCGAACCTCGCATCAAAGAAAGCGCCCGCAAAGAATACCTCTCGACCCTCGAGGCATTTCATCCGTTGATGATTCTCAAAACCTATTCCACCCGCGGTCTTCGCGCTGAGACCGATTTCTTTTTTTGGCGGATCTCGGAGACGCTCGAACCCTTCGAAGAAATGACGGCGGCACTGGCAAAGACCGTACTCGGCCGGCACCTGAAGACCACACTTTCCTTTCTCTCGATGACAAAGCGTTCGATGTATGTCGACAAACACGTTCATTCAGGACAAGAGGCGCAAAGAACGCGTATCGTGCCGGGAGAGGCAAAGTACCTTTTCATCTACCCTTTTGTGAAAACGCGGCAGTGGTACCTGCTCTCCAAAGAAGAGCGCCAAACTTTGATGGATGAACACATCCGGGTCGGCCACAAATACCCTTCGGTGAAACTGAACACCACCTACTCCTTCGGGCTGGATGATCAGGATTTCGTCGTGGCGTTTGAAAGCGACAAGCCGGCTGATTTTGTGGACCTTGTGATGGAGCTGAGGGGATCTAAATCCAGCCTTTACACACAGCGCGACACGCCGATCATTACCGGCATCCAGCACCCGGTCGCGGAAATTATTGCCAATCTTTAAAATGTCCGAAGCCGACAGCTATTATCAAAATGAGGCCCTCCGGTTTTTCCACGAGGGCTACGAAAAACAGTCGCAGGGTGAATTGGACGAAGCGGTCCAGCTTTATAAAAAATCAATTGAGCTTTTTCCCACGGCTGAGGCTTACACGTTTCTTGGATGGGCGTACAGTTTCCAGGGCCGCTACGACGATGCGATTGAGGAGTGTCACAAGGCCATCCGCGTCGACCCGGATTTCGGCAATCCTTACAACGACATCGGCGCCTACCTGATCGAAAAGGGAAGGTTGGACGACGCCATTCCGTGGCTTGAGAAGGCCACGCATGCCAAGCGTTACGAGAGTTATTGTTTCCCTCATTACAACCTGGGCCGGGTGTGGGAGCAAAAAGGCGACTGGCAAAAAGCAACCGCATGTTACCAGGACGCCTTAAAGGACAACCCACGGTACACGCTGGCGGAAAAGGCCCTGAGGCGCATCCAGGGAATGATGAATTAATGCTGAACGATTACTTCGGAATCTTCGTGATGTTTCTGATGGCCGGGGCCGTGGCGGGACTTTTTATTTTTCTCGCGCAGTCGCTGGGGCCCCGCAAACCCAACCCCGCCAAGGCCATGCCCTACGAATGCGGCGAGGTCCCTTTCGAATCGCCCTCCGGCCGCCATGCCGTCAAATTTTATCTCGCCGGAATGCTCTTCGTGCTCTTCGACATCGAACTGATTTTCTTCTTTCCGTGGGCCGTCCTTTACCGCAAGCTCGGGCTTTTCGGATTTTTCGAAATGGCTTTCTTCATGATGATCCTCGTGCTGGGGTTTGCCTATGCCTGGCGCAAAGGGGCGCTCGAATGGAAATAACCAATCCTGAAAAATCCGGTTTCGTCACTTCCAAAGTCGACGATATGGTCGCCTGGGCGCGCAAGTATTCCATTTTTCAATATCCGTTTGTCACCGCCTGTTGCGGGATGGAATATATGGCAACGGCTTGCTCCCATTACGACGTGGACCGCTTCGGCGCCGGCCTGCCGCGGTTCTCGCCGCGGCAATCGGATGTCCTGATGGTGGTCGGGACCATCTCACAAAAAATGGCGCCGGTGCTCAAACAAATTTATGACCAGATGGCGGACCCAAAATGGGTCGTGGCCTTCGGTGTGTGCACCTGCACCGGCGGATTTTATGACAATTACGCGACGGTCATGGGGATTGACCGGATCATTCCGGTGGATGTTTACATCCCCGGCTGCCCGCCGCGGCCCGAGAACGTGCTGGATGGAATGATCAAGCTGCAGGAGAAAATTCAGAAACAAAAAGTTTAGCAGTCGTTGAGGTTTAAGTGACAAATCTTCATTTGAAACTAAAAGAACGCTTTCCGAATGCCGTTCTTGAGACCCACCATCACCGCGGTGACGAGACGGCCGTTGTTCGGCGCGAAGATATCCTCGAGGTCGCGCAGTTTCTAAAGACCGACGGTGAATTTCAAATGAACATGTTGATGGACCTCACCGCCGTGGACGGCTTGACCCTCAAATGGGAACCGCGGTTTCAGGTGGTCTATCATTTTTATTCGCTCGCCAAAAATCACCGGCTGCGCGTGAAAGTCCCGGTGGATGAAAAAACTCCCACCCTCTCAAGCCTGACAAGCCTGTGGCCGATCGCCAATTGGCTTGAGCGCGAGGTCTGGGACATGTTCGGCATCCGTTTCGAAGGCCACCCCAACCTGAAACGCATCTTGATGTACGAAGAATTCGTCGGTCACCCCCTGCGAAAAGATTATCCCATCAACAAGCGTCAGCCTTTAATGGGACCGAAGTGAGCCAAACCACGCTTAAAAAAACCCGCAAAGAATCCATGCTCCTAAACGTCGGCCCGCAGCACCCGGCGATGCATGGCATCATTCGCATCATCACGGAGCTGGACGGTGAAAAAGTTATCCAGTCCGAGGTTGAGATCGGCTACCTGCACCGTGCCTTCGAAAAACATTCCGAGCAAGCCGGCTACCTTCAGGTCATCCCTTACACTGACCGGCTCAATTACGTTTCGCCCCTCATCAATAACGTGGGGTATTGCCTGGCGGTGGAAAAACTCTTCGGCCTCGAGATTACCGAACGCGCCAAATACATCCGCGTCATCATGAGCGAGCTCTCGCGTGTGACCGACCACCTGACCTGCATCGGTGCCTCGGCGATGGAAATGGGCGCCTTCACCGTTTTTCTTTATATGATCAAGGCCCGGGAATTCATTTATGAAGTCATCGAAGAGGTGACCGGAGCGCGGCTCACGATTTCTTACACGCGTGTGGGCGGCGTCAAGGGGGACCTGCCGAAGGATTTCGACGCACAATGCCGAGAAGCGATCCAAAAAACACGCGGTGTGCTGAAGGAAGTGGACGAACTTTTGACGCGCAACCGGATTTTTGTCGACCGGATGAAAAATATCGGCGTCATTTCCAAAGAAGATGCGCTGGCTTACGGCATCACCGGGCCTTTCCTACGCTCAACCGGTGTGGATTACGACGTTCGCCGCGCCCATCCTTACCTGGTTTACGACCGTTTTAATTTCGACATCCCGGTCGGCGAACACGGCGACAATTATGACCGTTACCTTTGCCGGATGGAAGAAATGGAACAAAGCCTGCGCATTGTCGAACAGGCGCTCGACCAAATTCCGGGCGGGCCGGTGCTGCTGGATGTAGAAGGCAACGTAATGCCGGCCGAGGAGATGGTGGACCAGGCTAAACTCGGCTGCACGCAGGGCCTCCTCTCGAAAGTTGCTGATTTTGATCCGACGCTGGATGGGGCCCACAAGTCCACTTATCAGGAAATCCAGACCCAGAACAAACGCATTGCGCTTCCTCCCAAAGAAGATACGTACGGCAACATCGAAGGCCTGATGAACCATTTCAAAATGGTGATGCAAGGCCACGGCATTCGTCCGCCGGCGGGAGAGGTCTACTTTGCCGTCGAGGGCGGAAACGGCGAGCTCGGTTTTTATGTGATAAGCGACGGTACGGACAAACCCTACCGCGTGCGCGTGCGGCCGCCGTGTTTCATGATTATCGCGGCGCTTCCTTTGATTTTGAACGGATACACGCTTGCCGATATCGTTCCTTCGTTTGGGTCGACCAATATGATCGGCGGGGAGCTCGATCACTGATGACTGAAATTTTTACGGCGGAATTCAAAAATCAAGCGGAGGCAATTGCCGCGCGCTACGAAACCAAACGCGCGTCCATCCTGGAAATCCTGCGCCTGGTCCAGGAACATCATGGGCACATTACGCACGAAGCCGAAATCGCCGTTGCAAGTTACCTTGAAATTCCCGCGATCGACGTACGCGAGGTGATGACCTTTTATTCACTTTTTTACGACAAGCCCAAGGCAAAAACCCGCTTCCACGTCTGCCGGACACTTGCCTGTTCGCTTGCCGGCGGTGATGAGATCCTAAAGCATCTTGAAAAAAAACTCGGCATCAAACCCGGGCAAATGACCGCAGACGGAAAGTTTTCCGTGAACACGGTCGAATGCCTTGGCGCCTGCGAAATCGCCCCCATGATGCAGCTAAACGACACCGAATATGTTGGCCCGCTCACGAAAGAAAAAATCGAAGGACTGATCCGGTAATGGAAAAACTGATATCGAAATATTTTGTGCCGGGAAAAACGTTTACGCTCGCCGAATATGAGGCGGATGGCGGCTACAAGGCCGCGCGCGAAATGTTTTCACGCTTCGATACCAAATCGCTCATTGAGGAAGTGAAGAAATCAAATCTCCGCGGTCTGGGGGGTGCCGGCTTCCCGTGCGGCATGAAATGGAGTTTTGTGCCGCAAAATACCGGTAAACCGGTTTATCTGGTGGTGAATGCCGACGAAGGCGAGCCGGGCACGTTCAAAGATAAATATATTCTGGAACACGCGCCGCATCTTCTCTTGGAAGGCATTTTGATTGCGGCCTACGCCAACAACGTCCACAAGGCCTACGTTTATATCCGCGGTGAATACGTCTCGCCTTATCAAAAACTAAAACGCGCGCTGGAAGAAGCGGCGGCCAAAGGCTATTTCGGAAAAAATATTTTTGGGAAAAGTTACGACCTCGAACTGGTGATCCACCGTGGCGCCGGGGCTTACATCTGCGGGGAAGAAACGGGGCTGCTCGAATCGCTTGAGGGGAAAAAAGGATTCCCGCGCCTGAAGCCGCCCTTTCCGGCCGTGGTCGGCCTCTTCGGCTGTCCCACCGTCATCAATAATGTTGAGACCCTTTCGTATCTGCCCTTTATTTTGAACCGAGGTGCCGAATGGTTTGCAAAATTAGGTTCCGATAAAAACGGCGGCCTACGACTTTTTAGTGTTTCGGGCCACGTGAAAAAACCCGGCGTCTATGAGTTACCTCTCGGGGTCCCGCTTCGTGAAATTATCTACACTCACGCCGGCGGCCTCCGTGGTGAACGTAAATTAAAAGCCGTTGTCCCAGGCGGGCTCTCCGCCGCGATTTTAACCGCCGATGAAATCGACGTCGGGATGGATTTTGACCAGCTTCGCGCCAAAGGCACGATGGCTGGATCGGCGGGTGTGATGGTGATGGATGAAACCACTTGCATGGTGAAAGCGCTTGCCGTCACGATGCGATTTTTCGCGCACGAGTCCTGCGGCCAGTGCTCGCCCTGCCGCGAGGGGACGGGCTGGGTGCACCGGATTTTAAGCCGTGTGATGTCCGGCCAGGGCCGAAAAGCGGACGTCGCAAATCTGCTGGATATTTGTTCCTTCATGGGGGGGACCACCATTTGCGCGCTGGCCGACGGGGCCGCGATGCCTTTATCAAGTTATCCGAAAAAATTTCGTTCCGAATTCGACGACCATATCGAGCACGGCAAATGCCTAAACTGACCATTGACGGAAAAGAGATAGAAGTTCCGAAGGGGACCCGGCTGATCGAGGCCGCGAAAAAAGTCGCGGTCGACGTGCCCTACTATTGTTACCATCCGGGGCTTTCGATTGCGGGCAATTGCCGCATGTGCCTTGTGGAAGTCGAGAAAATGCCGAAGCTCCAGATCGCCTGCCACATCGAGGCCGCCGACGGCATGGTGGTGCGCACCCACACGGAAAAAGTGCTCGCCACGCGCAAACATGTTTTGGAATTTCTCCTGATTAATCATCCGCTCGACTGCCCGGTCTGCGACCAGGCCGGGGAGTGCTGGCTGCAAGACTACTATATGAAGCACGGCCTCTACGACAGCCGGCTGGACGAAAACAAAGTCAAAAAACCAAAGGCCGTACCGATCGGTCCCACCGTGATGCTCGATGCCGAGCGCTGCATCCTTTGTTCGCGTTGTGTGCGCTTTACCGATGAAATCTCGAAAACCAGCGAGCTTGGCATCATCCACCGCGGCGACCATTCCGAGATTACCGTCTTCCCGGAAAAAGAATTGAACAATCCTTATTCCGGTAACGTGGTCGACATTTGCCCGGTCGGCGCGCTGACCGACCGTGATTTTCGTTTCAAGATCCGCGTCTGGTACCTGCAATCAGCCGACTCGGTCTGCAACGGATGCGCCCGCGGCTGCAATATCCAGGTCCACACCAATCTCGACCGCCCTCATCACGGCAAAGGGGAACGCGTGATGCGCCTGAAGCCCCGTTACAACGAGAACGTGAACCAGTGGTGGATGTGCGACGAGGGCCGCTACGGTTACAAGTTCCACGATCACAACCGCATCCTCGCTCCCATGAAACGCACTGTCTCGGGCATTCAGGAAATGTCTTGGGATGTCATTTTGCAGGAGGTCGCCGGGAAGATCAGCGCCCCGGGCTCGAAATTCGGCGTTTTCATTTCCCCACAGCTCTCAAATGAGGAAATTTTCCTTGCCCAAAATTTTTTTTCCAGCGCCGCTAAAAATTCCCTTTTTTTGGTTTCGCCGAATCCGCCCGGGTTTCAAGATGATTTCCTGATCCGTGCCGACAAAAATCCAAACACCAAAGGCGCCCAACTGTTGGGACTGACCGCCGATGAAAAAAAGACGGGGGAATTTTTTGCTGCCTGCGAAAGGGGAGAGATCGACGGGCTGGTCGTCTTTGGGCAGAATCTGCCCTTGAAACTTTTTTCCAAACTCAAATGGAGCGTTTTTATCGGCCCCAATCACAACCTGATGTCCGAATCCGCAACGTACGTCCTGCCCTCAGCCACCCATTTTGAAAAAGAAGGGACCTTCTGCAATTTTGAAGGCAGGGTCCAAAAATTTGAAAAGGTCTTTGAGCCGCTGGAAGAGGCGCGCCCGGAATGGGAAATCATGACGGGCCTTGCAAGGGCGCTCGGCCTTCACCTGCATTATGACCGCGCCGAAGAAATCTTCACAGAGCTAGCGGTGAGTAGTGCATCCTTCAAAGGACTGACCTATGAAAAATTAAAAACCGGCAGTAGTGACATCCGCGTGCTGGCCGCTCCCGTCATCCCCGCCCTCGAGCAAGCCTCAAACATTTTATGATTACGATTATTCTCGCTGGGATTGTGCTTTTTGCCGTGATCAATTTTGCGGCGCTGCATACCTGGATCGAACGCAAACAAAGTGCCATCATGCAGGACCGGATCGGCGCCTACCGCGCCTGGATCACGCTGCCCTGGAAATGGGCGACCCCCATCAATTGGGTCCTCCGCCCCTTCAACGAATTAGGCCTCTTTCACCCCATTGCCGACGCCATCAAAATGTTCATGAAAGAAGACTACATCCCACCTTTTGGCGACAAATTCCTGCACACGCTGGCACCCTTCCTTTCGATGGCCTTTGCTCTTGTGACCTTTGCCGCCATTCCCTTCGGCGATGTGATTTTTGTGGGCGGGCGCGAAATCAACCTTCAAGTTGCGCCGATTAACGTCGCGCTGCTTTATGTTTTTGCCATGATGTCGATGGGCGTGTACGGCGTGATCCTCGCCGGTTTTTCTTCTAATTCCAATTACGCGTTTCTCGGCGGGATGCGTGCGGCAAGCCAGATGCTGGCCTACGAAATTACGCTTGGGGTGACGATCCTCGGCGTCGTGATGATTTACGGGTCACTTGATTTGCAGGCCATCGTTCGCGGCCAAGGCAAACTTCTTTTTGGATGGCTTCCTTTGTGGGGAATTTTTGTGCAGCCGCTCGGGCTTCTTTTATTTATCGCGGCGGGTCTTGCCGAAACCAAACGCATTCCCTACGACATGCCGGAAGGGGAATCGGAGATCGTGGGTTACTTCACGGAATACAGCGGGATGAAATTCGGGATGTTTTACTTTACGGATTTTATCGAAACGATTTTAATCGCCGCCCTCGCCACAACGCTCTTCCTCGGCGGCTGGCAGGTGCCTTATCTTCTGCGGGAGGGCTTTCATTTTCCCTGGGGTGGGGAAATTTTACTTTCTCACGCCGTAGTCACAGGCCTGCAGATTTTTTCCTTCACGTTCAAAGTGATTTTCTTCTGCTGGCTTTTTATGACGATCCGATGGACGCTCCCGCGCTTTCGCTACGACCAGTTGATGGACCTCGGCTGGAAAAAGATTTTTCCGCTCGCGCTTGCCAATCTCGCGATCACAGCGGTCATCCTTCTTTGCGTTTAAATCTTCCCGACTAAATCAAGGCCCGGCTTCAGGGTCTTCTTGCCGGGTTTCCAATTGGCGGGACAGACTTCGCCTTTATTCTCACGGACAAATTTTGCGGCTTGCACCTTTCGCAAAATCTCTTCCGCACTTCGGCCGATCGAATTGTCGTGGATCTCGTAAGCCTTCAAGATGCCGTCCGGGTCGATAATGAAACTTCCCCTCAAGGAAAGTCCGGCCTCATCCATGTATGTGCCGAACTCCCTGCAGAGGTTGCCGGTGGGATCGGCGACCATCGGATATTGGATTTTCTTGATGGCCGGGGAAACATCGTGCCAGGCCTTATGGACGTAGACCGTATCGGTACTGACCGAGAGGATCTCGGCTCCGGCCTTTTGAAACTCCGGATAATGCATTGCCGCTTCTTCCAGTTCCGTGGGACAGACAAACGTGAAATCCGCGGGATAAAAAAGAAGAACAAGCCATTTGCCTTTGAAATCAGAAAGTTTAATTTTTTTGATGTCGTCCGATTGATAAGCTTGAAGTTCGAAGTCAGGAATTTTTGAACCGATTTTAACCATTTGCTTCCTCCTTGGTGGATAGGCAGATGATTATACCAAAAAGCAAAGGAAGGACCCAATCCCTAAATCTCCCTTGTTTTTCAAAGGTCCAGGAATTATATTGATGTCGTAGTTCAACTTTTTTACGGAGGAACCATGAAAACAACTGAATTGAAGCCCCCCGCGCCCAAAGTGAAGCGTTCTTCCGCCGCCTCCGAAAAATATGCGGCCGTTAAAGAATTCATCACGCATCATTACCGTCATTTTAACTCCGCTGTGGTAATCGACGCCGCCCAAGCTTATGTCGACCATCTGGATAAAGGCGGCAAGATGTTCATGACCGTTGCCGGCGCAATGAGCACGGCCGAGCTGGGCCTGTCCCTGGCCGAGATGATCCGCGAGGGAAAAGTCCACGGCATCTGTTCGACCGGCGCCAATCTCGAAGAAGATATTTTCAATCTCGTGGCGCACGACCACTACAAACGCGTCCCTCACTACCGCAATCTCTCCGACAAGGACGAGCTGGCCCTGCGTGACAAAGGATGGAACCGCGTCACCGATACCTGCATCCCGGAAGAAGAGGCGATGCGGCGAATCGAGCGCCAGGTCCTCACATTCTGGCAGAAGGCCGACAAAGAGGGCAAACGCTACTTTCCTTACGAGTTTATGTATCAACTCTTACGCAGCGGGGCCATCGAAGAGTCTTATCAGATTGATCCGAAGGATTCCTGGGTCCTTGCGGCCTGTGAGAAAAACATCCCGATCTTTACGCCGGGATGGGAGGATTCCACGCTCGGCAATATCTTCGTGGCCAACGTGATTCGCAAAGACGTGTCTAATTTTCACGTCGTCAAATCCGGTGTTGAGCAGATGGCCGCGCTGATTGATTGGTACAAGGCCAATACCGTCAAAGAATCCATCGGATTTTTTCAGATCGCAGGCGGGATTGCGGGAGACTTTCCGATTTGCGTGGTCCCTTTGATCCAGCAGGATTTAAAAGAGCCCTGTAAGCTCTGGGGTTATTTTTGCCAGATCTCCGACAGCACCACCTCCTATGGTTCCTACAGCGGCGCCGTGCCGAACGAAAAAATCACCTGGGGAAAATTGGACGTCCATACGCCCCGTTTCGTGATTGAGTCGGATGCCTCGATTGTGGCCCCGCTCATCTTCGCCTACGTCCTCGCAAAATAAAACGTGACGATTAAAACCAAAGTCATTAAACGTCCAGAACTTAACTTCTGGCAGCGGATTTATTTTCCCGAAATCTTCCGAGGGATCGGGCTCACTGCCCGCCATTTCTGGAAGAACCTTTTCTTCCACGCCATGCACCGCATCGGTCTTTTTAAGGCGATCCGCGCTGCGGTGACGATCATGTACCCGGAAGAAAAAAGACGCCTGGCCCCGCGGGCCCGGACCCGGCACCGGCTGACAAAACGCGCCGATGGGTCGCCGCGCTGTGTTGCCTGCATGATGTGCGAAACGGTTTGTCCGGCGCGGTGCATTTACATCGTGGCCGAGGAACACCCCGACCCCAACATCGAAAAACGCCCCGCCAGTTTCGATATCGATTTGGGGATGTGCGTTTACTGCGGTTTTTGTGTGGAGGCCTGTCCCGAGGATGCCATTCGAATGGATACGCAGATTCTCGACATTGCCGCTTATTCGCGGCAGGGGATGAAGCTCGACATGCAGGAACTTCTCAATCCTACCAAGTAGCTGGTCTTCCTTTAAGATAGTTTTTCAGCTTGCAAGACGAGGTCTTCCAAAAGTTTCAAACCGAGGTTCCAAAACGAGGGGTCGGAGAGGTTGAGGCCGGCTATCCCAGCGATTTCTTCGGGTTTCTTTGAGCCGCCGAGGGAGAGCATCTCAAAATAACGGGGGATGAACGAGGTCTTGTCTTCCTTATATTTTTGGTAGAGCGTCAGCACAAAAAGCTGTGCAAACGCATAAGCGTAACAATAGAACGGCGAATGCACGAAGTGCGGGATATATTTCCAGCCATGACGGTAACCCTCGGTCAGCGTAACGCTCGTCCCGTAAAATTCACGGTTTGCCTGCATCCAAAAATCGCTTAATTGATCGGCGGGAAGCTCCCCTTCTTCCAAGCCCGCAAGATGGGCCTTCAATTCAAAATCCGTCATTGCGATTTGCCGGTAGACCGTCGCAAACTGGTCGTCGATTTTTCCGCAAATAAGACCCAATTGTTTTTTCGCATCTTTTTCCCGCGCCAGGATTTTTTCGAAGATGATCATCTCGCCAAAGACCGAGGCCGTCTCCGCCATCGTAAGCGGGGCGTCCGATTCCAGGATCCCCACGCGTCTTCCGGCAAGATATTGGTGCATCCCATGGCCGAGTTCATGTGCCACCGTCATCACATCGCGAAGGCTGCCGGTGTAATTGACGAGAATATAAGGATGAAGGTCGGGGGTGGTTTGGCAGCAGAAGCCGCCGCCCTGTTTGCCCTCTCTTATTTCTGCGTCGATCCAGCGTTTTTCAAAAAACTCCTCCGCGATTTTTCCCGCCTGATCGGAAAAAGCATAATAGCCTTCCAAAACCATTCTTCGGCATTCGGTAAATGGGATGTCACCGCCTTCTTCACCCACCGGTGCGTAGCGGTCGTAATCGTAAAGCGTGTCGAGACCGAGAAGTTTTTTCTTAAGGTCATAATAACGGTTTGCGAGCGGATAAAATTTTTTCACGCTAGTAACGAGATTCATGACACTTGTAAGCGAGACTTCATTGGAGCGGTTTCGTGAATCCATCGGGTGTGGGTACTTTCGGATTTTCATACTGCTGCGATGGTCGGCTAAGATCATATTGTAAATGTAGGTGAGAAGGTGCGTGTTGGCGGCAAGCCCTTCCGCCAGGCTTTCCGAGGCCTTTTTTCTTTCCGCCCGGTCGGTGGAATGAAGGAGCGACAAGACCTCCGCCTCGCCTTTTTTCACGCGCGTGCCTTTTTCCTCGAGGTAAAAAGGAATATTATTCATCACCTCATCAAAGAGGCGCGAGAACGCGCCCCCGGAGGTGTTGGCCTTGATGGCCATGATTTTTTCTTCGCCCTCGGCCAGCGTATGCGGCGCATAGATCCGCATATTTTCAAGAAAATGACGGTCAGCCTGCACTTTGGGGTCACTCATGAGTTTTTTTGCCGTCTCTTCAGGAAGCTGGTTCCAGGAGACGTGGAAAAAAAGGAGGTGTGTCTCGATATCAGTCAAGCGCACGCGGATTTTTTGCATGAAAGCGCCAAGCTCCGGGGCATGGGTCTTTCCGGCAAAAGAGAGATGGGCAAAAACGCCGGGCCTGGTCATGAGCGTGGCCAGCTCTTTGTAATTGGCGAGCAGCTCGGCAAGCGGAAAACTAGCGAGGTTTTCTCCGGTAAGGAGTTTTTCGAACAGAGGTTTGTATTTTTTTTCGAAGTCGGCGGCTTTGGACCCGGAAAGCTCCAGGTCCTTTTCGATTTTCGGGTCCTGGATGGAAGAGTACAGGTCTGTCAAATCCCAACAAACACCTTTGGCCAGAGAATTCGACATGATGGCTTTCTAGGAAAGGGATCGAGCGGTGAATTCGGTGATGCGCAGAAGCGGAGCCTGCCAAATGCCAAGCACAAAAATCGCGGCGACGAGGACGAGGAGAATCGCTTTGGAGAGCGGGGTGACGCTTACCGGTGTTTCATCGACGGGCCCTTCGATGTACATGGCGCGGACAACGCCGAGGTAATAAAAAAGCGAGACAGCGACTCCCAAGGCGCCGATCAGCGCGAGCCAGGCTTGTCCGGAACGGACTGCCGACCACAGGATGAGAAACTTTCCGAAAAATCCTGCAGTGGGCGGGACGCCGGCCAGAGAAAGCAGGGCGACGAAAAAGACACCGGCCAGAAAGGGCGAGCGTTTTGCCAACCCGGAATAAATTCGAAGATCATTTGTTTTGGAATCCCGTCCTACGAGGGTGACAACATAAAAAGCAGTGAGTGTCATGACCGCATAGGCCGCCAGATAATAGAGAATGGCCGAAATCCCGCCTTCACGGCCGGCTGCGATTCCGATCAAAAGGTAACCGGCATGGCCGATGCTGGAATACCCGAGAAGCCGTTTCACATCGGTCTGAAGAATGGCGCCGAGATTTCCAAACACAAGCGTCATCGCCGCAAGAGTGGAAAAGAGAATCGCGCGCGAGGCATCAAAAGGAAGAAAGACCGTGAAAAGAAGCCGAAGTAAAAGCGCAAATCCTGCCGCTTTCGATCCGACTGCGAGGAAGGCGACCGCCGGCGTCGGCGCTCCCTGATAAACATCCGGCACCCAAAGCTGAAAAGGTACGGCCGCCACTTTGAATCCAAGTCCCGCAAGGACCAATAGCAGGCCGAGCAGCATCGTCCGGCCCTCCGGTGCCGCCTGAAACGCAAGACGCACATCCCCAAAGGCCGTACTTCCGGCGGAAAGGTAAATCAGGCTGATGCCATAAATCAGAAAGGCGGAAGCCAACGAACCCAGGATCAGGTACTTAAGGCCGGCCTCGATCGAGATCAGGTCGTGCTTCAAGTAGGCCGCGAGGACATAAAAAGAAAGCGTGACCATTTCAAGCGCCACAAAAAGGACGAGAAAATCATTGGCTGAAACCAGGATGAAAAGTGCCAGCAAGAGGACCCAAAGGAGCAGAAAAAATTCACTCACCCGCCCCCGTCCCATCAGAAATTCACCACTCATCGCAATCACGACCGCCCCAGACCCCGCGAAGAGGGCCTTAAAAAAACAAGCTAGCGGATCGAGAATCAACATCCCGCCGAAGCCGGACTGTTCGGTCCCAAAAAAGGGGAGGACGGTAAAAAAAATCAGGATGGCAGACAACAACGAGAAGAAAGCGCCAAAGCGCTTGGCCGCCTCCGGGACGACAATCTCCGCTGCAAGCAAAATCAAAAAACCCGACAAAATCACCGCCTCCGGGATAAAAATCATGGCAGGAGCGCTCCGACAGCGGGGCGGATGAAGTGAAGCAAACCTTCCGGCCAGAAACCAAAAAGAAGAAGCGCGGCGAGTAGTAGGACAAAAGGAAACTTTTCGAATAAAGTTTCCGCGTCTCTCAGATGGTGCCACGCAGGATTTTCCGGCCCGTAACAGACGTGTTGGACGGCGCGGAGCAAATAAATCGCCGTGATGAGGATTCCCACTACGGCCAGTGCCACTAGTGCCGGATAATTTTCAAAGGCGCCGAGGAAAATAAGAAGTTCGGCGGCAAAATTGGAAAATCCGGGAAGGCCAAGCGAGGCAAGCGACCCCATCACAAAACAAGTTGCGATAAAGGGCATTTGTTTCCCCAGCCCGCCAAAATCCAACACACCGCGTGTGTGGGCCTGTTCATAAAGGAATCCGATGACGGCAAAAACGCAGGCCGCCATCACACCGTGAGAAAACATCAAAAGCACGGCGCCTGAGATCGCAGTCGGATTCATCGCGGCGATCGCTAACAGCACATACCCCATATGACTCACGCTGGAAAAACCCACAATAAACTTCAGATCTTTCTGGCGGATGGCGGCAAGACCGGCATAAACAATTCCGGTCGCAGCAAGTATCGCGAGGATGTTCGACCAGTGGCCGGTTCCCACCGGCAGAAGCCCGATCGCCAGGCGCAGCATCAGATAAGGCCCCATTTTTTTAAGGACGCCTGCGTGCAGCATGCTGACCGAGGTGGGAGCGGCCGCGTAGCCAATGGGCGACCAACTATGAAGAGGCCAGAGTGAGGCAATCACACCAAAACCAATCAGAAAAAAGGGCGCGAGCAATTTTTGGAAATCCGGTGAAAGCATCGGCGTAGTCTTCATGAGCTCCGTCATCTGAATCAGGTCAAAACTTCCCATCCCCGCTTTTTGATAAAGCAGGAGGATTCCGAAAAGGGCCAGTACGGCACCGGTTGTAATGTAGAGCGTCAGTTTCATCGCGCCATATTCTTTATTCTTACTGCCCCAGATTCCAATCATGGGGTAAAGCGGGATAAGCGTTGCCTCGTAAAAAAGATAAAGGAAGAAAAGATCCAGCGAAGTGAAAACCCCGTAAATGGCGCCGGTCAAAAGCAAATAGAAAAAAAGGTAATCTTTGGCGCGGTCCTGGACGCGGCAGGAGACAAAAGCGCCGGCCAAAGACACCAGTGCGTGCAAGAGGCAGAGCGTGAGATTAATCCCGTCCAGGCCCACTTGGTACTGGATGCCCAATTCCGGGATCCATGGGAAGCGGTGGACAAATTGAAATCCAGGGGCGGCGGGGTCAAAACGAAAAAGAAGGATAAGTGTGAAAAGGAAAGAAAGGCCGCAGGCAGCGAGCGCAACGGCGCGAAGCAGCTTTTCATTTTCTTTGGGGATCAAAAGGAGCGCAAGCGCTGCAGAGATGGGGATGAGGGGAAGAAAAAGGATCATTTCCCCACCAGGATGAAGAGAGTCATCAAAATGGTCACCCCGATCGTAAAAATGGCCGCGTAAAACTGGACGACGCCGGTTTCAAACTGCCGGAGGCCGTCGCCTGCCGTGCGTACCATGCGGGCCGTCCCGTTCACCCAAAGATCGACCACGATTTTTCTCTCGAACCAGTCACAGGCGCGCGCCATGTTCTCTTGAACATGGCGGATGAGAAAATCATAGGCATCGTCGAAAAAATATTTCCGGTCGAAGACAAATTTCGGGAGTTTAAGCGCCGGGAAAGATTCCGAGGCGCCATGCAGACGGCCTTGGTAGACCAGAAAGGCAAACAGGAACCCGCCGGCCGCCAAAATTTGGGTCAGCTGGGTAAGTGAAAACGATTCTTCGAAAAACGTCCGGTCCGGAAGAAGTTCCCGGATGGGGAGGAGACCGCCGGCCACCGAAAATATTCCAAGCACCACCAGCGTCAATGTTATTTTCCAATCGGCTTCTTTCAAGGGATGAAAATGGACATCGCTTATAACCCCTCTTTTTTTTCTCCACCCCACGAAAACGACGGTGAAGAGCCGGCCCATATAAAAGGCCGTAAAGAAAACCGTGGCCAGCGCCATCCAGAAAAGCAAAGGAGGGCCTGACGAGGCCACGATCAGAATTTCTTCCTTGCTGAAGAATCCGCTAAAAGGGTAAATGCCGATCAAGGCGATGGTGGCTAGGGCAAAGGTTGCGGTTGTGACGGGCATTTTTTTCAGGAATCCACCGGCGGGGTCCAGCCCGATGTGGCCCATGCGCCAGATATTTTGCGTATGCGTGGCGTGAATCAGGCTGCCCGCGCCAAGAAAAAGAAGAGCTTTGAAAAAAGCGTGGGTCGTCAGATGAAACATGCCTGCCTCGGAACTCCGGAGCCCGATCGCCATGACCATCAGGCCCAATTGGCTTAAGGTCGAATAGGCGAGGACTTTTTTGATGTCATTCTGGGTGAGTGCGAGGGTGGCCGTCATGAAGGCCGTCATGCCGCCCGTCCACGAGATTACGGCTAGCGCTTCCGGACTTTGCATGAAAAGGAAAAAAAACCGGGCCAAGAAATACACACCGGCCGCCACCATGGTTGCGGCATGAATCAAAGCACTCACTGGCGTCGGGCCTTCCATGGCGTCGGGGAGCCAGACATGAAGCGGCATCTGCGCCGATTTGCCGACCACACCCGAAAAAAGGAGCAATGCAATAAGAGTCATCAACGCCGGCGGCGGCGCGATCTGTGTCAGTCTTTCCTGGATCTGGAGAAGGTTGAAGGTCGCAAAATTGTAATGGGCGAGGAAGCCGAAAAGGAGCAGGATGCCAAACATCATCCCCACATCGCCGACGCGTGTGGTGAGAAAAGCTTTCTTTCCGGCGGTTGCGGCTTCAGGTTTTTCGTACCAAAAACCAATCAAAAAGTAGGAGCTGACACCCACCAGTTCCCAAAAAATGAAGAGCTGGATCAGGTTGTTGGCCAGCACGATGCCTAACATAGAGAAAAGGAAAAAAGAAAGGGCGGCAAAGTAGCGCGCAAGGCCTTCTTCTTTTTCCATGTACGTTTGGGAATAAAGAAAAATAAGTGCACTGATGCCGGTGACGATGAGCAGCATCAAGAGGCTCAGTCCATTGAGCAGGATCCCAAACTCAATAGGGGTGTCCCCCAGTGACATCCATAGCACCGAGGATTCGATCGGCGGCGCGTTTTTATCCAGGCCGAGAAATTTTACAAAAGAAAGCAGCGTCAGAAGAAACGTGGAAAAAGCGGTAGCCGTGGCAAGCCAGCTGGCAGCGCGCGGGCGGTGGAGGAAAAAAAAGAAAATAACAACAGCCGTCACAAACGGGATCCAAAGAATCAGCCAGGCGAGAGAAATCATCCTTTGAGCCACTTAATATCATTTGTATCCACACTGCCTTGTTTCCTGAAAAGCAGGACCGCAATAGCAAGCCCTACCGAGACCTCGGCGGCGGCGATCACCATGACAAAGAAGGCCGTGATTTGTCCGTCCACCGCGCCGTGGACGGCGGAGGCGGCAATCAGATTGAGGTTGGCCGCATTCAGCATGATTTCAATCGACAAAAGGATCAAAAGGACATTGCGGCGGATCATAAGGCCAAGGAGCCCGATGGAAAACAGAATCCCGCTGACAATGAAATAATGAGAAGTGGGGATCATTCCAAGTCTCCGTTTTCTTTGGCCAGAGCCACGGCCGCGAAGATGCCGACGAGAAGAATAAAAGAAGTGAGTTCAAACGGCAGCAGATAGCGGCGAAAAAGCGCGTCCCCAATGACCTCGACCGTGCCTTCGACCGGCTGGACGCCCGTCACCGCCAGGTTTTGGATGACGAAAAGAAAGATTCCTGAAAACAAAACTCCAGCGATCAAAAAAAAGACGAGTTTGGCCGGCGGAAAACGTTTCGGAAGGGGCAGGTCTTTGGCGCCAAGGCCCTGAAGCATGACCACGAACAGAAAAAGGACGAGCACGGCTCCGGCGTAAACAATCAGATGGACCATGGCGACAAACGGCGCGCCCAGCAGAAGATAAAGGACGGCGAGTGAAAACATCGTGAGGATAAGACAAAGCAGGGCGCGGACAGGGCGGCAGGCAAGAATCACTCCCACGGCGCTTAAAATGGCAAGGCCGGAGAAAAAATAAAAAAGGGCGGTCATGGATGCGAATTGGGTAGGAAGGATTGCGTTAAGAACGAGGCCGAATTTTTCGCAACCTCAAAAAAACCAGTACCCACCTTGAATTTTTTTTCCTCCCCGCTTCGTTCGCGGACTTCAAACCGCCCGCCGCTCGAAGAGGTGATGTAGGGCGCATGATTGGCGAGCACGCCGACGAATCCATCCTCCGCAGGCACGAGGGAATGGACCACCTCGCCCGTGTAGGCGACCCCTTGCGGAGTGATAATTTGTAACTGATAGAAGGCAGACATAACTTAAGAACTGGGTTCCTAGGCTTTCGCCGTCATCTTTTCGTTTGCCGCGATGACATCCTCGATGCCGCCAGCCATATAAAACGCCTGTTCCGGAATGTGGTCAAACTCGCCGCTGACCACGCGCTTGAAACTCTCAATCGTATCTTTCAAGCGGACGTACTTTCCTTTGATGCCCGTAAAGGCCTCAGCCACCGCAAAAGGTTGGGAGAGGAAGCGCTCAAGTTTTCTTGCCCGCATCACGGTCTCTTTATCTTCCTGCGAGAGTTCGTTGATGCCCAGGATCGCAATGATGTCGCGCAGGTCTTTATAACGCTGCAGGATCCTTTGTACTTCGCGCGCGGTTTTGTAGTGGTCTTCACCCAGGATGCGCGGGTCGAGCATGCGCGAGGTGGAGGCAAGAGGATCGACGGCTGGATAAATACCCAGTTCCGCGATCTGGCGCGAGAGTACGGTCACACCGTCAAGGTGGGAAAAAGCCGTGGCCGGCGCGGGATCGGTTAGGTCGTCAGCCGGGACATAAATGGCCTGCACGGAAGTGATGGATCCGGATTTGGTGGAGGCGATGCGCTCTTGGAGCTGGGCCATTTCAGTGGCGAGATTCGGCTGGTAGCCGACCGCCGAAGGCATGCGTCCAAGCGGTGCCGAGACTTCCGATCCCGCCTGCGTGAAACGGAAAATATTGTCGACGAAAAGCAAAACGTCTTGATGCGCCTCGTCACGGAAATACTCCGCCATCGCAAGGCCGGAAAGCGCGACGCGCAGTCGGGCGCCGGGCGGCTCATTCATCTGGCCAAAAACAAGAGCCGTTTTTTTGACAACGCCCGATTCATTCAGTTCCAGCCACAGGTCGTTTCCCTCACGCGTGCGTTCGCCCACGCCGCAGAAAACCGAAAGTCCGCCATGCTCGGTGGCAATGTTATTGATGAGTTCCAGTACGATAACGGTTTTGCCGACGCCGGCGCCGCCGAAAAGGCCGACCTTGCCGCCTTTGGCATAAGGGGCAAGAAGATCGATGACCTTAATGCCCGTTTCGAACATTGAAGTGACGGGGAGCAGATCTTCATAGGACGGGGCGGGGCGGTGGATCGGGTATCTTTTCTTAGGATCTTTAATGCTGCCTTTTTCATCGATGGGCTCGCCTAATAAATTGAAGATGCGGCCGAGCGTTTGCTCGCCGACCGGAACGGAAATGGGGCCGCCGGTGTCGCGGGCCTGCACACCGCGCACGAGGCCTTCAGTTGAGGCCAGCGCAATGCATCGGCAGATGTTGTCGCCGATGTGCTGGGCGACTTCGAGCACGAGTTTACCGCCTTTGCCGGTTTCGATTTCGAGTGCGTTCAAAATGGCCGGAAGGGTCTCCGGCTCAAACTGGATGTCCACACTCGGTCCCATGACTTGCACAACTTTACCGGATGCCATAAAAATCCTCCAAAAATTATTTAATTTTCAGGGCCCGTGAGCCCGACACAATCTCGATGAGTTCTTTAGTGATTGAGGCCTGGCGCGCCTTGTTGCGCTCCAGAACAAGTGAATCGATCATCTCCTTGGCATTTTCCGTGGCCTGATGCATCGCGCGCATGCGGGCAATCTGCTCGGAGACAAATGATTCGAGGAAGATGGTCCGTGTGCGGGCCTCAAAAAACATGGGGATGAGTTTTTGAAAAATGACTTCCGGCGACGGTTCGAAGATGTAATCGGTGGTGTCTTTGACGGCTTCCTTTGCCGTTTCAAGCGGAAGCAATTTTTGCGTCACGCCCTGATACGTGGTGACGCTGACAAAATGGCTGTAGGTCACGTAGATTGCATCAACTTTTTTCTCGAGGTAAATTTTTTCAAGAAGCAATTTGAGGTCCTTCAGGATTTCTTCTACGCGGCTTGCGCGCGTGTCGGTAAAAGTCGCGTCGCAGGCGTAACCCCGGCGCTTCAGGGCCGTGATGCCGGATTTCCCGACACCGATAAGAAACGGTTTTTCTTTTTCGGCGAGGAAGCGGCGCGCAATTTCTACCAGGTCATTGTTGTAGGAACCGCAAAGGCCGGTGTCGGAAGTGAATAGGACAAGCGCTGCGCGTTTTTCTTCCCGGTTTTCAAAAAAAGGATGCCTCACGCTCGAGGTCCCGACGCGCTTGACGAGATTCTCCAGCCTTTCTGTAAAGGGGCGCGCCTTCACCATCATGTCTTGAAACCGCCGGAGCTTGGATGCGGCCACCATTTCCATGGCGCGTGTGATCTTCTTCGTGTTCTCGACACTCTTGATGCGATTTTTAAGGGCGCGTAATTGTCCGGACATTTATTTGAACGATTGTTTGAATTTGGTGACGGCCTGCTTCATCGTGGTCTTCAATTCATCCGAGATGGCTTTTTTCTCGCGAATTGTATGTTCGACATCCGGATATTGTTTATCCATAAAAGCGAGTAATTCTTTTTCAAACGCGGCGACTTTTAAGAGGGGGACATCATCGAGGAATCCCTCATTGCCGGCAAAGATCACGATGACCTGGCGCTCAAACGGCATCGGCTGGAAAATGTCCTGCTTCAGGATTTCCACCATACGCTCACCGCGCGTGAGCTGATCCTTGGTTGCCTTGTCGAGATCGGTCGATAACTGCGCGAAGGCGGCAAGCTCGCGATACTGGGCAAGTGCCAGACGCAGCATGCCGGCCACTTGTTTCATGGCTTTAGTTTGGGCATTTCCACCGACGCGTGAGACCGAGAGGCCGACGTTAATGGCCGGTCGTACGCCCGCGTAGAAAAGATCGGCCTCGAGATAAATTTGGCCGTCCGTGATGGAGATAACGTTGGTCGGGATGTAGGCCGAGATATCGCCCAGTTGGGTTTCGATGACGGGAAGCGCCGTGAGGGACCCGCCGCCCAGATCGTCGCGTAGTTTTGCGGCACGCTCAAGAAGACGCGAATGGAGATAAAACACGTCACCCGGGTAAGCCTCGCGGCCCGGGGGGCGCTGAAGAAGGAGGGAGAGCTGGCGGTAGGCGACAGCGTGTTTGGAAAGGTCGTCGTAGACCACCAGCGCGTGTTTTCCATTGTACATAAATTCCTCACCCATCGCGCAGCCGGCATACGGGGCCAGATATTGCAGCGGGGCCGGGTCTTCGGAAGAGGCCGAGACGATGGTCGTGTATTCCATCGCGCCGTTTTTTTCCAGCGTGTTCGCGAGGGCGACGACACTGGACAATTTCTGTCCGATGGCCACGTAAATACAGTGAACGCCCGTGTTTTTTTGATTGAGGATGGTATCGATTAAGATCGCGGTCTTGCCGGTCTGGCGGTCACCGATGATAAGTTCGCGCTGACCGCGGCCGATGGGAATCATCGCATCGATGGCCTTGATGCCGGTTTGAAGCGGTTCCTTCACGGGTTGACGTTGGATGACCGAAGGCGGAATGGCTTCGACCGTGCGTTTTTTGGCGGCGCCGACCAGGCCTTTTCCATCGAGCGGTTCGCCGAGTGGATTGACGACACGGCCAAGCAGCGCATTGCCGACCGGGACCTCTGCAATTTTTCCGGTGCGTTTGACGAGATGACCTTCTTTAATCCCGCGATCCGCACCGAGGATGACGACACCGACGTTGTCGGGTTCCAGATTGAAGGCGAGACCTGCGGTGCCGTCGGGAAAAGTGACAATCTCACCCGCCATGACTTCTTCCAAGCCGTAGACGCGCGCAATGCCGTCGCCCACCTGAAGGACATAGCCGACGGACTCCATGCGCAGCTTGGATTCATATTTTTGAATTTCTTTTTGGATGGCGTCTGTGACTTCTTCGGGTTTTAACATGATCTCCTCGTTAAACCATTAATTTTTGGCGCAATTCCACAAGACGGCTTCGTACGCTGGCGTCGATTTCGCTGCCTTCGAAGCGAAGGATGAGCCCGCCGATCATTTCCGGTTCCGTCTCCGTGACAAGCCGGATTTCAGATTTCAATTTTTCTTTTAGTACGTTTTTAATTCGCTCGCGCGTTCCCGCTGACAGCGCGGTCGCTGAAACGGCCCGCACCTCGCGGATGCCTTGTTGACGTTCGACCGAGCGGTGAAATTCCTCTTGGATATCGGCCAGCTGTTGGAACCTTCTTTTTTTGACGAGCACTTTCAGGAACTGGAGCAACAGGACCGCGGGGCGAAAAACGGGGTCCATGCTTTCAGAAAAAATCTTTTCAATGAAATCTTCTTTTTCTGCCTGCGCAATAGTCGAGTTAAGAGCCAGATGCGTGATCTCAGGGTGCCGGTCCACCAAGTCGCGGATGCGTTTGAAATCGATATCGACACGCTCGAGCTCCCCGCGTTCCTGGGCGAGGTTGTAAAGCGCCTGCGCGTAGCGGGGAGTGGCCTTGTCGTCGATCATTTTGATTTCTCGAGTTCTTCCAGGATATCGAGGACTTTTTCCTGTTGTTTCGCGTCGGTTAATTTTTCACGAATAATTTTTTCCGAGGCAAGGATCGCAAGGTCCGCAATTTCGCGACGCAGGGTAAGCCGTGCCTTTGCCACTTCAAGGCCCAGATTTTCCTTGGCTTTCTCGAAACTGGCCTGCGATTCGGAACGTGCCTTGTCCTGGATCTCACGGGCGATCTTCCGGCCTTCGTCAATCGCCTGTTGGATTTTGCCGCGCGCCTCGTCGTCAATTTTCGCGATGTGGGCCGCGTACTCTTGTTTCAGCTTTTCGATCTCTTGCCGCGAAGATTCGATCTTCGCAAATTCGCGCTCAATCCGCTCGCGTCTGGCCTCCAGGCCGGCCAGCAGGTGCTTCCAGACCAGTTTCTTCAACGTGAAGAAAACAATCAGAAAGGCAATGATCTGGACGAGGACTTCACCGAGGTGAATGTTGGCTTGAAAAAATTCCATTTTCGTTTAGGCCGGTTTCGTTAAATTTTTCCCATCAAGGAAAACCCGAACACAAGGGCGTAAAGCGTTAGCGCTTCAATCAATGCGCAGCCGGCCATCATATTCACAAGGATCTTGGTGGAGGCTTCGGGTTGGCGGGCGGTGGCGTCCATCGCGGCGGCGACGGCTTTTCCGAGGGCGAAGGCCGAAGCCAGGGCCGTGATGGCAAGGCCGAAGGGAAGTGCGAAGGCTAATACGGTATGAGAATCCATGGTCATTCTTTCTCCTTTAATTACGGTTAATGGGCATGTGCGATTTTTTCCTCGTGTCCTTCATGCCCGTGGTCTTCGTGAGGCAGGACAAGGGAGATGTAAACGGTGGATAACAGCATGAACACAAACGCCTGGACGACGCTGAAGGCCAGCGCCAAGACATTGGCGAATATTTGAAACAGGAAAGGAATACCTTTAAAGAGGACATTGAGTTCTGCGAATTTGAAAAGCAATTTGTCTTCGCTTGAGACATTGGCAAAAAGACGCAGCGACAGGCTGAGCGGGACGGCGATGAATTCAATCGTCATGTTGATGACGAGCATGAGGGGAATCAGGGCCAGGCCGAACACATTGGAGGGATTCCCGGCCATGTGCTTTAAGTAATGCACCGGTCCTTGTTCAATCACGCCGACCGCTTGCACATAGACCATGACGATTAAAGCAAGGGCAAGCGTCGTGCTCCACGAAGCGGTGGAGGATTTCATAAACGGAATCAAGCCGCTCCAATTCATCAGGAGGATATAAAGAAAACAAGTGCCAAGAAAGGGGACATGTTTGCGGCCCTTCTCTCCCAAAATACCGGTGACGAAGGCATCCACACCTTCCGCGACGACTTCCGAAAAATTCTGCAGGCCTTGGGGGACGATGCTCTTTCGACCGGCCGCACGGAGTCCAACAAAAAGAATCAGACCCGCGGCACAGAGTGAAAAAATAATGTTTTCCCATTGATGAAGGAAATGCGACCACGCCGCATCGGGGAACATTTCTTTAAGGATGGTGATGAAATTGGGAAGTTCCGCATGCGCCTCTGCGTGTGCGGTTTCTGTAAGCGAG